>CEUX01022159.1_pt1 | contig 16541 bp, 7 predicted proteins | sample 531361 | NCBI WGS metagenome assembly CEUX01 (sample SAMEA2622736, study PRJEB7988) | marine metagenome | isolation source: saline water (ENVO:00002010), including
GATGACCCCCCATCGGATGAATGCTTGGCGATGGGAATTGAACTTGGTGGTTACTGTTGTCCTGACGGATTTACCTGCTGTAAGGAAGGACCTGGCTGTGATACCGATTTCACTGTCCCGACATTCGAGGAGTCGTTCGACAATTTAACTGTATGTTGCCCAGACGACATTGCCGTGTGTAGTCCTATTGGATGTGTAGGTAAATGTAACGAATGCGCCCAAAATGAGTGTTGCGACCCTGGCTTTCAGTGCTGTGAGGGTTGTCCTTGCGATGCCGCCGACCCCATCTTCTGCGGTGCCAATGGATGTCGTGTGTGCAAAAGGTGGGAAGAACAATGTGCAGGTTGCCAGGGAGAAGGCGGCCAGTCGCAGTGTGCAACCGACGCGGACTGTATCGAACAATTTGGTCCTCTTTCTTGTTGTAGACCACGACCTGCAGGCGACCCTTTCGAGGGAGAATTTCACTGCACTTACAACTGTGGTGACCCAGGCGGAATTGGAAACCAAGCAGAACTGAAAGGTGCTTGTTGTTATATTAAGGGAGCAGGAGATTCTGGAGAAGTTCTTTGTGTTGATACGACAAAACCACAATGTGATAGACTAGTTGGTATACACTATCCAGGCGAATCTTGTCCAAGTGATGACGATGGTACTGGAGGTGACCAACCACCACCAGAACCACCAGACCCACCATACGCTTGTTGCTACCGCTCGGCGAGTGTGAATACATGGTATTGTGAAAACAAAGACACTGAACAAGAGTGTATGGATGTTTGTAGTGGTGCGATACCACAGTACCTCGACTGTAATTATTGTGGTGATGTTTATGGTAAATGTGAAGACGGAGAAGCAGGTTCAGTTTGCAACAATGGAGTATGTCCTGAATGGGACGATGGAAGTGGAGATATCGACGGACCGATATTTGAAGGTCCATTCCAATGTCCAACAATTGCAGGGTTTCCTGGCGAAAGAAGTAGAAGAGGGGAAGAAATACCAAGACTCTCTGAAATAAATCTTCCCAAAAATTCTTGCGGAGATGTTTCAGAATTTTGTGTAGACAAAGATGGTTTAGGTGTATGTTGTAGAGAAGGACAGAAGTGTTGCGATGGTCAATGTCTAAACTGGAATCAACATAGCAATTGCTGTTACAGCGAAATAACAGAAAAGTATTATTACTGTCAATTTGGTTGTTGTTCGACTTTAGATTTGAATGGTGATGTTGTATGTCAAGAATTAGTAAATGGTTTGGTGAATACAGATTCTTGTCCACAGAACATAGAAAACTCTCGTTCGACAAGTACATATAAAAGTTGCACAGACAATGAAAGAATTTATGGTTCTTTGATTGGTAAGAATCTTTTGTATAGTGGTAAAGACACTGAAGTTTCTGTTGCTCCTAACTTTGACAATGATGGAAGATTAACAAACTATAATGTTGAGGTAGAACACACTCCAATAATTGGTAGACAAAGTGAATTGAGTGTTCAACTTTCTTTGACTGAATTGAGAACAGAAGGAACAAGAGAAGAAGCAACTCCTACTGTCATAACAGCACCAATTAAGTTCCAAATTGTAAACTTCCTTGCATCAAAGAAATCTAAAACACTATCAAGACCATCAAGCAAGACTTTTGGCGCTCTTGACACCCAGTCTGATATTTCCTTTGCAGAACTTACTGATAAGTCAGCACTAGGAGACTTAAGAAAATCAGTAAAGGATGCACAGAAAACAGTAATCGAAGGTTCTATGACAACCATCATTGAAGCAGATGGAACTATTGGTGAAAGTCAAGTTGTAACTTTTGTTTCTGGTTCAAACATAAGACTCGACACAAACGAAGCAAAGAACATTATTCGTATTAATGTTGATGATTTGAATCTTTGGGAATTGTCTGATGTTTATAGTAGTGGTGTATCTGGTGCAACAAACGGAGATGTATTACAATATAGTACTGCATTAGGAAAATGGAATGCAGTTGCTGTCCCCGCAGGACCTTCTGGACCTACAGGACCAGTTGCAGGTTCAAATCAAGAAATAATTTATAATGCAGACGGAGGAGCAAGTGCTTCACCAAATCTAACATTTGATTATACAAACGCAATTCTTGGAGTAACAGCAGATGTACATCTTTATCAAGGATTTACTGCGGGTGGAACTTGTGATTTCCAAGATAATGTTGTAGTAAAAGCAAATCTTAAAGATTATGCAGAAACAGTATATGCAGTAGGACAAGTAAATAGTAGTACAGCATTTAATTTAGAGAATGGTAATGTTCAAACTGTAACGGTTGGTGGTGTTGATACTGGTAGTACAATAACTTTCAGTTTCTCAAATCCACCATCAAGTGGAAACGCAGGTTCAGTGACTCTTATAATGACAAACCCAATGGCACACGGTGATGTTGCTTGGCACAGTTCAGTTAAGTGGTCAGGTGGAACTGCACCATCGCTTTCGAGTTCAGGTACAGACATTCTTTCCTTTACCACTTTAGATGCAGGTACTACTTGGTACGGATTTGTCGGTGGTATAGGAATGAGTTAATGCCAATTTTAAACCTTCCAGAAACTATTGATATTGATACAGACTCTTTGACAAATGAACAAAGGGCTGCTATCAAAGTGCTTATGGATGGCAGAGGTTTATATAACCCAATTGATAAAAAGATTGAAAAATGTTTCCTAGTTATTGCAAAAGAAAAAGCAGAAATAAATTACTGGAACAATGTATTTGATACCGATGGAAATGTTTTACCTGAATATGTGGTTGATGTAACAAATGAACAAAAACAAGATTTGCTTTACCTTCTTGGTGTTATGGAACTCGCTCTTCAAGAATTAAAATTACACAGTGACAAATTAACAGGAAGTCCAATAGAAGACGAAGCAACGGGAGAAAGTAGACCAGCATATATTAGTGAGTTTTACGAACGACTATCTGCCGCAGGAAAATATACAAGAATCGTAAATACCATTGCCGGAACTGATGAAGAAAAATATTCTTTCATTTTTGGTAGTATTATGGGTGCGGGAGATTTGTGTTTAGGAAGAGTGGTAAAACTTCTTACTTGTAATGATTCTGCATCGAGTTCAACATCCATATGCGGAAAAATGAAAGAGGATGCAGGACTTCAAGGAATAGCACAATATATTAGAGACAACATATCGCAAATCCCTAATATTACTACCTGTTTCCTTCCTAGTTTAATTGATTGTATTAAAAAATTAGTAAGTGATGATGAAGTAAATTATTGCAAAGTAAAAAAGGTAATCTCCGCATATTCTGCTGGCGGAAGAATAGTTAATGATGTTACTAATGACCCGATATACAGCGAAGTGGTTCAACAAATTGTCGGAAGCAAAAAACTCAAAGACCATCTTGAGGCTCTCGAAAAGGAAGCAGAAGCGAGTGATGCAACAAGAAGAATAACAAAAGATTTCTTCAAAAAATTTCCTGAACCATCAGAACCAGTTGTAAATCCACTTGTGAGACAAAGTGATGTAAGTCCCTGCAATGAAGCAGATTTTATAAATCCAAATCTTTTTGATTGTACTGACCCTCGTCCAGAAAAATTTGGTAAACCAACAATAATCGGAGGTCCTACAGGACCAAATGGACTTGGTGGAGCGTATGGTCCTAGAGGAGTTCCAGGTCCTGCAGGACCAGATGGAATTTGTGATTGTATACCACCAGTGGTGGGTGCTTGTTGTACAAATGATTTTTGTCGATTGCTCACTCAAGAACAATGTATACAGTTAGATGGAGAATATTACGGAGACAATACTTCTTGTGAGTTTGTATTCTGTTCGGGTTGTGCATCAAATTCTGATTGTACCTTCCCGCAAATTTGCTGTGATATTCAGCCAGCAACTGGAAGAGGTGAATGTAGAGATGCAAATCCAGAATGTGGAGAATGTGAATGTCCTCCCTGTTGGTGCGAACATACAATAGATGGCGAATGTTGTCCAGAGGGTTACTGTTGTGCAGAATGTGTAGACCCACAAGGTTGCGAATTCGATGATGATTGTCCAGGCAATGCTCCCTATTGTTGTGATGGTTGGTGTCAAGGATGGGATTGTGGTCCTCAACCTTGTACTTCCAATGGAGATTGTGGGTGGGGTTGGTATTGTTGTAGTGATGGTTGTTCTGCCGAGCGTTGTGATGATGGTTGTCCTGACCCACCCTGTGATGGTTCTTGTGGTGGTGATGGTGATTGTTATGGTGGATGTTGTTGTGGTGGTCAGTGTTCTGGTGATTGTCCTTGTCCGCCCGACCCACCAGACGCTTGTCCCAATGGTGATGGTGACTGCGATAACTCAGTTCATGGAGCGTGTTGTGGTGATGATGGATTTTGTGGACCCTGTCCCGAACCGTGTGATGAAGATACTGACTGTGATGTATATGCGTGTGAATGTTGTGTGGATGGGTCTTGTGAGAACTGCAACGATTGCGGCGGAGCAGTCATATGTGCGCCTGGTCAAGAATGTATTTGCTCTTGGGATGGAGAAAAAAGAGTTTATGATTGTGAATGGATAGGACCAGAATGTGAAACCACCCGCGATTGTCCCATAGGAACAAATTGTATAGATGGTGTATGTGTTCATCAAAGTTGCAGTTGTAATTGGTGTGAAAATTCAGACTCTGATGGAAATTATTATCCTCAAGGTGCCCCAGATGACAGAGCGGGACAATGTATGTGTTCGATTACGGAAGAATGCAATACCGGCTGCTGTTGTCCTTGTATCGGTGATGCCAACGCCTATGCTGGCCAAGATGGAACTTGTTGTTATCCTGATGGTGAAGATTGTCCACAACTATGCTTAAATTGTTTGGGAGGTTGTTGGGATGATGAGTGTTCAATGGGGTGTCAAGAATGGTTAGACGAACAAGATTGGTACACTAATGATGACGGTGAAGGTTTCCGAACTCTTCCAGATGGAAATACAGTTCCTTTCTTCTTGGGACACAAAAGACAAGGTAAAGATTTATTCAATAGTACTGGTGTTGAATATGGTAAGCCGGGAGATATAACAAGTCCACCACCAGATGTTCCATATAAAGTAGCAGGCAATAATGAGATTCCTTGTGGATGTATACCACAATGTACAAGTGGAGGTTGTCCAAGTTGCTTAATTAATGGCGTATTGCAATGTTGCGATGAACATTGTTGTGGTGGTGTAGATTGTTGTCCATTCGAAAGTTGTTGTAATGGAGTATGTTGTCCAGATGGACAAGTCTGTTGTGGTGATTCTTGTTGTGATGCTAGTTCTTGCTGTGGTAATCAATGCTGTGACGGAAAGGACGCTGAAGGAAATCCAAACGAACAATGCTGTCCTAACCAAAGTCATTGTTGTTCTACAGAACAAAATTGTTGTGGAGATGACAAGTGCTGTGAAGATGGTCACGAATGTTGTGGTTTGCCTGGCGGAGAATATAATTGTTGTTTACCAGACCAATTCTGTTGTGATGGAGTTTGTAGTTACGGAAACAATACTGAATGTTGCGACGATTTAGGAGGAACATTATGTCCTCCAGAGGGTGGGAACACTACACTTTGTTGCTGTAAAGAGGAAGGTGATACGGAGTGTGCTTGTTGTACAAAAAATAACGGAGGGTACGAATGTTGTACTGCTTGCTGTGATATCAAGTGTGGTGGTCAGATATGTCAACCAGATGCATCGGCTTTTAATACAGACCCACCTTGCTTCGAAGGAGTGGGGTGCAATGGAACATATTGTTGGGACTGTTGGCAGAATGCCGACGGAGACACAGCACAAGATTTATTCGTCCCCGGCACAACTCTTGTTTATGTAGGAGGGTGCAATTGTAGTTGTCCTGCCGGTCAAAAAGAATGTACTTGGACAGGAAAAGGACCAAACGGAGAAGAATGGGATGGGTTAAAATTCTGTTGTAATAATACAGATACTTGTTGCCACAATCAATGTTGCAATATGCAGAATAGTCAATGCTGTGAAGCACCAGAAGCAGACGATAACGGATATCTTCAAACTGATTGTTGTCGGGGTACTGATTGTTGTTGTTGGAATGATACTGGTGAGGGATGGAATAATACTTGTTGCGATTTAGAAAATAGACATAGTGGTAATTATCATACTTGCTGTGAGGATTTTGAGAGTGGACAAGTTAGTTGTCAGACAGTTCCTGTAGACCCAGAAACCGGCACGCCGGTTGACTGTCCAGAGAGAGCGTGTACTTCAGATGAAGGTACAACACCAACTTATTGCAACAGTACAGAATGTTCAAATGTAGACGATAATGTATTAAATTGTTGCGACGATAACCAAATTTGTTGTGGTGGAATTTGTCACGACATTCCCGAAACTGCAACGAACTCCACCTGTTGTTTAGATGTGTGGGGTATGGAAACTGGTGAATATGGAGCATGGGGTTGCTGTCCATATGAAGACTTACAGTCTGGTAAAAAACCACCATTGGTAGATGAAAATGATTATACGGGTTGTCCTTGTCCCTGTCAATGTCAAGCAGGAAATGCGACAATGGCCTTTAACGGAACTGGATGTAAAAAGGCATGTCCTTTTGGGCTTCTTGATAAGATGACTGTTGGTCAACCACAAGGAGGGCATTGTGGAGAAGTAATCAATGCCGATATATTCCACACTGTGCCGGAATCCGATAACACCGCGTGTAAACCATGTTGGACCTTGCATCCCGGCGATGATGGTTGTGGAAGTTTTGAAGGATGCTCGGATGCGGATGAGTATTGTGGTTGGAATCAAATTGGATGTTCCCATGTGTGTGTCGAACCACCGCAAATTTGTACCGTCGGTAGTGTGACTTGTATGGGTGGTTGCGGCGACCTTGAAGGGGGCTTCGAATGCACCTATGCAAAGAGTGGTGGTTGTGAAAACGCCGGGGCGTGTTATTCGAAAGGAAATCCCGATTCGTGTGGAGATGCCGGTGCAGGCGTTGAGTGTTGTAGTTATTATGATGATACGAGTGCTTGCGGAGCAGGAAGCACTAATTATTCGTCTTATCCTTGTGTAGTTGGGGAAGGGTGTGCAGGTGTATGCCACCATCAGTCGCTGGAATCGTCATATATGTGTCCATCATTACCCACAAGTAATTATTGGCATCTCGGATGTTGTCCTTGTTCGTATGAAACCTATACAACGGCCGAGACCTGTAATCTTGAACCGGCCGCGTGTTCAGCAGGGTTTAGAAGTGGGGGAGATGGTGATAGAGGTTACCCAGGCGATGGTCCTTTTGATAAATATCCAACCATTGATGCTTTGGGGAAACCACTTGGTTGGTCAGATTATCACGAAATTACTAACAGACAAAAGACATATGATGATGAAGGTAGATATACAGGAACAGTAGCAGATATAAGAAGATTAACACCTGCTGAAGTAAGATACAATGCAGAGTTAACTAAAGAATTTGGATTAGAAGAACAGAAACTACAAGTAAAAGATATTGTTGATGTTGTTGTTCGTGCCGAAAGAAGTGGCAGAGATACTCCTACATTTAAAGAGGGCGGTGGTGTTTGTGTAACAGAACTCTCTATTAAGGCACGCGGGTATTGCACTGTAGGAAAGATTGATTGTATAGGTCCTGACGGTACACCAGAAGTCAATCATGGAAAAGAATGTACAAAGGGGTACAGTGCTAATATAGACATATTAGAAAAACAAAGGTGCATCGAAGCACATGTTGGTATGCCTGGTTGGCAGGATAAAGAAGAATTAAAGTATGACAACGACAGTTGCTCTTGGTCGTGGACAAGGCGAAAGAGAACTATTGGTGATGCTTGTGATTGTCCAGTTGACGCAAACGCTGGCTCTGGAGAAGGATGGAGGACTATTAGAAACTCCTCGTCCGAATACGGCACCATCAGTTGGGATTGTGGAAATAACCCCTGTACGGGTTGTGAAAATGGAGGTGAGTGTCACAAGTTATTCATCGACGATACAATTGCAGAAGCAAGAAGACAAAGCGACCCTCCGCCAGTAGATTTTTGTAGTTGTGACATTGATGTTCCGATTCGTGGTCAAGGAAGAGGTAGATATATTCCTCTCGCCAAACCACTTGAACCATTAGAAACAACAGTAAAAGCAAAATTCCAAATTCTAAACTTCCTTGCTTCTGATGGGTTCAAAGAAGTTGTTCCCAAAATGGCAGCATATAATTTCTTTGGTTCATCTCCAGATACTTTAGTTTCTAAAAACTCATCAAGAACAACCAGTAGAATGGGTCTTGCTGGCGCGGAAGTTGACGGTAGCAAAGCACAAACAATTACTGGTGAGATTAATGTTGAACTCCATTCGAGTGGATATAATATTAAAGTTCCAACAATGTCTTTTGTTTCTGGTTCAAACATAAGACTCGACACAAACGAATCAAAGAATATTATTCGAATCAACACTGATGATATTTCAATAAAAGATTTAAATGATACTAATATCAAGTCCATTCCCAATGGAGTAATATTATGGAAAAATAGTGGAAAATGGACTTACACTTCCACAATACCAACTGGACCTACTGGTGACCAACCCACAATTGGAGGTACTGGAGCAACAGGTGGTATTGTATTCAATAGGGCGGGGGATGCAGTGTCATCAAGTGTATTTACTTTTGACCAAAACGCTCCATATTATTCAAGACAAATATTGGGTGTTACTGCATCTGTAAATTTAAATTATGGATTCACTGCGGGCGGAACTGCAAGTATTGAAGGAAATACTTTTGGAAGACCAACTTTCAAAGATACCGCAGAAGTTAAAAATATTACTTATGGTGTTGACGGTGTAAAAAATGCTGTTGTCATTGATTTTGATATGGGTAATGTTCAAAGCGTAGAGTGTACAGGAGGAGGAGCGGCCGCGTCAGGATTTTTCCCATTGTTAAATCTTGCGGCAACTGGTGAAGCAAAAACCATACAATTGTTTATTACCAACGGAGGTCTGTTAGACTATAGTAGTTCTGATTTGGTATTTAATGGTAAATGGGCAGGGGGAACAGCGCCAGCGTTATCAACAAACGGAATAGATATTATGACAATTATGAACATAAACGACGGAACAACATATGGTTTAAATTATTGTTTCCTTAATGGAGAAGGGATGACCTCATAATGTTAGGAATTGCAAGAGGAGTTAGTAATGGCAATATTAGATTAAAGTCCACCACGGAAATTACAGACCTTGGTGAACAATTCTATACAGTTCCCGCAGGTACACTTTATGTTGAAGTTGAAATGTGGGGAGCCGGAGGTGGTGGTGGTTTAGGAATCAAGTTGGGGGGCAGAGGTGGAACTACCTATCAAGAAGGCGGTGGTGGCGGCGGCGGTGGTTATGTGCAACATAAATATTACATTACAAACATATTAGCAAACGACACATTAAACTTTACTATTGGTCAAGGAGGAACAGGTGCTGACCTTTCTGGTGGAAATGAATGTAAAGGAGAGAAGGGCGGAGATACTTGGCTTCGGACTCACGCTAGAGGAGTAACTGTAATTACCAACTTTGCAGGTATAACTGCTGCCGGTGGTTGTGGTGGGGATTCTGGTAATATTTTTTGTATGGGTAGTGGAATTTGCATAAGCGAAGGTGGAACTGGTTCTGGTGGAAATATGAGAAGTGAAAATGGGGAAGCCGGTACAGACCACGCAAGTACGAGTGGTTCGTGTAGTAATGGAAAAGCGGGAGGAACTGGAGGTTATGGTGGTACGGGCGGAGCAGGTGGTCTTTCTTCAGGAACTGGTAGCGGAGGAAATGGAACTGCACCAGGCGGAGGTGGAGGAGGCGGAGCGAGTTGTGCGGCAGTAGCACTTGGTAGTGAAGATGGTGGTGATGGTGGTGATGGAGCAAATGGTAAAGTAAGAATTAAAGCATACGGAATAGGATAAGGAGAAATATATGCCACCAGCCCATAGAAAAGGAGATATTTGTACTGGACACGGATGCTTTCCGCCCAGACCTTCAATACAAGGTTCACCAAATGTTTTCACAAACAACATTCCACAACACAGACTAACAGATGGATGGGCATCACACTGTTGTGGTCCACCTTGTCACGGTTCTGTTCTTTGTGATGGTTCACCAGATGTTTTTGTAAACACTTTAAAGATGGCAAGAAAAGGTGACCCAGTTTGTTGTGGTTCTGCTTGTGCGACTCATTCACCCAATGTTTTTGCAAATGGACCTTGATTATTTTTATACATATAGGGTATACATCGCAAAAATATATGGGATTTTAAATGGTAGATAACACAGTAGAAGGTATCGATATATTTGGCTCTTGGGTAGAAGCGGGAATGGTAGTGGCTGCACTAGGGGCGGGTATACTTCTAGGTTATCCAATGATTAAATCATTTCTTGCAAAGAGAAGAGATAAATCCTGTATATGGAAAGAACCCCCAACTTCTCTTAAGTTTGTAAGATTACACACAAAAGTCCACGAACATTTAACTGAACTAAGAGTTCTCGGTGATGCCGCAAGGGCACAAGTTTTACAATTTCATAATGGTGGAAAGTTTGTTGATGGAACTGCGATGAAAAGATTTTCCCTCACCCACGAATCTTGTAGAACTGGAGTATCTGAAACCAGAGATAGCAGACAAGATGTAATTTTAACAATGTTTGGTGAAATGTTGGAAACAGTGACAGCAAATGAACCAACTCCAATTCTAACTTCAAAATTACCAGATTGTCACTATAAAAGACACTTAGAAGCAAACAGTGTTGTTATGTTTTCTTTAGTACCAATTAGAAATGCAAGTGGAATGAGTGTAATTGGCTGTCTATCGATGGAGTGGTGTTCTTGGATGAAAGCAGATGCAGTGGTGGAAGAAGATATCATTCCGATGATGAAAGAAAAACGAAGATATATCGAAGCAGAGTTGGCTTCACAGACTACATAAACATATGGCAAACGAAAAAAGATATTCCGACTTAGACTTAGACTTTGAACCACATCCAATAAGTGGAGATATTCCATTTAAATATGATGCGGAAGCAGTAAAAAGGTCAATTAGAAATTTAGTCTTTATTTCAAAATATGAAAAACCATTTCATCCAGAAATAAGGTCAGAACTAAGAAAACTTTTATTTGAAAATATTACTCCTATACTTGGTTTTGAAATTGAAAAGGAAATAGAAGATATAATTAAACTCTATGAACCAAGAGCAAAACTAGAAGAAGTAACTTCAGTAGCAGACCCAGATAATAATAGACTAGATGTTACTATAAAATTTAAAGTAGTTGGAATTCCAGATTTTACACAGAGTCTCAGCATACCTCTTGAGAGGATACGATAATGGCAGATAGATATAATTCAAAACTTTCCGTTTCTAGTTTGGATTTTGATAATATCAAAACAAACTTAAAGCAATATTTAAGCACTCAAGAAGAATTCAAAGATATTAACTTTGAAGGTGCGGGTATTAATATCCTTATGGACTTGCTCGCATATAATACTCACTATCAATCATTTTATACCAATATGGTAGCAAATGAAATGTTTTTGGATAGTGCCATTAAAAGAGATTCCATTGTATCTTTGGCAAAACATTTGGGATATACTCCAACTTCTGTTACTTCACCAAAAGCAGTAGTAGACATATACACTCCAACTGCAAGTTTAACAGATAACATTCCAAAGGGTACAATTGTCAAAGGCACACAAGGTGGTAAGTCATATGAATTTAGTGTTATGGAGACAGTTGGTTATACTTTAGATTCTGAAGGACTTACTGTAGCACCAAACATAACAATAAAAGAAGGAAAGATTGTAACACTGTCGTACATTTATGATGGAAGAACAGATTTAAAACTAGTAATTCCAAATAATGCAGACACATCAACTTTGAGTGTTAGAGTACAAACTTCCACTGAAGATAATAGTGGGTATACTGATACTTGGACACTTTCTACTGATTTAAATACTATTGCTAAGACAGACAAAGCATATCATGTTCAAGAAATTGAAAATGGAGAGTATGAAATTTATTTTGGAGATAATATTGTTGGTAAAAAACCAGACAATGGAAATGTAATTCACCTTCAGTATTTGGTAACAAAAGGAACAGAAGCAAACAATTTGGGAAGTTCTGATAAAGAAGGAGCGAGAGTATTTACATATGCGGGGTCTACTGTAAAAGTAGTTTCTAAAGCGACAGGTGGTGCAGTTGCTGAAACAAACAAATCTATAAAATTCTATGCTCCAAAAACATATCAAGCACAAGACCGTGCAGTTACAGCAAAAGATTACGAAGCAACTTTATTAACAGAATACTCAGACATAGAATCTGTTTTTGTGTGGGGTGGTCAGGATAATGACCCACCAGAATACGGAAAGGTTTTCATTTCTCTTAAACCAAAGAGTGGTCTAACTGTAGATGAAACTACAAAAGAAAGTATTAGAACAGATATTCTGAAAAAGAAAAATATAGTTTCCATAACACCAGAAATAGTTGACCCCGATTATTTGTACCTTTTAATTTCTAGTGATATCGTATTTGAAAAGGCAAGAACAGTACTCGACAAAGAATCTGTTGCAGGTCTAGTAAGAGACACTATTGTTGACTATGTTGACAATGATTTAGAAAAGTTTGATAAAGATTTATATTTTTCAAAACTTACAAAACTAATGGATGAAAGTAGTGACTCTATTGTTGGTAACGATACTATAATAAAACTTCAAAGAAGATTTCAGCCCTCTTTGAACATAACAGCAAACTATAAAATAGATTTTGGAAATCCCATTCTTCATCCTCACGATGGACACAAACCAGTATTGGAGTCGTCCCCATTTAAGTATAAAACCGATATAGGGGATGAGATTACAGCATATTTACAAGATGATGGATATGGTGGAATATCACTATATCGTTTCGACTCGGAAGGAAGAAAGGTGCTAGTGTATTATGGTTCAACAGCAGTTGGTACTATAGACTACGCATCTGGAATTATTAATTTGCAAGACTTTAGGCCTTTGTCTTTCATAGACAATACTCATATTAAGATAAATGTTCCACTAGAAAAGAAGAATATATTTGCTAGTAAAAGTAGAATCTTAACTATTGATAAATTTGACTCGGAAGCAATTAGATTAAGCATTAAAGATATAGCGGAATAAAAATATGTCTTTCTTAATTCTCGGAAACAATCAATCAACAGTTGAACAGGAAACCGTTTCTGCTTTAACCGTACAGACAGACAAGTATCTCTCTTTGTCTGCTCTGGTGGATGACCAACTTCCAGATTTTGTTCGTGTTGACCATCCAAGATTAGTCGAATTTATGGAAGCATATTACGAGTGGCAAGAACAGAAAGATGAAGTATTATACAGCACATACGCACTGAAAGATTTTGCAGATATAGATGACACTCTTGATAAATTCATTAGACACTTTAAGAGTCAATATCTTGAAGGGTTTCCTGAAGATTTGGCATACGATGCAACAACAGGAGATGCTGTTGACGAAAAAAGATTACTGAAAAGAATAAAAGAATTCTATCGTGCAAAGGGAACTGAAAAATCATATAGACTTTTGATGAGAATTTTAAACGACTCTATCATTTATGATTTTTACTATCCTAATGTTGATATAATTAAAGCATCTACTGGTAGGTGGATAACTGACCAGACAATTAAAACATCTTCTGCTAACACTTGGAAAATACCAGAAAATACAAATCCAACAATTGTGCAAAAAACACAAACTGGAGAAGTTCTTGGTACTGCTGTTGTAAAGAGCATTAGGAAATACCAAACCAATAGTGTTTCCGTTACCGAATGTACCCTCAAAGATGTCAATGGTCAATTTGATACCACACAACTAATAACTTTTAATATTGGGGGAGACACAGGAGATATTACAGAAAGTGTATATGGAGTTGTTCAGGGACTAGATATTGAAAAAGGAGCAACAACTGGAAATCCAATAAGAGGAATTGGTTATAAAGTTGGCGAAAGAATATATGTAAACACTACCAGTGGAGGTTCAGAAGCATTTGCTGAAATTTCAAATGTTAACGGAGTTGGTGGTATTGTCGCAATGGATGTGGTAAACTCTGGAATTGGATACAAGAAAACAGACTCCATATCTTTTGGTGTTCAGACACACACAGGAACTGGTGCGGGTATCACTAGTAGTATTGGACCTATTAGTAGTTATCCTGGCTATTATTTTGGTACACTAGGACAACCCAGTTCAAACAAAAAGATATTTGACAATTATTTCTATCAAGACTTTTCATATGAATTAAAAACAGATATTGCACTCAAAAAATATAAAAAAGAATTGATGAGATTAGTTCACCCCGCCGGAACTATTTTGTTCAACCAAATGCTTTTGCGTAAAACTCACAATATCAATACATCATACAAAAATAAAGCAAGACCTATGGAAATTTCCATTCTTGGTCACTACACTCCATATAATTGGAACACAACAGAAAACTTAAGATACAACAGCACAGGAACAGATTTATATCCTTTCGGTTATAATGGAGGTGCAACTGTAGACGAAAACGGAGGTTCTACTGTTGCTCATCTTTCAAGTGTATCGAGAAGTTCAATATATTATGGTCTAGTTTATAATGATTATAAGGGACGAACTGGTTATAGCGATGTAGGGGGAACAGCAGGAAACACATATGCATATGATTTGGGTGCAGGTGGAACATGGGACCCAGGCGTAACTGGTCCAATGTATAATCTAAGCAAAGGTGTATTCCTTAGTGCAACCACTGGTGGTTCTGGAGCATCTGCCGCAGAGGGTTATACTATATCTGCAACGGCAGCGGCAGGAGACTTCGATAACTATGGAAGTTATTGGATAATTTATCCACACCCCAATTCAAGAAGCATAGATAATATATCTGCGGGGTGCAGTTTCTCCGCAGTACAACTTCAACCATTTTTCTATATCGACAAGAAAGAAAATGATGGGATAAGCACAGATTTATCGGTATTTACACCTAAATAATTTAAATTAACAGAGAGTACTTATGACAGCAACTGGCGATAATTCAACACTAAGAGACGGCTTTAGAAGAACTATAGTCGATGCTATCTACAAGTCATTTGATATTGGTACTACTGACAAATACTTCTTGTTTGCGGGTAAGATTGATGGTTGGACAGCAGGACAAACTATGGACAAGTTATATGACCATAGAAACTCAGAAATTGATTTGTGGAGAAGTATGGTTGGAATGAAGCAGATAGACGCAAATAGCGTTTATTTTATGGCTGATAAATATGTTTGGGAATCCGCGACAGTATACGATATGTACAAAGATAATACAAACCTAGAAGGTAAAAAGTATTATGTAATGAATAGTGAATATAATGTATATAAGTGTCTAGACAACAATAACCAAGCGTCCGCAGTAGAACCAACCGGCGTAAAAACATTTGGAACAATACAAACATCAGATGGTTATGTGTGGAAATATATGTTTACAATTCCAGAGCCATTTAGGTATTACATTACTGATGATTTGATGCCAGTTCCTAGAAGAAAAACCAGAGGAACATCTACAGAATCAAAAAATCAGTGGTCAGTTCAATCAAACGCTGTAGACGGTAGCATTGACTTAGTATGGATTGACCCAACTTCAACTTTACCAAACTTTAGTGATTCAAAGATAATTCCACACCGTCACGATGTTAATAAATTTGCTACCACCTCCATTGCAGGCGCAACTACAATGTATTTGGCTACCACTCATGTACAATCAGACAGTGCGTATAATGGATTGGTAATTAATGTAACTAGTGGCGAAGGGGCAGGACAAAGAAGACTCATTTCTGGTTATTCTGGTGGAGCATATAATCAGGTTTTCTTTACCGAGCCACTCACGAAAGATGTTCCCATAAACACAAATTATGAAATTGCTCCTAGAGTTCAAGTAATAGGCGATGGAGTTTCTTGTGATGCGTTTGCAGATTTATATGATTATGATACAGGAAATACCGCACAGAATAAAATTTATAAAATTAATGTTGCAGATGGTGGAAAAGACTATTCATATGCAACCGTTCAAATTTCTCCAGGCGATATTGTTGCAAGCACCACAAACTCAGCAGAATTCTCCGCAAGAGCAATGATGTCTCCAGAAGGAGGACACGGAGCAGATGCAGTAAATGAATTAAATTGCACCGCAATGTTGATAGTTGTAGATATTGACCAAACTGAAGATAATAATTTCTTTATATCAAATGAAATTAGACAATATGGAATTATTAAAAATCCTGTTCTAAATGAGACAGCCCCCCTCAACATTGACGGAAACCCATATAGAATAGCAGGTTCAGAAACTTCTATGCGTACTTCGTTGGAAGTAACAAAAACAGGAACGGCAGCATTCCTGTCTCAAGATATGTTTACCATTGGTAATTATGTAATAGGAAAAACTTCCAAAGCCACAGGGAAAATTGAGGACTGGAGTCCATCACTGAACGAAAATCACGGAGTTCTGTCAATTAGTAATCTACAAGGTCAATTTATTAGCCCAGAAGATACAGCAGTTACAGGCGAAGCAGT
>CEUX01104321.1_pt1 | contig 16519 bp, 8 predicted proteins | sample 531361 | NCBI WGS metagenome assembly CEUX01 (sample SAMEA2622736, study PRJEB7988) | marine metagenome | isolation source: saline water (ENVO:00002010), including
CTGATGATTTATATAACCATCTTTTAGAATCAGATAGTTTTACATCTATAGTTGAAACAGCACATGCATTAGAGTGTGATATACCTGAACACCTTGAAGAAGAACATGAAGGTTGTATGTTGTGGCCAAATAAAAGAACTTACAAATGGTTAATGTCTAGGTTACGTTCTGCTGAAACTACAGGTGGAAGACAGACTTTCGAAATGGTTTATTATAACCAAGCATATGTAGAAGGTACACAAATCTTCACTATGAATATGATTGACCAATGCATGAGACCAGATTTAGTTACAGGACAGGTTTATAGAAATCTTCATCTTATTGCTGGACTAGACCCAGCTTCATCTGGATACCAGGCATCTGTTCTATGGGGAATAGATAAATATAGAAGTGAACTCTATTTGGTAGATTTAGAAAATAGAAGAGGTGGAGGTATTAGAGCAGCACTAGACCAGATGGCATTGTGGCTAAGAGAGTATGACTGTAGACATTGGATAGTAGAAGAGAATGGTTTTCAATCTGCTATTCGAATGGATGAAGCAATAAAAGAATTTACACTTAATACTGGTGTAATTGTTCAAGGTCATCTTACTGGAAAAAATAAACATGACCCTCTCTACGGTGTAGGTGCAATGGCAAATCTATTTGAAAATAGAAAAATACATTTACCTACAGGTGATTCTGAATCTAATGCAAAGATTCAGCAATATAGGCAACAGCTGTTATACTTTGATGGGAAACCTGTTTCTAAGAGAAATAAGGAAAAAACAGATATAGTTATGGCTAGTTGGTTCCCTATGAAGATTTTTAGAAGAATGCAAAAAGAGCACATAGCCGAGATGGGAACAGACTATAATCCTAGTTATGGAGATTATGATATTACAGAAATGAATGAAGCACCATGGGCATAGAGAATTTAGATATTAAGAATTATAAAGAGATAGTAGATAATGCTACTCAGTTAGTTAGTGGGAAGCCTACTAAACATAGGCAAGTACAGAAAGCTAGAATAAAAGCTATTCTTAATGGTGGTGCTGATGGTATGAAGGCTCTCTTAGGAAGTAAGATGGAGACTTCAGATGCAGACCTATTACCTGCACCTAACATGCTTGCTTCAGGTATAGATAGATTAGCTCAAAAGATATCTGGAGTACCACAAGTAAAAGTAGATATTCTAAATCACAATACTTCCGATAGAGCAAAGTTTAGAGCAGAGAAGTTAGAACGTATTATTACTAGTTTCGATGAACAACAGAATCTTAATTTACAGTTATCACAAGTCGCTAGGTGGCTACCTGGGTACGGATATGCTGCATGGATAATAACAACAAGACAAGATAAAAATGGTTATATATATCCTACAGCTGAACTCCGAGACCCTTATGATACGTTCCCTGGCAACTTTGGTCCTGACCAAGAACCAAGAGAACTAGCTGTCTTAAGAAGAATACCTAGATATAAATTAGCTCAACTCTATCCAGAGTTCGCTAAAGATATATTGAATCCAGATGAGGGCGAACAGGCAGAAGCTGCTTTTGGTCCTGCTGTAGGACAGACTTACGAAAATGATAGACAGAATAACTGGGAAGACAATACAGGTCAAGGTGTAAGAGTAATTGAATATTATGACTTAGGTGGAACATATGTTGTATTCCCTGAAAAGAATATGATTCTTGACTTCATTCCTAACTTCTTAAGTACTACTCCATTCATATTCATGAAGAGAACTTCCTTTGATGAACTTAAAGGACAGTATGACCATGTAATAGGTTTAATGGCTATGATGGCAAAGATAAATATTATGTCAGCTATAGCTATGGAAGACTCAGTATTTACTGAGACTAACATATCTGGTGAACTTGAATCAGGTCAATATAGAAAAGGTAGATTTGCAATTAACTATCTATCTCCTGGAACTCAAGTAAGTAAACCTCAAAACAATATCCCTTATCAGTTATTCCAACAAGTAGATAGATTAGAGAGACAACTTAGAATGGTGGGTGGCTACCCAGTAACTGATGACTCTCAGTCTCCAAATTCATTCGTAACTGGTGCAGGACTATCTGAGCTTAATAGCACAATGTCCTTGATGATTAATGAATATAGAGAGATTATTAAACATGGATTACAATCTATGGATGCAAAAAGACTTGAACTTGACTCACTACTAGCGTTACAGTATCCAGAGTTAAATAAGAAACCTATATCAGGTTTCTATGCTGGAACTGCTTTTTCTGAGAACTATAGTCCTATAAATGATGTAGGAGGAGATTTCAGAACAAGACGTATCTATGGAGTGATGGCTGGGTTTGATGAGCCACAAAAGATTGTAACAGGATTGCAATTGTTACAAGCAGGTGTTATAGATGTAGAAACTCTACAAGATAACATAGATGGTTTAGAGAATATAGCTAAGGTTCAAGAACGTATAAGAAAAAATAAAGCAGAAGGAGTGTTATTTGATTCTATATTAGCAAGGTCTTCACAAGGAGACATGGCTGCTACTATGGCAGCTATTGCTATATACGAATATCCTCAAGAGATAACTGAGATATTAAAACAGTTTTATACTCCTGAGGAACCACAAATGACACCAGAACAACAAGCTATGATTCAACAACAGATGATGATGGCAGGAGGTGGAAATGTACCAACAATGGCTCAGGCTTTTGGAGGCTAAAGATATGGATAACTTAAACGAGGATGAAGAGTTTTGGGAAATGATTTATCAGGAATATGGACAAGATAATAATATAGGAGAGTTTAATAATCAAGCTATTGTACAAATAGTATGTCCTAAACCAGGCATAATAATATTATTTACAGAGGAGATTGGTGGTCATGCCGAAGAACCGTACCTCTAATAGGGGAGGTTATAGACAACCTGAAAAACCAGCTGCTTCTAGTGGGCCAGGTGCTTTATCTGGTAGAACAGATGGAGGACCAGGAAGTAAGAACCAACCATTAAGAAGATTACCAGATGCAGACCATGGAGCTAATAAAGCTTTCTATGAACAACAACAAGCTGCACCTCTACCAGTAGCAGAAAGTCCTAATGTCTTCGCTCCAACAGAGAGACCTATGGAACCAATTACAGAAGGTGTACCAATAGGTCAAGGGGGTGGACCAACTAGTATGCCTACAGTAGATAATACAGATATGATGTTACAAGCTGCATATCAAATAAGTGCTTCACCTGGTTTACTCAGGTTAATGGATTACCGTAAACGTAGAACATAGTGTATGTATTTCTCAAGTCATCATGAAGAAGAGTTCGATTTATTAAAAGCTGAAGAAAGAGTCAACAGACAACTTCAACAATATGAAAGTACCTTCAAACAAAATGAAGGTTTAGTTCAGAAGCTAAGTATATTTTCTGACTACTATCCAGAAGTAACTCCTGATATTGCTATTCCCTATGTTTTAGCTGGAGGAGACGTATCTATGAACTCAGCTAGAGAGATAGCTCAAGATATTACTGATATGAATATCGAGAATGATACAAAGCTATGGAATGAAATGGTTGAGAAATATCAATATGAAGGAATTGAATCTCGAATGAAGATGAGTTATTGGGATTTATTATCTGGTGGACTTGCACCAGGTGGAGCTAAACCAGGAGATGTTCAGTATGGTGTCTGGGCATTTGCTGCATTAGATGGTTTATTTCAAACATTCGGTCCTTCAGGTAAGTGGAGTGTCATAGGAATGGCTGCTAACAAACTACTTCCAGGACAACCAATGTCACCAGGAAGGTCTGCTGCATATTTAAGAGACTTAAAAGAATACGATAGATTACTACAAGATGGATATACACCAGCAGGAGCACAAAAGAAGTTACAAATTCAAGTTCAATATACGGAAGTAGAGGATATTGGAAAAGATACAAACTTAATTGGAGATATGAAAAAACATATTGCCATGATTAAAGAAGCACATGATATGGGTGGAGAAGCAATTATTGCAAATATGTTTAGAATGGTTACTCAAGGTAAACCTATTAACTTTGATAGAGGTACGAAGATTATGGTGGAATCTATTAAAGCTGAGAATACTCCTATGTATGCAGAGCTTACTAGAAATCATGGTATGAGTCCTCAAGCAGCTAGAGATTATATATATAGTCATATAGGGAAACCTATTAAGAACTTTGATGAAAAGGGTCAGATATTCTATACATCAAATTACAAACCTAATAGGGTTAACTTTTATGCAGGTAGAAGAAATCATAGTTTCTTTATCCCTGGTTTTATGGACCAAGATACATTTAGACCTGAATGGTCTGATGATGATATTCTTTTAGAGTATTCACCAGGTAAAGTACATGCTTCTGAGTTTTATGCTCCAGGTACAAAAGCTTTTAATACTGTTTCAGGTATTCTTGATGCTTCTTATCAGATACTTCCTGAAATCTTTGCAGGCAAAGGTGTTAGGCAATTCAAAACCTTATCTAGTGCTTTTGTGAAGTTGAATGAAGTATCTCATCTTAATCAGTTGGGAGTATTACATAAACAAGGGAAAGTACTTAAAGTTGGAAGAAAACAATATTCTGAGGAAGTATACAAAGCAATTGATGATGCTATTAGAACAACACCAGTTGAAAAAGATGTAGAATTAGATAAGTTAAGACACTTAGATAGAAGTTCCTTAGAGAATTATGTAAAACCATATTATAAATATATAAAAGCAGCAGAAAAAGAACTTAAGAAAAAACATACTTTCTATGGTAGAGTTCCAAGATTCTTTCAAGCTACTTTGGATGATATTATTTATCAACCTATGATGAGACAGTTTGCTAATGCTTTAGCTAAAACAGACCATACTCATATTTCGTTACTAGAGAGTAATCCAATTCTAGGAAATATAGATAGCCGAGTTTTAAGAGAGATAACTGGAACAGAAGTAAAAAAAGGTATTGATGACCCAGAAGTAATATTACAGATGTTCAAGGATATGTTGGATGGTTCAGGTTATGCAATAAAAGATGCAGCAGGAAATGTTGCAATGAACCCAGGTGGTATACAAGCTAGGGAATACTTACATGGCTTTGGAAGACAATTACCAATTAAAGGTTCTTTTGTACTTAGTAAACTATCACAGAATGCAGCTAATAAAGGTACCAAACTAAAACAAAGTAAGAGTGCTGTTAAAAGAACTATTGGAAAAGGACTAGCAACCGTTGGTGATGAGAATGCTGCATATAAAAGTTTAGGTGGATACTTAGGTACTAGAGGAAATCAGTTAAGAGAAATACTTCCTTCACCTATTAGGAATGCTAAAAGAAGAACAATGATAAAATCTTCCGGTAATACAGAAGATGCTGTAGACACAATGGATATTATTGGTCGTAAAATAATACGAGACCCTTCAGACTTCAAAACTGACAAATATTTAGATTGGGAAAGATACTTAGGATTTAGTTCTGCTTTCAATTCAGGTTATGACCCATACTTTAGAAAATTATTAGGGTTTATTCCTGAAATGGGTATTCCATTAGCAGGAAACTTTAATGTTGGGATGAAACAATTAGCAACTCACTTACAGATTAATGGTTACAATCATAAGCAAGCATCAAAGATAATGCATGAGTTTATGGATTTGGACCACAATAGTCCTATAGCAATAAGAGACTTCACTAGAAAATTAGCTACCGTATATGATGTAGACCATGTTGCTGCACGTGGAGGAGATTGGGAAGAAGTAGCAGAGATTGCTAATGATATGTGGAAAAACTTCGATAGGGAAACCCTCTACCTTGTCGGTGATGGAGTATCACTACCTCATCTTGGTGGTGGAAAAAGAATGTCTACGTTAATAGACCCTCAAACTGGAAACTTAGTAGAAGTTACAGGAGAGACAGCTCATATACAACCTCAAATGACAGCTAGTATGGCTCCTCTTATGGATTACAGAGTTATTAAATCAGCTGTAGGAAAAATGAGACATGCATATCGAGATGATTATGGTCCAAAACAAGCAGTGCGTAATACATTTGGGGATGGTGTAGATTTTATGAAATTTATGGTTGGATGGGAAGGAACAAATCCTTATAGAAGTGTAGATGAAGCAGGAAATGTTATAACTAAAGGATTTATTAATCAAAAAACTTTGGAACAAGATTTCTTTACTAACTTAGCAAATCTTTATACGAGAAGTATATTTAAGCCTTTTGTTCTAGGAAGAGCAGCATTCCTTACTCGTGTATTTTTAGAAGAACAAGCAGGTCGTATGATGGCTGCTGGAATGGATACTTTATTTAATGCTCCACATAGAATGTTAGGATGGATGCTTATCGGTCAAACAGAAGAAACTTCTAGGACACTTAGAGTATTAAATAAATTAGGTGCAGATTTGGGTGCTAAAAGTGAAGATGGTATAAGGATTTTGACTTCAATAGAAGCTCAACAAGCTACATACCAGACATTCAAGCCATCAATATGGGGTGAAGGTAATCCTATTAGTAGAGCAAAACTTAATTATCTTGCAGGAAGTAAGAGTCAATTAGGTAATGAAAGATATGTTCAACAAATAGGTATGGAACTTCTACTACTTAGACAAGACCAGATAGCAAGAAAAGTTGCCGAATTAGGATACGATAGTCCTGAAATGTGGAAGTGGTTAGAGAGTACTTCAGGTTCAGCAGCTAGAAGAGATATGCATATATGGGGTGGAGATAAATGGGAAGGTATGTTAGATATAGCTAGTGATGACCTCAAATTACATCTTGCTTCAATTGAAGCAACTTTAAGAATTAAAGCTGGTGGAAAGTTTGATAAGACAAGAGAATTAATAAAACAAGCAGATGGTACATATAAGTATAATTTAGATTCTACACGAACAGGTGATAAGTCTATCTTTGATGCTATAGCTCATGGAAGATTAGCGAATCATGGAGAAGTATACGATGATGTAAGAAAACTAAAGCAAGGTCAGTATGTAGATTTTAATGAAACAGATATGATAACAGGTAAGTTCTTCAATAAAAGAAAACTAGATAAACAATTAGATAAGTATTACGGTGTTGATGGTATGGATGGTGGATGGGTTAAATATACAGAACCAATAGCAGATAAAAAAGCTGCATCTATGGCTGATTGGGTTAAACAAGCAGATGATTGGTTACAAGATACTTTTTACCAAGCTATTTTTGATAGATTAATAACTAAGCCAATAGGATTCTTAAATAGAAGTCCTGTATTCCATCAGTATAGATGGGCATTTGTATCTCAAAGATTCGCTGATTTTAGTCCTAGAGTAAGAAAACAGTTTATAAAACAAGCACAAGATGAGGGTGTTCCAAATAAGGTTATTAAAGAATTAAAAGGAAAAGATTTATTAATTGGTAAATCTAGTAAAGCAAACATAGATGACTTCATTGCAATGGAGAATGAGAGTAAAGCTTTCGGATTAGCTGGTGTTAAGCAATTATTATACGATACACAAAGAAAACATGAGTTCTCAGATAAATTTCGAAATATATTTCCTTTCATGGAAGTGTGGTTCGAAGTCTTCTCAACTTGGGGAAGACTACTATCCAATAATCCGTATATACTAAGAAAAGGTCAGGTAACTGTAAGAGGTATGTCCTCTGCTGATTCTGTAGGTGGTAGTTCTGAAGATGGATTCTTTATTCCTTCACCTGTAGATGCAAGTCAAGATTTATTTGTATTCCCATTCGGTGGGTACATGGGGAATGTAGTATTAGATGCAGACCCTGCTGATAGTATGCTTGGTAAGTTAACAGTAGATAAAGAAGATAAAGAAGACCAAGATAAGTTAACAGTATCACCAAGAGGTTTCTTAAGAGGTATTAACCTATTAGGTCAAGGATTTGTTCCAGGACCTAATCCAATGGTTGCATTTGCATTAAACAAAGTACTTCCTGAAACAGGATTGTATGGAGAGTTTAGAGAGTTTCTCTTTGGAGACTTCCCACCACCAGAGGAACTTAAGGAGACAGTAGCTGTTGCACCTGTATATACAAAATTACGTGCTTGTCTATTAGACCCAGATGAATTTGAGGACGTTGCTGAGGGAAGTAATGCACAGAAGATACGAGCTAAAGCAACAATAGATATATTTAGATGGGGAGTAGCATCTGGACATCATAAGGAATTATTAGCAGAAGGTAAATTAGATACTTACTTGATGAAAATTTATGGAGATAGAGCTGATTTTGATAGGAGCAATGTTTCAGCTCAACAATTAGATACTGCTTATCTAGAGTACGCTAAGGAAGCATCAGGTAGGATGTGTGGTTTCCAGTTTATATATCAGTTCTTTGGTCCTACATCATTTAAGCCTGAATACTTTATTAATGATGAAGAAGGAAATCAATGGGGACAATCTGTTCTATATCAAGAGTATACAAGAATACTAGAGAAACATAATGGAGATAGCTTAGCAACTTATGCTGAGTTCTTTGAACTTTATGATATTGAACATCCGTATATAACAAGTCCAACTTCTCTGTCTGTTAAAGGCAAAGTACCTTCAAGTGTTAGAGTTCAGGAGTTCCAAAAAGAAAATAGTGATATATTTGATACTCTTGAAATTAGTGGATATTACTTAAATGTAGATAATCCAAATGAGGATAAAGACTATTTCGATGTTGTTAAGCAGAAGACATTATTAGGTGTTGAACAATATCAGAAAAGTATTAATGAGACTATAGGTGTATTCAGATATAAAACATATGCAAGAAGAATAGATAGGTCAGATTTAAGTTCTGAAGGAAAGAGAGTATTAAAGAAACTCTACAGAGAAGAGTTAAAGTTAGCTCTTCCTGGTTTCCAAAGTGATGAGTATGGTTTACCTGAACCACCTTCTTCACAAGATATATTTGATGAAATGAGAGAGTGGTGGCCTAATTTGGGTAGTATTCAAGACTATGAAGCAGTAAAAGGCTTTAATAGTATGCTTCCTTATTGGCAAGAAGCAGAGAGTATATCGGCATCTTTATCAAAAGGAAGTACTACTTGGTGGCTGTCATCTTCAGATATACAGGCTGCTGCATTAAGATTATGGATATTTAATGAAGCACAAAGGATTATTAAAGAATATCCTGACTTTTATCCTGTATGGCAAGGTGTTATGTTAAAGTTATATAGAGACGACCAGGAGATATTAAATTATATCCCACCAGAAGTAGAGGCTTAAAATGGCGATTACAGAAGAAGATTATATAGAAATAATAAAAAGGTATGCAGAAGCTTTAGGAGTTGATGTTCCTGATAATTTTAATGTTAATACATGGTTAGATGAAGTATTAGCTAAGCGTATAGATATATCAGAAGAAGATATCAATAAACTAAAAGTTCATCTAAATAATACTCGTACTAATCAAGGCTTAGCGAACTTCGAAGAAGTATTACAAAGTATCACAGGTCAATTACCTGAAATTGTTAGTGAAGCAACTGGAGCTACTACTGGAGAATCTAGTACCGAATCTTCTAGTGAAGTTAATTATGGTGGTTTAGATGCACAAGCACAAGAAGAGATACTTACATCATTTACAAATGCAAATATACGGCTAGGTTACACTGAAGAACAAGCAGCAGCAATGGCTTCACAACAACTTTATGAGTATATAACAAATAATCTTTCTGGAGGAGGTGTATACAAACCTAAATATGAAGAGAATGAAGCAGGTGAATTAGTACCTGTAGTAAAAGATGGTGTTGCACAGGTAGAATTATGGCAAGGACATTGGCAAGGTACACATGTTTCAGAGATATTAAATGACCTAGCTTCACCAGATGAAATATGGCAATTGCAACAAGCTCTTATTGCTACTGGTGCTTTTGCACCTGGATATTTTGCAGGAGTAGAGGGTAAGGGAGGAAGTAAAACTCAACAAGCAATAACAGCTGTAATGGCATGGATAGACCAGGAGTTGCATGCTACAGAAGGAACCCCACTATATAATATTATTATGTCTGAAAATCCTGTTTATTTCACAAAGACACAAGAGGCAAGTAAGGATTGGAGTTATCATAGAAATCTATTTAGTTATGGATTAAATGAAATGCTTAGAAGAAGTGCTTCAATTGAAGAAGTAGAAGAAGCAGCATTAGCAAAGACTATGATTAGTCAATTTATTCCTCCTAGCGAATTTATGATAGGAGAAATGATACAAGAATATGCAAGAGGACGTATAGGAAGAGAGCTTACAGAATCAGAGTTAGCAACAGAAGCTGATAAATTTGCAGATGCTCATTCACCAGCATATGCACAGGCTGTTGCGGCACAAAAAGCTATAGGAGATTTAGAGTTCTTAACTGGTCCTGCTGGAGTTTCAACAGTAGCTGGAGAAGATTATGATGTTGAAAGAACTACTAGAGACTTATCTAAGATAGATTTATCTGCTTTCTCAACACAGACACCACAAGAAATATATCAAGAACAATTTGATGAAGGTTATGAAAAAGAAATGTCAGTACATGAAAAAGGTAAGCAGATACAAGCACATCAACGTCAATTGATGGAAGCTATGTTTAACGCCTAATGGTAAATTTTACAGCTGTACGTAGTGGAAGAAATCTCTTATTTGATGAGAAAGATTTACCACCTGATTTCGACCCTAATAAAGCTTGGGGTCTAGGTAAAGAAGAGAGCGAAGTTTGGAAGCTTTATCAAGAAAAAGAAGCTGAGAAAAAACGTAGGATTCAGGAAAAAATGCAAGAAGCTAGGGCTGAGAGAGAAGCTGGTATTTCTAAAGAACCTACTACTGGAGCTAAAGCTGGTAAGCTAGCAACTAGCTATGGTGGTGAAGTAATCAAAGTTTACTATCCAGACCAAAAAGCATTTGCTACAGGTCAAACCCATGTACATGAATTAGAGACATATTTGAAAGAAATTAATTCAGGTATAACAATTGAACATGTAAATAGTGCTTATAAAGCTGATTATATAGCATATAGAGGTTATACATATAAGACAGGGAAACTAAAAGGACAAGCAGTTCCTCCAGAAAAATTATTAGGTAATCCTTTTGGACATCAAAATATAGAAAGAGGAAATCAGATTGTTAATACTAAAGACTTACCAGATACATTAGATAAATATAATAAATGGTTACGTGGTGAACCTATACCTGGTATTACAGCTGAACAGAAGAAACAGTTAGATATTGTAAGAACTGGTTTAGATAATAAATTAAATATGCCTGTAGCTAAAGTAGCAACTGGAGCTGTTGGAGATGCAGTAGAGATAATGCATCCGCACCCAGCAAGTGTTTTACACGAGACACCATTTCGTTTTATGGAGAGAATACATAGATATGATGAGGCTTTAGTTCTAGCTAATCCAGAGAAATTATATATTTTCGGAGATAACTTAGAGAGGTGGGGTAAAAAGAAGCAATCTGTTATTAGAGATGCTGATAATGCTATAGGTATAGCAACAAAAGAATCTCCTTATGTATTTATGGACGATGCTAACTTCGAAGCAAATAAGGTTGCTATAGATGCAGATATTGAAAAGGTTATACAAGAAGCAAAGAAATATGATGGTGTAGTATTCCCTTCTGATGGTATTGGTACTGGAGAAGCTGCTTTGAAAACTAAAGCTCCTAAGACAGCTCAATACTTAGAGGAACGTTTATTATATTTAGAAAGTCAAGTAGGAATAGAATTTAGAAGTGTTGAGCATGCATATCAATCATTAAAAGGTAATGGTTTAGATGAAGTAGCTTATCAAAAATATATAGATGATACTAGAGATTTTTCTAAACAACCAGTAAAAATAACAGGTAAGAAAAGATTTGCAGGGGGTAAATTTTCTGAGAATCTATGGGTAGATGCAGGAGTACAAGCTGCATATGAAAATCCGCAAAGAGCTCAAGAGATACTTGCTATAAGTCCAGATACAAAAATTACACATGGTGCAAAAGATAAATACTGGAGAGAAAATTTTGAACCATTGTTCAGAAAAGTACAAGGTAGAGTTGGTAATATTAGTAAGGCTCCAGTAGCTGCTGGTAAGACTGCTCAGGCAACTGAATTTTTCCGTGTACCAGATGATGCAACTCCTCATAAAAATCACTATGGAAATAGAACTTGGTATAATTCAGGGATAGAAGGAGACGTAACTATTGATTTTTCTAGTAAGCAAAAAGGTAGTGGAGCTACTAAGGGAGGAACTAATGATAGTAAACTTATTGCAGAACATGGTAAGAAACTTTATCATAGAGTTCCTTTAGAGGGTATAAGTGATGGAAAGTTTATGGATTCTACAAAACTTGTACATAAAGAGGCAGTAGATATAGTTGCTGAACATTTAGTCTCAGGTAAAACTGTAAATATCGCAGGTGAGGGAATATACAATTTTGAAAAATATGGAACTAAACAAGTTGATATTAACAATAATATGAAATCGTTCTTTAGTGAAGTTATGGAACAAATAGGAGACAGACCTATAACTGGAAAGGTTATAAGTGGTGGACAATCAGGATTTGATATAGCAGGTATAAAAGCTGCACATGGACTAGGTATACATACAAAAATTAATTACTCAGCAACAAAAGGAGGTGACGTAATTACTCATAGACTACCTAATAATAGCGACATAACAGAGTCTATAAGTGATTATAGAAAACGAATGTTTACACCAGATACACCTGTGTTACCTGGAGTTCCGCCAGCTGGACACGATATACTTTCTGCTGGACATATAAGACCTGGAATGGGTCCAGAAGAAACTATGATAATTGGAACTGGAGAATTGGAAAAGAATGCAGAGAATATTATTGATAATGCTTTAGGGGTAAAAGGTTTAGGTAAAAAACTTTTAATTAAGTTATCTCCTCTTGCAGGAGTATTAGCTTGGGCATATGACCCAATTCTTACTGGTACTTTATTTGGTGTAGAGAAACTAGGACCTAAATTAGCAGGACCTAAGCTTGCATCTAAAATCTCATCTGGAATGGCAACTAGAACAGTTTTATGGTTATTCAAAAAGAATCTATGGTTAGCTTTAGCTTCTGGTGTTCAGGGTGCATATAAGGGTGCTCCTCAAGATTTTCATAGAGCAGTTAGGTTAAATGATACAGATGCATTGTATAACGCTGTAGGTGATATGACTAAAGAAGAATGGTTACATATAGGAATACAAGCATTGGATGGTATGTTCAATCAGGTAATAGGTTCACCAGATGCATTGTTCCCTATGACTACAGACCCTACAGAATGGTTAAATAAAGGTATATCTAAAGGAGTAGGGTATGAATGGAGAGCAGACGAATTACCTAGTAAAGCTTGGAATGCTGTTAATAAAGGGACTACTATAGATACTGAACCAGAACTAGTAGAGGCAGGTAAATAGTGGTAACATCTGGAATTAGTGGAGTAAGTAGAGAACAATTAATAGAGATACTTAAATCTTACTATGAACAAGCGGGAAAGAGTAAGTTTTTTGACGCCCGACTAAAAAGAGATGAACCTGAAGTTCATGAAATGATATTTGATTTTCTTAACGATGTTGAAAAAGGTGTTATTAACATACCAGAAGGAGAAAGAGCTTCCTTTCAAGAATTACTACCAGAAGATTTTAGTATTTCTTCTGGGGTAGGACCTTCAGAAACTTTGATTGAGGGTTTTAATAAAACTCTTGAATTTCTTGGTTTTGGTGATGGATTTTCTAGGGCAGAAGCTACTGAGTATCTTGAAGGTATATATCCAGAAGATTGGAAAGAAAGAACAGATTTAATATTAGAGGATTTAGTTGGGCCTGATACGATGACTTATGAAGAATGGGAAGCAGCTCAATCAGGAGATAGACCTACTTTTGAAGAAAGAAGAAGAGGAATAATTGATGAACCTGAATCTGAAGGAAATGTTTTAACTGCAGCATTTGAAAGAGAAAAAGCTTATTTAGAAGACCCTCCTGGAGGAGGTGGACCATTTGGAACAGGTCCTACAGAAGAAGTTACTGATGAGGAAACTAGTGTAGAATCACCTGATGATGAAATACCTGATGTACTAGGTCCTGGTGGGTTAGATTCTTTTGCTAATGATGTAGCTGAATGGGAAAGTGAGAGACCTGAATATAAAGGACATCAAGCTAGTGGTGCTCCTAGTAGAAGAGAATCATTTAAGCCCTCAGGAGTTACAGAACCACAATATCAATTAAAAGCTCCTGAAGGTGCTCAGCTTATGTATATAGAAGAAACTGGAGAATACTTCTTAGCTATTGAAGGTGATATAGATGATACAGAGAAAGATATTATATTTGTTTATGAAATTCCTGATGAATATAATTTATCAGATATAACAACTTGGGAAGGTCCTCAAGACATAACTGATAAAGCATTTGAAGGTATTGCTAAACCAGATGAACAGATGGAAGCAGAAGTTAGAAATTCTCTTAGTCCTATTATTATTTCTACAAGAGATGCCTTTGATGCTGGTTTTTATAACGATGATAGACTAGTTACTGTTGCAGCAAGTATAAGTCAGATTGATGAATTGATTGCTAATGATGCTGAAGATATAGCAGCAGGATTCTTTAATGCTAGAAAAAATATGAATAGCCAAGACTTGCATTATCATAGACTTCTTCAGAACGACCAATACGTAGCTGAAGTTGTTGCTATACAAATGATGTATGGTGGTACTGATGAAATGGATTTTGCAACTGCAGAAGGTATATTTAGAGACAATAGTACAAGATACAATGATATTATTCAAGAAGAGTTTGGTGATGATGCACATAGAGCAGAAGCTATTATGGCTTCAGAGAAACTTAAAAAAGTAAATAGGTCTCTATACGATTCTGAGTTATCTGATAAGAAAGCAAATATAATTGAATTAGCAAAACAAAATGGTGTTGATATACCAAATATTGCTGTTGACTATATAGCTGATATGTGGAGAAAAGGACTATGGAGTGATAATGAAGTAGCCACTCAATTCTCTGCAGTAACAGATTCTTACTTTGAAGGAAAACTTGATGATGGTCTTAAGAAAGCTTTAGCTGGAGCAGATTATGAAAAGATAACTAGAGGAGAAGATGAGATACAGACTTTATTAGATACTTATCTTCCTTCAAGTATGCATGCTGATTTCGATATGAAAACAGAAGCTGGTAAGTACCGTAATATAACTGGATATAGACAAACACTTGTAGGTAAATTAAAAGAATTAAGAAAAAGTGAATATGATATGTATGATGAAGATATTGCTTGGTCAACTATAGTATCTGGTAAGAGAAGATTAGCTGAGAATATATTAGGTGTACAACTTAATGAAGGTTCAGCTGAACAAGAAATAGACCCAGTTCTTGACCATATTATTAGATTAAATGATAATGGTGAAGCACAGGGATACTTAAGAAATGTTGGATTAGAAAGAGGATATGCAAAGACTGAAGGTGATTTAATGAAATCAATGATGGGTTCATTCGGTGGGGGAGTAGTACAAAGTCAATCATATGGAGAAGCTTAATAATGGATAGTGATTTTTTACAAGACTGGAGTATAAATTCTAGTTTAGTTTCAACAGTAGATGGTAATGAAGGTTTGTATGTTCATACACCAGGTTCAGGTAAAGGTGGTACTTTTATTGCATTTGGAAATGATGGAAGTGCTATAGCAGATGCATTAATAGGTGGAGGGGTTGCTATTGCTGAAGGGTTGAAGAATACTTATGACCCTGGAGCAGTATCAACTGAAGCAGCAGGTGCAACTACAAGTGTAGGTACAGAGAATCTTTTATCCGAAGGAACAGAAGTTGGTAAAGCTTTATATGGTTTTTTACCTGAAGAGGTCAGAGAAGAATACGCAAGACAATGGGTTAAATCAGGGGATAGAGCAGTTGCTTTAGGAGCAACTAGGAATACTCCTGCTTGGAATAAACATTTTGAGTATTTGAAGAGAGATGATGGTAGCTTAGTTATGGATGAGCTAACTGCATTATCTACTGTTGCAACATATAAACAAACACTTTCTGAAGTTGGAGTAAAAGATTTTACTGATTATGAATCTCAATTTGAGAAAATGATAACTGATGAAGTATCAGGATTAGAATTTCAACAAAGAGTTGACATGGTTTATGCTGGAGTTAAAGACCAAATACCTGAAGTAGAGAGACTATTTAGAGAAAGACATAATCTCCCATTAGATGAAGGAACTATATTTGGTGCTTTAATTAATCCTGACATACAAGATAAAATATTAAAAGGTGAGATACAAACCCTACAAATACAAGCAGAAGCTGCATCTAGAGGATTTTCTGGTTCATTTTCTAGGTTCGAAGAATTAAGAAAACTGGGATTAAATCAAGAAGCAGCTAAAGGTTTATACGAAACAGCAGGAACACTTCAGTCTATGGGAACTAGAATTGGAACAGACATGACACTAGCTTCACTAGAACAAGCAGCAGTTGGAGATATCGATGCTCAAAATGAATTAAAACTATTACAAGGACAAGTATCATCTCTATCTTCTGGTAAAGCTGGAGCTGCAAGAAAAGATGGAAAATATACTGGACTTGTCCAGGATTAGTGTATAATAAGTATTAGC
>CEUX01010026.1_pt1 | contig 16494 bp, 7 predicted proteins | sample 531361 | NCBI WGS metagenome assembly CEUX01 (sample SAMEA2622736, study PRJEB7988) | marine metagenome | isolation source: saline water (ENVO:00002010), including
GCCGGGCGTGATCGAGGGCGAGCCGGGCATGGTGGCCCTGGAGCGCACCGAGGAAGGGTGGAGGAGCCGTGCGCGCCGCCAAGACGGCACAGAGGAGACCGAGGACTACAAGGACTACGGTCAGGCCCTGCAACGCATACAGCGCCAGTACCAGACGCCCCTCGAGAGCGATATGATCGAGCGCCGGGCGGCGGAGGAAGAGGTCGCGGATTCGTCTTACCAGGCCGAGCTCGAGCGCAAAGAAGAGCAAGAGAAAAAAGGCGAGCTCAAATCCCTCGCTCAGATGTTCCGCGGGACGCTCACGCACGGAGGGCATGAAGAGATTGAGCGCAAAGTTGGCAAGCCCGACACGCCCCACATGCGTATGGCGTTGGGCAAGCTCAAGGTGGCAAAGAATAGACCCCACGAAGGAATCGGCTTCGAACAAGCCTTAATCCAAGCATGGGATGGACCCAATCGCCCCGTCCTCGAAGCGGCCGGCGTAAAGGGACCGGAAGACACAGACGGACTTGCCATTGCCCTGGCGAACAAAGACCTCTTCTATCAGAAAGTTCCCGCTTCCGCTCCTGACGTGGCGACCGACATTGACGCGGCGGCCGAGGAAGAGATGCAGAACCGCCTCGAGGCCGAAGCCGCGGAGCGGGGCGTCAGCGTCGAGGAGCTCGAAGCCCAGGCGATCGCTGAGTTCGAGGCAGAGGAGGCCGAAGCCGAGGCCGAGGCCGAGCGGATGGCGGCGCAAGACTTCGATCCCGACACAGATCCAGAGCTCAGGGATGAGATACAGGCGGAGATCGAGGCTATCTACGGCGACGAAGACGTGCCCTTCGAGGGCGCAAAGGGCTTTGATCGTCCCGAGCTCCAGTATACACAGGACGATTTGGGCGCCCAGGCGATCGCACAATATGGACTGACCGAGATCCCCGAAGCCGCGGGCTATATGTTGCCCGACGGCGAGATGATCGATTTTGCCTATGGCACCGGGCAGCGCGTCGAAGACCACCGATCGATCAACGGCCTGGGCATCGACCCCGAGACCGACGAAGGCGAGTCGATGCTCTACGACACGGTCAATGACGCGGGGTCTTCCCGTGGATACATGCTCGACTTCATGGATCGGGCGGGCGCCGTGCGCATGCACGTCGATGACTCCCACGTGATGATCGATCACATGAGTGACCTGACGCCCCGGCAGCGGCAGCGCCTGGCCCGTATCGCGGCAGGGAAATCGACGGTAGCTATCGATCGCGGTCATATGGAGATCGATCCATTCTACGACGACGGCCGGCTGCGCTACGTCAGCGACGGCTCGGTGCTCCTCGAAAATCCGACGACGTACGAGATCATGGCGGCCCTCGATCCAGAGGGTGGCGTCGCCATGGCCGAAAGTCGCGCCTTCGAGCTCGAACACGAGAATGTGCTCGTGCCCAGGACCATCCAGGTTGCGCATAGCGTGATCAAGAATCCTATGCCGGGCAAGGAAGCGCTCAAAATCCTGAAAAAGAAGGGAGCGGTGAAACCGGACGAGATTTTCTGGACCGGACTCGACATCTGGCTCGAGGACCAGAAGCGCGTCACGGCCGAGGACATCGTTGACTACATGAAGGACAAGGCGCCGCGCGTATTAACCTGGAAAGCGGGCGATCCCTTAGTAAACTCCAAGCTAAAAATTGTAGGGCCGATAGAAAACGTGATAGCGGAAATTCGTGACGTACAAAATGATCCACAAGAGAAGACTCGCGTTGGCCGTGTGCAATTCTACATGGCTGACGAGCTATATCCCGGCACAGCATATCACGTCGTAGCAAATGTTTACCCGGCACATCCAGGGTATGATAAACCCTCACTCCTCAGAACGGAGATCACCACGACCCCCATATGGGCCGGCGACGTGTCCTGGCCAGATGCGCTTCTGGGGCCAAGGACGGGGGGCGAAGGAGGTTCATGGGACGACCTGCGGGACGAGGGACTATTAGGCAATTACGGCGCTGATTGGCCAGATAAACTCAAAAGTACCACGAGAGACGTAAACCTGGACTGGTATGGTTTGTTTCAAGCGGATCGCGGCACTGCAATAGATGAGGCGCTACTGCAAGAGGTGTGGGAAGGTCTGGATTTCGATTATTCACTGTCGGCATATATCGCTCACAGACACCTTGCCAGCGAAAAGCTCGTAGAATTGGCGCGCGAGGCCAGGGCTATGCACGTAGAACTGCAGAAGTCGTTCGTGCCAGATTTTCTTCCCGAAACGCGGTATGCAAACTACGCCCCGCGGCTATCGAAACATGCGGGCCAAAACTACGCCGAATACGTGATGGCATTTGACGCCTTTAAGGCGGCGGATGCGATGGACGAAGCCGCATACTACGAGATAACGTCGGAGGCGGGCACGAAGTCGGGCATGAATATCGACATCGTGCACCGCGCAGAGCAGATGCGGAGCGCGAGTAGGTGGGAGAGTCCACACTGGGAGGATGTGCCCGGGAATGTAGCACACGCGCGCACGACAACGGTGCAGGGCCCCAACGGCGAGAAGGTGCTATGGCTGATGGAGGTCCAGAGTGACCCCTATCAAATCATGCGCGACCAGGGCTCGCCCGACATGAAGGAAACAGACGACGAGAAATACGAGGCATTGGAAGCAGAGGCGGCGACCCTTGACGACGGCAAGCGCCTTGCGCAGGTCCAAGGCGAAATGGCGCGAATCGAGAAGCGCCGCAATCACGATTCTCCCTACGTGGCGCCCAGGCACCCCTGGTCTACTGGCGCGTATGACATGCCGACAAAGACGATGCTGCGCCTGGCGGCAGAGAAAGGCTACGACGCCATCGTGCTGCCCACGGGGCACGACCAATGGGAGGTCAATGGCGGCCTGGGGATCAATTGGTCTACCGTTGACGATCGAGACGTGCAGGTAGCCATCGACGTAGTATCTACGGGCGGCATAGCGTTTCTGGAGATACCAATCAGACATCCTGAGCCGATGTTGATTATGGTGCGCTCGATTGTAGACGACGACGGGCCCAGGCCGATGCTCACATATGTTGTCGAGAGGGTGAACCATCCACAAGAGAGAAATACAGCTTTCAAAACGTCCGACGTTAATAACTACGGCGAACCATTGAGCGTCAACGCGGAGTTAGTGGCGAAGGAAATACGATCGGGCAAGCGAACCTATGCAACCATTACTGAGGACGTTTTGTCTGAGGTGGGCACTGATGAGGGGCGGCACACGGGCATATATATAATGCCATTCGAGAAGCGAAACTTTCTCGTTGATCAATATCGGATGGGGTTGACATCCCTAATTGGGCAATTTATCAACGCGCTCGAGGGGCCAAGCACGTCAACTGAATACGGCCGGCCGACATTTGACGAGAAATTACTGAGAAACACAAACGACACAAATTTCCTAATGGACCAGTTTGACAATCCAACGGGTGCGGTTAGCGCATACGCGAAACAGGGTTTTTACCTTCGCTCCAGTTCAGATTTTGGAACATACTTCGGCCACGTTAATTCACAGGAAGAGTTGGAAAGGTTCGCCGAACAAGATCTCACAATGCGCCATACTATTCCAGAGGATCGCGTAGGTGAGATGTGGGAGCTCATGCAGGGCAAGCCCGATGGCTTGTATGCTCATCGCCTCCAGGCTTTCCAAAAATATTACGAAGTCGTCCTCCCTCGGATGATTAACGAGCTCGCCAAGAAAGGCAAGTGGAATACGAAGGTACAGGACATCCCGTTCATTGAGGAGGCCTTGGGCACGAGCGACATAGTGCACACTCGCAAGGGCATCCCCATCACCGACGAGATGAAGCAGCAGATACGCCAGGGCCAGGCCATGTGGGAGTCGCCCGTGCCCATGATGTCGCCGGTATCAAATGGATGGGGACTCAAGCCGCTGCGTGACGACGACGCGCTGCGCACCCGGCAGCGGCTGCGCTCGGCAAAGCACAAGGGCGATGCGATCGGCACTCAGGACGGCGTCAAGGTCCTGGCCAAGGCCGTGACGACCGACATCGAGACGCGCGGCCACCTGGACCTCACCAACATCAAGCTCGAGAGCGCCCTCGAGCGGGCCAAGGCCTTCCAGATCTTCCGCAACCCCTACTACGAGACGATGCGCCTGGTGATCACGGACGCCGATACCAACCAGGAGCTCTCAACGATCGCATGGACCTCTTTTGCGGTCGATCACGTCGGCCATTACCTCGATAAAATCAGCAAGGGCGTTTCGCGCGCGCTCGCAGACCGCGGGAAAGCGCGCGGCGCCAAGTGGTTCGAGGACGCGGTGCGGCGCATCAACCGCAAAGTGCTCACGTCGCAGTTGCGGCGCATGCGGCGCCGCGCTACCAACGGCGAGATCAAGGTCCACCTGGTGCACAACCATCCGACGGGCACGGCCAAGCCGAGCCTGGGCGATCAGATGATGACTCAGGCCTGGTCCGAGTTGATCGACGGCATCGATGGCGCCTACCTGGGCGACCATGTCGTCATCGATACCGGCGAGTTTTCGGTGATCCAGGCGGACGGTACCTATAACCTCTACGATCTGACTACCGGCGACATCCTGGTAGAGGGCAGTCGCTACGATGCCAACGAGCGGGAGGTAGACCTCGAGCTCGAGCCCCGGCGCCAACAAGCGCGCCGCACCGATCCGCTCCTGGGCATGGCCGGCCGCCAGTATGCAGGTCGCGTCAATCCCGACTGGCTCGAGCAGCCTATCATGTATCGCCAGGAGCTCGCGCTGATCGGCGAAGCCCTGCAGTCGCCTAACCAGTATGTGTCGGTGCTCTTCCAGGACGGCCAGAATTATATCCGCGGCATTATGGAGATGCCGGTGGACAAGCTCAAAGCGATGTCGGACGAGGATCTCCAGGCCTGGCTCAAGGATCGATCGCTCGAGCTCGGCGGCCGGCGCGCGACGCTATTCTACGGCGGCGAAGAGGGCAGCTACTACGACGCTCAGGAGTTTATCGATCGGTTCCGCCCGCTCGCGCAGTCCGGTGTCCTCGAGGACGCGATACACCTGCCGAGCCGCTACCAGGCCGGCGTCGAGTCCAACCTCGATCGGCGCGCGTATATGGAGGTCGAGCCTCCGATCGCCGCCGAAAAGCCCCGCGTTCTGGCGCGGCTGCCTCGATCCTACGTCGTGGACGGCCTCCAGGTCGCTGCCGAGAAAAAAGGCCACCAGGCCGGCATCCGCCTCGAGCCGGTCATCGACAAGCTCGCGCAACGCTTTCCCGATCCGCTCGAAAGCGAAAACAAATGGCGGCGCTTTTGGGCGACGGTATCGGGCGCGGCGAAGAGCACGGTCATGCTCAAGCCCCCATATAAGGCAATTGCTTATCGCAGTGACCCGGCGCAGATCGCCGAGCTCGTGGGCAGCCTGACCGACGCGCAACTCAAAGACAAGGCCGAGGGTATGGCCCTGGTGGCCGGGACGCGCGCCGACTATATCGCCGGCAACGTGGCGCCCCAGGAGACGGCCCTCAACCTGTTATGGGGCATCCTGTCACGTATGGCGTCGCCCTACGAGCAAGAAGCTATGTTCACCGACGTGGTCGCCGAGCCGCGGCTCTACGACTTCATCACGCGCGCCATCGAAGGCGAATTTCCGCTTGACCGAGAAGTCGAGATGGTTGACAGCGCCGGCGTAAAGAAAAGGATCCGCTTCAATTCGGCCTGGGATGCTTTCGTGGAGGAGGTCGCCGATCGCAACGCACTGTCGCCGGGCTCTTACGTACGATCGAATCTCCACAGCTTCGGCGCCGATGCCGCGGGACGCATCCTCGCCGAGGGCGCCCTCAAGATCACGGCTGACCAGGCTAAGGCCCTCGGTGGACACAAGGGCAAGACCCGCCTCCAGGCCTGGCACGATATGATGGGCGACCCGGCGATGACCGGCCGGCAACTGCGTCGCAACTGGCACAAGATGTTCGACAAGCCTGGGATCGATAATAAAGTCGTCAGCTTCGTCGCGTTGATCTCAGGCTTCGATGACGTGATGATTCTCGATCGCGTCCAGGCGCGCAACTTGTGGGACGGCATTGCTCGCCGCGACGAGTTCAAAAATCAAAACATCTACTCCAAAGAGTTCGTGGACCAGGTCAGCGGCATGCGAGGCCTGGCGATGTACGAAGCCCTCGAGGATGGGCTGCGGCAGCCGGTGCGCGACGCCTACGCGAGCCTGGGCCGGCCCGAAGATGGGACGATCGGCTCGTGGCATTGGGAGAGTTGGGTGGCGGCGAGCAACCAGGAGGTGGGCCACGGCTCCCTCGAGATCCTGGCGCGAGCTCGCGGTGCACAGCCGACAGAGGGAGCGCGCGAGGGCGTGATGACGCGCCAGGGCAAGTTCTCGACCTATGGCTACGGCACCGAGTATGGATACGTCGGCGGCGAGCCGGTCTTTGTGTATAGGAACAGCCAGGGGCTGCCACTGCTCTACGATCGCCAGAGCCTACAGGAGTTCATGAAGGAGCTCGAGGGCCAGTCGCGGCGCAAGGTGTTAGAAAACGAAACCGAAAGGGCCATACCTCATGGATTCAAAGTATCGGAAGACTTCCGCACCGACCCCGAAAGCGGAGAGCTCCTCCCGCCCGACGCCGACGGATTCCCCTGGATCAACCACCCCCACGTCAACCGAGACGCCCTCGACGCCGTCGCAGCCCGGCATGGCCGTCGTCCGACGTTTGGCGAGGCTGAGAGCCTCGGGCTTACCTATGCTGAACAGCGAGCCTATGGACTGACGGCTGCCTACGAGGCGGCGCGGGGCTTCGAGGGGGACGATCGTGAGCCACTCCTGGCCAAAAGGCCCAATGGCCAATTTGAGGACAAGAGACTACGGGACCTGGTGGCCGGCGGCATGCCCTTGAGCAAGCTCGAAGCGCTTATTGAAGAGGCACTTGAGACCGCGCGTTTAGGCGGGAGCATGTACCCGGTAAATACAGAATTTACGGATGTGATAGTACGCGAGACGGGTAGTGATTTCGGCCCGGCGAGGGAATTGGCCCTGTCGATAACTGGCGATATTGCGAAGAGGCACATGCCAGAGCCCGTGGCAAGCGCGTATTCGATGGGCCCAGAGACAGCGGCTTGGTTTGACGGGTCAAAGGTAGTGGACGACCAGGGCAATCCCTTGTTGCTGTATCGCGGCGAAACTAAAAGCGACGAGTTAATCCACACGCGGCTAAATACGCCGGCGTTTACAGATGTATTCGAAATCGCTAACGCATACACCACCGAGCAGGTTGGCGCTTCGCGGGTTACGCCAGTCTATCTAAAAATCACGAACCCAATCGACCTCAACCCCGAAGACTATGACGACATGGTGGACTGGCCGCAGTTAAAAAAATGGCTGCCAAATGCCACTAAGGCCGACCTGGACAGACTATTTGACGACGTGGAACATTGGAGAGATGAGGGCGGATATTTAGAAGAACAGAGAGCCGAGATTGATAGGGATGCGCCTGGGAAAATGATTTGGGCAAATTCATACGTTGTGTCAGACAGCGCCGTGTTCGTCGAACTGGCGAAAAAGGAAGGCTACGACGGCGTAACGTATCGAGGCACGTTTACCAGTCCACAATATTTTGATCCAAGCCTTGGCGGCAGGGGCGAGGGCGTAGTAGAGCGCGATACAAGTTATGACACCGAGGCAGCCCGTGAATGGCGTCCCTTCGATTGGGAAGAGCAAGTGCGCCCAGCGATTTCAGACGCTACGCGCGAGGAGCCGACGCCCTTTTGGGACGATATCGATCCCGACAACGAGACGGATCCCGAAAAGCTATGGGACCTGTTCATGGGCAAGGATCCGCAGCCGCTCGAACCGCGAAAGGCAGAGCCGCCGCCTGGTGAGACCGTGCCGGCCGGCACTCCGCCGCCTGGACAGCCGCTCGAAGAGCGGAGGTTTCCCATTACTGCGGAGCGCTACGGACTACCGCCAGGCGAATCCCTGCTCTACGCGCCGATCACCAACGACGCGACCGAGAACCAGGCTCGCATGAAGATCGGCACCCTGGGCGTGGAGGGCGCCGTCTCCGAGCTCAACGAGCGCATCGATGACGGCCGCCTCGAGGCGATCGATACCGCGGTGGGCGTTGGCGCCATGGCCGTATACCAGGCTCGAGCCAATCAAGCCAAAGAGGAAGGCGATGAGCAGGGCGCTGCCGACGCAATCACCGCGGGCATGCGGGTGGCCTCGAAGCTCGCCGAGGCGCTGACAGCAGCCGGCCAGGCTATACAAGCGGTCAAGATTATTGCTCGCATGTCGCCAGAGTCGGTGCTGATCTACGCCCAACGCAAGATCGACAACATCAACGCCGGCCGGCCGGGATGGGAGCGCGAGACGCAGCCCGAGCGCGAGCTCACACAAGCAGAAGCCGAGAAGCTCCAGGACCTGGCAGCGACGGCCCAAGATTTCCAGGGGCTCGGCGTCCAGGGGCTCGAGGTCGGAGGCCTGGTCGAGCGCGTATTGCAAAACCAGGAGCTCGAGGAGGGCGATATCGCGCGGCTGCGCGACTTCCTGGGCCAGGTGCGCGAGGTCCTGGGCGACGAACAACTCGGCATCATCGAGGAGTCGAAAAAGAAAAAGAAGGGCCGACGCAAAGCCGTAGACTCGATCGTGGGCGGCTTATTGAGCCGGGCAGCGAAAGAGGCGCGCGCTCGATTGCGCGACCGGGGGATCCAACTGCCCGCGGGCATCGATCCAAGCCTCGTGCGAGACTACGCGATCATTGGCGCCGAGACCATGCACGTCACCGGGAAAAAGTTCAAGGCCTGGGCCGAAGCTATGACTGAGGCGACGGACCTCGAGTTTGGCGACCTGCGGCAGATATGGTCCGAGTCGGCGTCGATACTACGAGAGAACCGGGCCCGCGGTCGTCGCATATACGCCCGCAGCCGCGCGATATCGGATTTGCTTACCGCCGCAGAGCAGCAAGAGACACTCACCGCTGCCGACGCGGCGATGCTTTCGAAACTGGTCTCGAATGTGCGCGAGGCGGTCGGGGAGGTGCAGATCGAGTTGGCCCAGGAGCTCGCCGCTACTCTGGCTGCATTCGAAGATCCGACGCTCTCGGAAAAGCTCCGCTCGGCGCAGACCATGGCTCAATTGCTTAACCCCAAGACACTGCTCCGAAACCTTATCGGCAACGAGCTCTTTTGGATTATGGAGCGCACGAGCCGCATGGCTGCTACCCCTGTAGACATCGTGGTGAGCAAGGCCACGGGCCGGCCCCGCACGATAACGTGGCGACATGGCGGCCGCGGCGGCTACGGCGACTATTTCCGCGCACTTGGCCGAGGCTCTCGGGCGGCCTGGAGGGGCATCGACCCGTACAACCTGGGCGGCAAGTTCGATATGCCGGCCGCGCCGGCGTTCCGCGGGCCGGGTTGGATACAGCAAGTGGTCGAAAAGTTTACCGGCGAGGAGATGAAAGCCGACATCAACGTGCCGGCATTTTTCGAGAAGGTCCTGGGCGTGGCGCTGCGGGGCTTCGACTTCGCGGCTTTCGAGCGGGCTCGCCTCCGCTACCTGGCGGAACAGGGGTGGCTCGAGGCGGAACGCCAGGGCGTCGAAGATAAAAAAGCATTTGTCGATACCTACATCGCAAACGCGGACCAACTCGAGGCCGAAGTCCAAGAAAACGCCGAGCAAGCGGGTCTGTATGTGACGTTCCAAGACGAGACTCGATTAAGCGAGGGCGCGGTCAAGCTCAAGCGCGGCCTGAATAAGTTCTTTGGCCTCGGTCCCGATGGTAAAAGGTGGGGTCTCGGCGACTTCTTAATCAAGTATCCCAAGACGCCCGCCAACCTCTTTAGTCGGGCGCTCGACTACAGCCCCGTGGGATATCTGTATTCGCTCGCCACCTTGCTCGAGCCGCGTTTCAAGGCCGGCAGCCGAACAGAAGTGGACCAGGAAAAGCTCTTGATGAATCTCAGCCGCGCCACAGTCGGCGCGGTAGGGTTCACGGCGCTTGGCATCTACCTGGTCGGCAAGGGCGTGTTGCGTGGCGCCGGCGACGAAGATGACGAGACGCGCCGGCTGCTGCGGGAGGAGGCGGGGATAGCGCCCAACACCGTCAACATCTCGGCGCTGATGCGATTCCTGAAGTCGCTCGATCCCGCGGACCTCGATCGGCGGCATGGCGATCGATTCTACGAATACAACTGGCTGCAGCCCCTGGCGATCAATCTCATGGTCGCCGCGAATGCTGCCGAGCAACTGAATAAGGCAAAACTTCGAAACGCTCGCCTGGAGGGCGCTCCGGTGGACCTCGACCTTTTTGCGGTCGCGCGCGAGGCCTTCAGGGGCGGCCTCAGTGCGTTCGGGGAAATGCCCACATTGCAAGCCCTGAGCGAGATCGATCCGAGCGACCTCTATAGATCGGGGGAACGGGTCCTTGTGAGCGCCCCGGCCTCGTTTGTGCCGACGGCGCTGAAGATGGGGGCCGAGCAAGAGACGCCGACGCAGCGCGAGGGTTATCGAGGAGGTCTCCTTGAGCAAACACTCAACCAGATCGCTCAAAAGGTTCCCTTTCTGCGCGAGGACGTAGCTCCTCAATACCGGACGATCGCATCGAGGACCGAGGACGGCGTGTTTCGATACACCGAGCGCGACGGCGAGCTCGTGCCCTTGGTGGAAGAGGTGCCGGTCTATAGCGGGGCCGAGGAGGATACGCGCTTCGGCCGCTTCCTCAATTTGTTTATCAATCCCGGCCGCACCCATACCTACGCGCCCGATCCGCTGATCGAGATGTTGGTGTTGGCGCATGAGGAGACCGGGATGACAACGCATATGCCGCGGCGGGCAAAACGCAAGATGCCCATTCAGCGGGGCGCGGGCGCCTACGAGACTACGCTGACCGCCGACGACTTCGCAGAACTCCAACGAGTAACAGCCGAGGAGATCAGCCGCGAGCTCTCAGCCAAGGACCTCGAGCAAATGGAGGAAATGCCGGCCGTAAACCAGGTAAAGATAGTACACGACTCACTCACCCGCGCCGGCCAGAGGGCGCGAAACCACTGGTTCAATAACATGGCGCACCGCTATACAGTGGGCGTCGAGGAGGAAGAGTAATGGATCCTTTTACCGATGCGATGGCGCAGATGAGCGCCGTGCCGGTTACCCTGGTCGGGCTCGCTTTCGTCTCTGCGGTGCAGACCGTGGCGCTTGAGCAGGTCTACGACACTAAGCTCTACACCAAATTCCTGGGCAAGGGCCTCGAGGGCGCCGGCTCGGTGCTGCTCAAGGACTTCGAGCTCAGGCCCTGGATCTCGACCGCGACCGGCATCTGGCTCGCGCTCGAGTTCAAGCTCGGCGCCATCACCTACGGCCTGGGCGTCGATCCGACGACGATCGCCGGCGCCAGTTTCACGGCCGACAATATCCTCACGGGCTTGATCATTGGCGGCGGGACTAAAGCCGTTAAAAGTGTGTGGAAGAAATGGGAGGTCATAAAGCAATGAAGCGCCTAATACTCTCGGTGCTGCTGATCGCTACGGCCGCAACGTCGGCCTGGGGCATCAGTCAGTTAGCGAGATACAAGACGTTCGGCCGGGAGGTCCTGACGGCCGCTCATCTCAACGAGCTCCAGGACCAATTTCTCAATAAGATCAATGAGATTATCGACGCGACCGCCGACAGTAACTACGTTTACCTGCGCGCCGATACCCTGGTCGTCGCCGATTACCTCACGTCGGGCGGCACCATCGTCTCCGTGACCTCGCACGGCCATACGGCCAACTACTACACCGAGTCGGAGGCGGACGCTCTCCTGGCCGCTAAGGCGGCCTCGAGCCACGCCCATGCCGGCACGGACCTGACCAGTGCTACCGGCAGCGGCAACCCGGTCCTGGCCACCAGTCCAGACCTGGGGGGGACGCCGACGGTAGGGTCGGGCAATACCATCTGGCACAAGGGCAATGACGGCGCGAGCAGCGAGCTCGATGCCGATCTGCTCGATGGGCAGCAGGGATCCTACTACGCAGCGGAGGGCGCGACGGGCCAGGTCCAGGTATACGACTCGGACGGGACCTTCGAAGGCGACATCCTTTTGGTCTATAGCTCGGGCCAACTCAAGGTCGGTGGCACTCCCTCGGGGACGAGCGAGCTCCAGGTGGCTCACACGGGCGAGGCGGACATCAGTGTTATCAGTGGCGCCGGGAATGACGCGAAAATCATATTCTACGAGGCGACCAGTGCTAAGGGCGTGGTCGGCGTCGATGCCTCCTCGAGCGACGATATCATTTTTTTGAACCACGACGGTGGCCTGGCCAACGGCGTCAACATATCTCAGACGGGCAAGGTAGGCATCGAGGCTACACCTGACGCCAGTGCCGATCTGACCCTGGGCGCCGGCGGATTGAAGTTCTCCGACGGATCGACGCAGACGATAGCCGCTAACGTGTTCAATGGGCAGACCTCGAGCGGCGCGAGCTTCACGCCGCAGTTCATCTTGGGCGGCACGGCTTCTCCGAGCATCTACTTCAAGTCGTCGTCTTCTTCGTCGGAGACTTTTGAGATCGCTCAGGAGGAGGAGCACGGGATCACCTTCGTAACAGGCGATAGCCGAATAATGGTAGTAGACGACGACGGCGTGAGTATAAACAGCCAGGAAGTCACGTCGGGCAAAAAGTTGTACGTCGATGGGAATGTGGAGTTCTCGGGCACTCTCGTAGATGGATCGGACGACCGGTACAAGACCAACACAATCGCACTGACCGATGTCCTGGCCAAGATACGCGATTGGGACGCGTTTGAGTATGAGTGGTCTGACACTGTCCCGCGCGGCGTGGTCTATGCGGACGCTGACTCGACTATCAAGCAGCGGTATGTGGGGGTGAGTGCGCAGCAGGTGGCGGAGGACTACCCGGCCGTGGCCGGGGAGAATGATGGCATGTATGGGGTCCGGTATAGCCGCCTGGTGCCGGTGCTGCTCGCGGCGATCCAGGAGCTCGAGGCCAGGGTAGCGGTCCTCGAGGGGCAATAGAGAAAGGGCCCGGCTACGTAGCCGGGCCCTTAATCATCCGCGAGTGCGAGGCGCTACTTCTCCTTCGAGAAGGGCGCTCCCACCTTAGCGGTCTTTCGATACTCCCGCAACTTTTCCACGTCGGCCAGGGTAAAGCAGATGCGGCCGCGCTCCTTGTGGCCTACGTCGAGCTTGTGGTGTAGTTGGATGACCCATATTCGACTGCAGCCGAGCTCCTCGGCCACCTGGTGCGGATCGTATAATGCTTCGAGTGCCATGCCGTTAATGCTACTCGGCGCGTTGGTTATTGTCAATGTTAGGCCTCGAGGAACTTGTCGGCGGTGCCCAGGTATGCGTCGCGCAACTCACCGGCATACTGGATGACCTCGGGCAGATGCTCGCGCACGATCGACTTGATCTCGAAGTATGGCGTAGACCATGTGATGTCCCAATGGGTCTCGGTCAACGAGTTCATAATCCAGACGGCGACCATGTGCAGGTCGGCCATGCGCTCGGCGTAAAACAGATTCCGCCGGCGGGGCGCGCCCGGGTATTGGGCGTCCTTGGATCCATCCCAACCCATGACCATCTCCATAATCGGGTGAGTGCCCTCGTTCGGATCGGGGCTGTCGCCAAATTCGACGTGATCAAAGACCTGGTCGATGACGACGTAGTGATCAAAGTGAGCCGGGTCGTCGGCCTGGGGACGGATAGTGATGCGTAGTATCGAGTCGATTAGACAACATCTCTGACTGCCGTGTGTTTTCGGCACGATCTCCGCCTTGATGGGGAACATCGAATTATTGTAGAAGAAATGGCTGTGGTGAATATTCCAGGTCATTGCTTGAGCTCCTTTGGGTTTACTTCTTGTTGGGATTGTGCCGCAGACGGATTTCCCATCTGCGCTTGGCGCCGGTCGGCGCCTCCGAGCCTTTCCGCCTGGGGGCGCGCGGGCGGACCAGGGCGACCTCCTTGAAGTTAGCCGCCCGCAGGGACGCTCCAGGCTCGTGCTCGAGGGTGTAGGTGATGATTCGATCGAAGCGGCCGTCGGCCTTGGCCCAACGGCGGGCCCGGCCCATCAGCCAGGTGCAAGCATTGGCGGTGCCGTCCGTGGCGACGCGCGAGATCTCCAGGGTCTTGCCGTCGTCCATGTTGCGACTGACGGGATTCTTGGCCTGGATGGCGCCGACGATCTTGCCGGTGGTGCGATCGCGCACGGCGTCAGCGAACTGGACGCCGTGCTTGAGCAGGGTGCAGTGGCGGTGCTGCGCAGCGATCCAGTTGGCGATAAACGCCTTGGGCAGTTCGATCGTCTCCAGGACGCCGCGCTGCACGGGAGCGTTGAGTAGCAGGTCGCGCTGTGGATCCTGGTGCGTCTGCGGGACGCCATACCATTCTTCCGTTGTCGTGCGCAACGACATCGCCATATACACGTCGTCCAGGTCGTCGTCGTCCGCTTCGTCCGCCATGAAACCAAATACCAGTTGGTCCGGTTTCTTGCGCCTCGTCTTGCGCTGCGGCTTGCGAGCGGCCTCGATCTCCCGAAACCAAACGCGCCGGTGATCGGGGTCATGCTCCTGGATCAACTGTGCGAGGCGATCTTTTTGATCCTGGGACATGGGGGACTGAAGACCAACTTCGAGGTAGGCTGCGTCTTGAAGATGCCACTCGGTAATTTCCATATCCTCGTCCCAATCGAACCCGCCAACGCCCATGTCTTCGAAAAAGTGGCCCTCCCACATCTCCTGGACGATGAACTCCATCATGGTGTTTTCGTAGCGGCCGCGCCAACGGGTGAGCGTCGCCTGGAGAGAGAACTCGTAGGACAATTCAAACGTCGTGATCTCGCGCGCCACGAGCGTAAAGGGCCACATTAGACCAGGCCCCTGAGCTCGAGGCGGGTATGGTGCTCGAGCATCGTTGCGATGTTGTAGGCGTCGGTTGGGTGGGCGAGCTCGTAGAGATCTCCGTCAGCCAGGACGATGACGTAGTGTCCCGGGCGGAGATCGTCCGAATGCACGTCGATGATCTCCCATCGCGCGATCCAGGGGGTATAACCTGCGGGGTTTTCGAACTGCATGGCTTGAACTCCATAGAGGGGGCGGCTACCCCCGTGCACAACTTAACTGTCCTTAATTATAAACACTGCGTATATTATTGTCAAGCCCTCGATGTAGTTTTATTTCGCGTCGGCCACTCCGTCGGCCACTCCGTCGGCCACTCCGTCGGCCACTCCGTCGGCCGCAAAACATGGTAATACAGTAGGATACAATGGGCCGACGCGGCCGACGCGTCAGTGGGTCATTAGCTTATAGGGCCGGCTAACGACCCACTATTGGTTTGCTAAGAATCGCCTTCTTCAAGGACGCGGATCTGGTCATGCAATTCTACAGGATTAACCCGGGCATAGCGCTTTGCCATCGTGGCACTTTTCCAACCGCCCAATGCCATGATGTGTTCCATTGCTACGCCTTTTTGTAGGAGTCTCGTTGCAAAGGTGTGGCGGAACTGATGCGGGTGAATGTGTTTGACCCCGATCGCCTTACTGGCCGAGATCAAAGACTTTTTCAAATCTATCGGCCCGATGACCAACGCTTCAGGATTGCTGTCATCGGGCCATACGATGGTGTGATTAGAGTGTCCCTTCTGCGTCTGTACCCAGGTGCTTCCTGAGCGCAGGGAATCGAATAGGGCAGCAAGGCGGCTTGTCATGGGGACGACTCGGAAGGTCTTGCTCTTGCTCTTGGGGACGATCAACTGCTTGTTGGCCGTATCGACATCCCGCCACCGTATGCGCTCGAGCTCGCCTTTCCGCAAGCCAGTGTCAACCAGGATCGCCACGTAGTACTTGGCGTATTCAGGCAGCACTGCCATCAATGAATCCATCACCGCGTCTGTAAGTGGCTCGGGGATATTTTCCTCTTCCTTGAGTGCCTTGATCAACGGGGCAGGGTTGTCGGCGATGTAGTTGAGGCTGTGGGCCTTTTTGAAGACCTGCTTGATCGCGCTGAGATAGCGATTTCGGGTGCTCTTACTCCAACCCTTGCTGCGCCTTTTCTTGGCCAACCACGAATCGATCTGCCCCGCATCGATCGTGCTGATAGGCACATCCTCCCAATCTTCCCGCACAATATCCAAACGTGTGCGGTCTTCCTTCAGGCTCTTCTCGGCCAGTTCGCACTCGTCCAGATAGCGGTCCGCGGCCTCGCCGAAAGTGGCCCCTCTGTTCTCTTTCAGCGTGTCCAACTTTCCCATCGTGCCCGCCTCCAGGGCATGGCTTATACGCTTTGCTTCCTCGCGGGCCTTATCGTAGGTTGTGCACTCTAAGGAACGCGGACCAACTTTCTTTTTTGCCACGCGATCCCAATAGTAGTAATGCCAGTAGTTGCCCTTCTTGTAGTAGGTAACCGCGCCTTCACGTTGCTTCCTGGGTGCCATGCGACCTCCACACTATCTCCACACTCGCAGTGCAGATGGGGTGAGTTGGGGTAAGTTCGGTGCAGGTCAAATATAGCAGGTAACT
>CEUX01014498.1_pt1 | contig 16314 bp, 20 predicted proteins | sample 531361 | NCBI WGS metagenome assembly CEUX01 (sample SAMEA2622736, study PRJEB7988) | marine metagenome | isolation source: saline water (ENVO:00002010), including
GTAGCGGCATTCATACCTAAAGATACCACATCCAAAGGAACAGAAAGTGCTCTTAAAGAAGCTATAAAAAAAGAAAAAAAATATTGTATAATAAGTTAGTTCTTATATACTTATATATGTATATACGGAGATTATTTATGTTAAAATTAACATCCGTAAAGTTATTAGACAATCTATATAAAAAATTCAAAATAAGCAATTTAGATGATAACTTTACATTACAAAAACTAATTAATCGTTCAATGGACTTGTATGTTCATAACGATGATTTTAGAAAACAAATAAACGAATGGGAAAATCTTAAACCAAGTGGGAGCGCATTATGAGAAAAGATATAATTGAAGCTAGTAAACTTCATTTTAAAGCTCACATTGAAAAGCATAGAATCAATGTTGAGAATCTTTTAGAGAAGGGTGTAGGTGTTCCTGAACATCCTGATATTATGGAGACGATAGAAAAAGAGTTGGAAATTATTGCTGAATATCATGATAAACTTGAAGTTTTAAAACATTATTTTCCACTAAAAAATAGTGGTAGTAAAGAGGTTTTGCATGGCTAAGAAAAAGATTTTATTACTATCAGATGATTTAAGAATGTCATCTGGTGTAGGTACAATGTCAAGAGAGTTTGTATTAGGAACTCTTGAACATTATAATTGGGTTCAAATAGGTGGTGCTATAAAACATCCTGATGAGGGTAAGATTATAGATATGAATGAATCTGTGAGAAAGGATACGGGTATAAAAGATGCTTATCTAAAAATATATCCGACCAGTGGCTATGGTAATCCTGATATGATTAGACAAATTATTAATATGGAAAACGGAGTAGATGCTATACTTCATTACACAGATCCAAGATTTTGGGGATGGTTGTATCAGATGGAGCATGAGTTAAGAAGAACTACTCCTATTTTCTACTATAACATTTGGGATGATTTGCCATATCCAATATGGAATGAACCATTTTATGAGAGTTGTGACTTGATTATGAACATATCTAAACAAACAGTAAATATAGTAGACAATGTTTGTCAGATTAAACCAAGAACAGATTGGGATAACACTTATATTCCACACGGAATCAATGAGAAAAACTTTTATCCTATTGATTCTTCACATAAAGAGTGGGGTGATTTATTACAATTTAAAAGAAATGTAACTCAAGGTAAAGATTATAAATTCATAGTATTTTGGAACAATAGGAATATCAGAAGAAAGTTACCTGGTGATGTTATAATGGCTTATAAACAATTCTGTGATATGTTGCCAAAAGAAAAAGCTGACAAATGTGCTCTCATAATGCACACTCAACCTCGTGACGAAAATGGTACAGATTTACCAGAGGTTGTAAAACAATGTTGTCCAGATTACGATGTTATATTTTCACATAAAAAATTAGATGATAAAGAATTACGTTATCTTTATAACATAGCTGATGTTGGTATGAATATGGCTTCCAATGAAGGATTTGGTTTAGGAACTTGTGAAGCTCTAATATGTGGCACACCGATATCAGTAAATGTCACAGGTGGATTACAAGATCAATGTGGATTTAAGTATAAGGGTGAGTTTCTAACATATAAAGATTATAGTTGGGTTCATTCACTACACGATGAAAAGAAATGGAAAGATAATCCTGATTTAACTCATGGTGATTGGTGTAAACCAGTTTGGCCATCCAATAGAAGTTTACAAGGTTCGATACCTACACCATACATTTACGATGACAGACCTCGTTCAGAAGATTTTGCTGATAGATTAAAAGAGTGGTACGATATGGGAGATGATGAAAGAAAAAGATGTGGTAAGTTAGGTCACGAGTTTGTTATGAGTGATGATGCCAGTATGTCAGCTACCGCTATGTCCAACCTATTCATAGAACATATGGATACAGCATTTGAGAAGTGGACACCTCGTAAACGATTTACAATGTTTAAAGCGTAGGAGTTATAATGAAACCATTGATGTTAATTACAGGACCAGTTGCTACAAGAAGTGGATATGGTTCACATAGTAGAGACTTATGTAGAAGTCTAATAGCTATGGATAAGTTCGATATAAAGATTAATTCACTTCGTTGGGGTAATTGTCCGATGAATGCTTTAGATGAGAATAATCCAGATGATGTGATTATTTTAGAAAGAATACTTCATACTAATGAATTAGAAGAACAACCAAAGATTCATATACAAATAAGTGTTCCTAATGAATTTACTCCTTTAGCAAAATATAATATAGGTATTACTGCTGGTATAGAAAATACAGCACCTAAAGCTGAATGGATACAAGGTATGAATCGTATGAATATGAATATCGTTCCATCTAAATTTGTTAAAGGTATATTTGAATCGGTTACTTATGAAGAAATAAATGAACAAACTAAACAGAAAACTGGAGAGTTAAAATGTACTTCCCCAATAGAAGTTTTATTTGAAGGTGTTGATACAAATATTTATAAAAAGACAAAAGACATATCAGATGACTTAAAAACTGAAATGAATAGTATAGAAGAAAGATTTGTATTCTTATACACAGGCCATTGGTTACAAGGTAATCTTGGTCACGATAGAAAAGATACTGGTATGTTACTAAAAACTTTTTTAGAGACATTTAAAAATAAACCTAATCCACCAGCATTAGTAATGAAAACAAGTGGAGCTACATTTTCTATTATAGATAGAAATGAAATCAAAGGTAAGATAGAGGAGATAAAAAATACTGTAAAGGGTAAACTACCTCCTGTTTATTTTTTACATGGTGATTTAACTGATGAGGAAATGAATCATTTATATAATCACCCAAAAGTAAAAGCTCATATTACTTTTACACACGGTGAGGGTTTTGGTCGTCCTTTATTAGAAGCTAGTGTATCGGAAAAGATAGTAATTGCTCCTAATTGGAGCGGACATATAGACTTTCTAAACAAAAATAATTCGGTTTTATTACCAGGAACAATGACACCAGTACATAAATCAGCTCTACCAAAAGAGATGTTGGTTGAAGGTGCTCAATGGTTTACTGTAAATTATCAATATGCTTCTCAAGTTATGGTGGATGTGTTTAAGAATAATAGAAAATATACAATGATGGCTAAGAAACAATCTATGTATAATAGAGTAAACTTTTCTATGGATAAAATGACTAAAGATTTTGGTAAAATATTAGATAAGTATTTACCTAAATTTATTGATGAACCACAACATGTGGATTTAAAATTACCAAAGCTTAAAAAAGTTCCGAAACTTAAAAGTGCTGGTAATGCTAAGCCAGAAAAAATAAAATTACCAACACTAAAGAAGGTTTAAAATGGAAGAAAAATCAAAATGCCCAATGTGTGGCGATTTACATAATAATTGCTTCGTAGAAAAAACAGAAATAGAAGGTAAACCATTTGAATCATATATGTGTTTTCAATGTGGTATGACATCTAATTCTTATCTAGCTTTCGATAGTGATAAGTTAGAGGAATATACAAAGAGTCATAGTGAATTGATGAACGATTTGAAGATAATGGATGAAGAAAGAGGTATAGTTTGGTTTCCATCGGTTATTAATATGGGTGAGAAAGGTATAATATACCCTGATGGTGTTCTTACAGATTGGTATTGGTATTATGCAAAAGTTGTGGAAGTACCTGAAGACAAAAGAAAGTATTTTGATGGTCATGATAAGAGGTTAGATATTGAGAATGCTAAAAAATTTGGTCAGTTTGAATTTATGGAAGCTTGTAAATCTATGGGGATAATAAAAGACAATGGCTAAGTTATCATATAGCTGGAGTAAAGTTAGTCCTGGTGATATTATATCATTTGTATATAAGAACAAAGAAGGAAGAAGACTTCGTAGAACAATACTTGTTTTAGATCCAAAACGCAAAAATTTAATCCATGGTATACAATTAGAAGTATCTAACATTCCCACTAATCCAGAAATTAAGAAGATATTAGAATCTGCTGGAACTACTGAGATAGTAGATGAAGATAAAAAAATATATAGAGTTATATTAGATGGTAATGCAAAAAAGACTTACAATAAGTTAAAAGCGACTATTAATAAGCATGGTATTTATAGAACTTATAGTTATGATAAAGCTAAGAAAAGTTCAGTAATGTTAGAAGATTTAAAATTACCACCATCATTTGTGAAGGAGTTAGTTGGTGAAAATTAGTTATGGTATCACAGTATATAATGAGGCTGAAGAACTACAGAAGTTATTAGAAGTATTAAATAAGAATATAGATAAAGAAGATGAGATAGTTGTTTGTGTAGATGGTGATGATGAAAAAGTAGAAGCTGTATTAGGTGAATACTTATCTGAGAATAAAGCTATAGTTTACAAAAGAAAACTTGATGGTAACTTTTCAGACCAAAAAAATTCTGTTATAGAAAGGAGTAGTGGTGATTACATTTTTCATATAGATGCAGATGAGTACCCAAATGAAATATTGTTACAACAACTTAAACAAATATTAGAAATAAATGATGTAGATTTGATTTGGATTCCAAGAGTAAATACAGTTGAGGGTATGGAACAAATACATATTGAAAGGTGGGGTTGGAAAGTTACAGAAAATGGTTGGGTAAATTACCCTGATTACCAAGCTCGTGTATTTCGTAATCATAAAGATATAAGATGGACAAGACCATTACATGAATACATAACAGGCTGTAAAACATATTCTCATCTACCACCACATGAAGAGCTTAGTCTTTATCATCCCAAAACAATACAGAAGCAAGAACAGCAAAATCTCTTTTACAATCAAAATTTTAGTAAAGAGATGAATGTAAGGAATGGGGTAAAAAAAAACTTTAAGCCTATTTCATTAGAGTATTTTTTAAATATGGAGTTTGCTAATGGTGGTGGTGGAAAAGAAATAATTAAACAAAATGGACAATTACAAACTGTTAAAGATGTCTATATGTTTTATTCTGTTCCTGGTAATATGAAAACTGTTAGAAGTCAATTAAATCCTGATAATTGGCAATATTTTAATTGTATGATAGGTGAGTTTAGAAAGAATGTCGCAGACCATCATGAATTGGGTTGGGATAAAATGACAGAGGATTATTATAATTCTTTAGAGATGATGTCAGATGAAGAGTTGGAAATATTCTTAAAAGAAAATCCGGTAGAATTTGACAATGGTTTTATTAAACATAGTTATCACAGAGCTTGTGCTATGGTTGGGAGATTAATAAGTGGTAAACCATATATACCATTTTATATGGAACAAGAAAAAGTATATAATATACCTTGGAAGAATGATAATAAAATTAGGATACAAAATCCATTATACAATTTAAAAAGCTTGTCTGAACTAAATAATCTTCCTAAGAGTGAATATTGTCTTACTCAATCGAGTATATTGGCTTTGATGGGTATTAGAAAAAATGATGATGTAGATATTATCATTAGCTCTAATCTAAGAAATGAACTTAAAATAGGAAATCAGTATTTTAAATCCGGTAATGTTGAAATATTTTCTCCAAATTATGATAAATTTATGATTAATGGTGTTAAAAATGATGATGATTTAATTAAAAATTATACTTTTGAGTTTGAAGGATATAGATTTTTAGAGCCAAGGTTTTATTTTAGTAGAAAAAATAAACATACAGAAAAAGATAAATTGGATTGGGATGGAATGAGAAAGTTTTTTGAAATGAAAAGTCATAAAGGATATCCATTTAATCAACTTACTGATGAACAATGGGGAGTACAATATATATGAGAAATATAGTATTTATTCCAAATATAAATTTAGGTGATGGGAGAAATAACTCTTACCACTATTCAGTAAAAAGTTGGAAAGCTTGGTGTGATAAAAATGATTGTGAATTATTGGTATGGGAAGATTTATTATATCCAGTAGAATATATGAAGATAACTTGGCAAAGATATTATCTATTTGATATTTTAGATAGTAATGATATAGAGTATGACCAAATATTGATGGTTGATGCTGATACGATTGTACACCCAGAGTGTCCTAACTTTTTTGAAATAACAGATGGTAAATATTGTGGTGTAATGAATAATGGGGATTATGAATGGGTTTTAAGAAGTATTGGAGAATTTGGTGATGAACTATTTGATGGTATGAGAATAAAACCTTGGAATTATATTAATGGTGGATTTCAGATTGTAAATAAAAATCACAAAAAGTTTTTTGAAACTATGAAGAAGTTCTATGATATTAATAGTAAACAAATATTAGGTGCTATTGAAAAAATAAGAGCCGGTACAGATCAAACTATATTAAATTTTATGTTACATAAAGAAGAAATAGATATTAAAATATTACCTAATCACTATAATTTACAAGATTTATTCAGAAAAAATACTATTGTTATTGATAAAGAAATACAACATTGGATGATAGATAGGTTATATTTTTTGGATGCTGGTTGGGTTTATCATTTTAATGCGATACCACCAAATATAATGAATAGAGATGTTTCTTATTGGATGACAAGGACATATGAGGAGTTGTATAAATGAAAGTAGCATTTTTTAGAGAAACAGGTAACAATCAAAGATATCCTAGAGATTTTCCAAATGCTCGTACAGAGATTGGTTGGAGTTTAGCATTAGATGCACCGATGTGTCATTTTCAACATTTACCAAATGAACATTTTGATTTGGGGATAGTAATTATTCCTAAAGCCAATCCTGATGTAGATTTAAATCATATTAGAAAAGTATGTGATAAGATTGCTATAATGCAAGAAGGTCCACATTGGTATTTTCAAGATTATACAATAGAACAACAATTTAATTATTATAATACATTGATGGATACAGATTGGGTGTATTGCCATAATGAAAGTGATGTAAATTACTACTTGGGTTTAGGTTGTAAAGATGTAAGAGTGATGAGAAGCTTGATGATTACTGATGGGTTAGTTCCACGAAGTGAATGGAGTGATGCTACAATTATTGGTGGTAATTTTGTTAGTTGGTATGGTGGGTTCGATTCTTATATGGTTGCTAGAGAAATAGGAAATCCAATTGTTGCGCCATCGATGGGTAGAAAACAACAACAAGAAGATGCGATTGAAGATATTCAGTATTTACCATATATGAATTGGAGAGAATGGGTTACTAATTTAGGACAATATAATATAGGTGTACATCTAATGAGAACACATGCAGCTGGTACATTTGCTATGAATTGTGGGTTTCATGGAATACCCTGTATTGGATATAAAGGTTTAGATACACAAGAAATATTACATCCATTAACTACAGTAGAAGTTGGTGATTTAGATGAAGCTAAAAGAATAGCACTAAAATTAAAGGATGAGAAATTCTATGATTTGTGTAATAAAACTATAAATCAAAGGTTTGGTGCTATGTATACAGAAGAAGCCTGGTTAAAGGATTGGAAAAATAAAAATGAATAATTTTCAACTATTTTTTAGAATAATTAATAATAAACTGTATGGAAGCCAAGTACAAAATTTAGGATTTGCATCAACTAATCCGCCTTATATACCAGATGAGTATTTAGAAAATAAAGAGTTTGTAGTTATGAGAACTTGTCATGGTATAGGTGATTGGTGTATTATATCTGCTATTCCAAGATTACTTAAACAAAAATATCCGGATTGCAAAGTGTACATTCCATCGGGTAAAATGTTAAAAGAAATATTTGGTGACATGCTAAATGATTGGGGATATGGAACTTTTAATGCTGTGGATACTGTAAATAATATTTTTAAAAACAATCCTTATGTTGATGATTTTATCGATTCTATTGATGGGGAAATTTTTCATGATCATTTTAAAATATATGATACAACTAATGATAAAATCCCACTTGCAAAACAAATGTTAAAATTTTGGCAATTCAAAGATAATGAAATAATTGATACCACTCCAGATTTTTATCCAACTGAAGAGGAGTTAAATTGGTTTAATAATTTTAATAAGTATAATGACTATGGTTATATATTAGCTTCATCTTCATTTGAAAATGGAGACCCTATTGAAAACTTGTTGTCAGTAATTGACGAATATAAAAATACAATTAAAAATTGGTATTATTATGGGGAAGTGGATTTTAAAGATTCATCTTTTAATTCTATGGGGTTATCTAATGTTATAGAAATTAAACCATTGAATTTGACAATTAGACAACAGCAATTATTGAAAACTAAGGCTAATGTAAATTTCGGCAATGAAACAGGAATGTCACTATGGACAGCTAAATATTCTAAGAGTTATGTATTGGGGCATACAACATATACACAAATTCATGGAGAGGATTATAAGGGCAGGAAAAGAAAAAGACCATTTCAATCGGGAAATTTCGTGGAGGATATTATATATTTATGAGTAGATATGATAAATTAATATTATCACCACATGTAGATGATGAAGTTTTAGGTTGTGGGGGAATGTTAGATAAAAATACTTTTGTTATTTATTGTGGGTTAGATGAATCTCATATAAAAGAAGATTGGGTTAGGAGCAGACCAAAAAGAGAAGAGCGAATGCTAGAATTAGATATGATTGTTAATATAACTAATCACAATTATGAAATTTTAGATAATAAGGTAAATCATTATACATTACAAAATCTAATAAATTCTTTCGAAAAAAACATTAACGATATCAAGCCGTCTGAAGTTTATATACCACATCCCTCTTATAATCAAGATCATAGAACAGTTTATGAAGCAGCTTTAACTGCATTAAGACCACATGATATAAATCATTTTGTTAAAAAGGTTTTTATATATGAACAACCTCATATGCTATTTTGGGATGATAAAGATTTTAAACCAAATTATTTTATACCTATTGACATAGAAAGAAAAATAAAATTATATGAATTAATGGAAACTCAAGTGAGAAATTTTAGGAGTATTGAACACCTACGGGCTATCGCAAAGTTAAGAGGTGGTCAAAGTAATTATGAATATGCTGAGGCTTTTAAGATTTTAAGGTGGGTTGATTAGTGAAAAATATATTAATTTGTGGTTATAGAGATTGGGCATTTAATTTATTTAATAATGTAAATAATTCAGTAATTGAAAAGTGTATTTACATTGATGATAAAGATTTATTGGAAGAGATGATAGACATATACAATCCCACTTATATATTTTTTATAGGTTGGAGTTGGATTATTGAAGATGACATAGTTAATAATTATCCTTGTGTTTGTTTACATCCATCGCCATTACCAAAATACAGAGGTGGCTCTCCTATACAACATCAAATAATTAATGGAGAAACAGAAAGTGCTGTAACTTTATTTAAAATGGATGAAGGAATAGATACAGGTGATATTTTATTTCAAAAGAAATTTTCTCTTTTGGGAGATTTAAAAGATATTTATAATCAAATATCAGAAGTGGGTACAATAGGCGTTATTGATATTATAGAGAATGGTTATCAATCTGTTACTAAGCAAAATGAAAATGATGCTACTTTTTATAAAAGAAGAAATCCAAGTATGAGTGAAATTAAATTAAAAGATTTTAATAATTTTACAGCTAAAGAGTTACATAATAAAATAAGATCGTTACAGGATCCTTATCCTAATTCATTTGTTATGTGTAAAGATGGTACTAAGTTATTTTTAACAAATTCAAAAGTTGAGATTGATAATGATTAATAAAAAAATAATGATTATAGGTGGTACTGGTGCTTTGGGAAGAACTTTGATAGAGAGATATAATGATGATAATAGTATATTAGTTTTTTCGAGAGACGAACATAAACAGGTTAAACTTAAAAATATATTTGATGGAATTGAATATCAAATCGGAGATGTAAAGGATAAGGATAGTCTATTACAAGCGATAAATGAATATAAACCAAATGTTATTATAAATACTGCAGCTTTAAAACACGTACCAATTTGTGAAGAAAATCCTTATGAGAGTGTAAAAACAAATATAATTGGTCATAGAAATTTAATTGATTGTATACAATTAAGTAATCATCGAATAGATACTTTAATTTTCGTATCAACTGATAAGGCTTGTAAACCAATAAATGTATATGGTATGTGTAAGGCTATATCAGAAAGACTTTATATAGACTATGCTAACAAACAAAAAGATATAAAAGTTGTTTTGTGTAGATATGGTAATGTGTTGGAATCAACTGGTTCGGTAATACCATACTTTAAAAATTTATTAGAAAGTGGTGTTAGTTCATTACCAATTACAGATGAAAGGATGACTAGATTTACAATTACATTAAAGGAGTCGGTAGAATTAATAGATTGGGCTTACAATCATAATGAATCACATGGGGTTATAGTTGTACCAAAATTAAAATCTATGTTTATAACAGATTTAGCAAAGGTTCTCGCAAAAGATTATGGTCATGAAGATATAGATTTAGATTTTATAGGTATAAGGTCTGGTGAAAAATTACATGAAGAGATGGTTAGTTTGGAAGAATCTATGAGGTCTAAAGAATATGATAAATACTTTATGATTACTGATAATATTATAAATGAAGATGCTTGGTCTTTCTCTTCTGATTCTACTATAATTGATGATTATGATGAAATAAAGAATTTTTTAATTGAAAAGGAAGTTTTGAAATGAAAGTTTTAGTATTAGGTCATAGTGGAATGTTGGGTAGTATGGTATATAATTATCTTATGGGTGACTATTCTATAGGATTTGAAATAGTTGATAGTTTAACTTCTATACCAAACCGATGGCCTGAAGAATCATTTAAAAATAAGATAAAGGAATTTGAAGGTGATTATATAATAAATTGTATTGGTGCAATACCACAAAGGACTGATAAATTTGAAATAAACTATGAATTACCAATATGGTTAGATGAGAATGTAGATTGTAGGGTAATTCATCCAGCAACAGATTGTGAAATGGATGAAGATGAATATGGAAAATCCAAATTCAAAGCTGGAAGACATTTAGCTATACATGGTAGTAAAACAAAACAAATTGTTACATCTATTATAGGACACGAGTTGAATACTAAAGTTAGTTTATTAGATTGGTTTCTAAGTAGTGAAGAATCTGTATCAGGTTATACTGAATGTTATTGGAATGGTAATACAACTTTGGAGTGGGCTAAACAAGCTTATAAGATGATGTTAAATTGGGAGAGATACGCAAAACGTACAGTTATCTCTACTGATTGTATATCTAAATATGAATTATTGAATATAATTAAAGAAGTTTACGATAAAGATATCATTATTAATAAAAATGATGATGTGAAAATTAACAAATGTTTGAATGGTCAGATAAAGTCATCACCTATAAAAGAACAATTAGAAGAATTAAAAAAATTTTACATTAAAAAAGGGTAACTGTATATATTTATATATGAGATATTCATTATACATAGGAAGATTTCAACCATTTCATAATGGTCATGCTTGGTGTATTAGGCAGATGATTGAGAGTGGTAAGAAGGTTTGTGTTGCAGTAATGGATATACATGATTTAGAACCTGATAATAATCCATACACTTACGATGAGGTTCTAAATAAAATATCAGAAGACATGAGTGAGGAGTTACAAAAAGGTCAGATGGTGGTTATGAAAATACCAGCAATTGAATCTGTAAATTATGGTAGAGATGTTGGTTATAACTTTATAGAACATATACCACCAGATGAAATAAAAAAAATATCAGCTACAAAAATAAGGAGAAAAAGTGCTACTAATATCTAATCATTTATTAACTTTATCACAATTTAAGAATGTAAAGGATGTTGTGATAAGAATTAATATGGCTCATGTTAAAGATTTAAAGGAGTTAAAGAAGTTTGTAAATAGAGGCTATTGTGTATTTTTAGACTATCCAAAGGGTAGGACTAAACCACCAGTTCCATCTTTGTCTCTAACTGATGCTATAACCTTTACTCAAAAGTATGATAATATAAAATACTTTGCTACATCAAATATTGAAGAGGTTGCTGAAGTGGATTTGATTTGTGATATGTTACCAGAGCATGTTAGTTTTGTACCCAAAATAGAAACTTTAAAGGGAGTATTGAACTTAGATAAACTTTTTGATACAGAAAAGATATTTCATATTATGTTAGATAGTGAAGACCTTTATACAGATCTAAAGTATGATGTTGAATTATTTATAAGTCTAAAAGATAGGGTAGCTAGAACGTGTGATGAGTATGGTGTGGAGTTATTAGAATTATATGGAGTAGTTTTTAATGGAAAATAAATTTACGGATTACTATAGAATAGGTGGTATAGCCGGAATTAAATATGGAAAGCGTCAGTTTGATAATGATATACAAAGGAGTTTGTGTGTAAACATATCTAAAAAGTTGATTTACTACAAACCAGGAAAAGCTGCTGGTACATCGATATTCAGAAATATTCTACAGCCTATGGGTGGGTGGATAATTCAAAAAGATAATCCAAAAGAGTTTTCTGATTGGATGGATAGTATAACTGATAAGGAGTTAGAAAAATATTTTTCATTTATATTTGTAAGGAATCCTTTTTCTAGAATAGTATCTTCTTGGAATGATACTGATAGACAAAGTTATCCTGATTTCAAAGAGTTTGTAAAAAACAGAGCTTTTATAGATGATGTACCAACAGAAATACATTACCAAACTCAGAGTAGCTTAGTTGAAACTCCGGATGGAGAGGTTAGTAATTTAAATTTTATAGGTAAGGTTGAAAACATAGATGGAGATTGGAAGAAATTATGTTCTTTAGTTGATATACCATATATACCTATGGTTCACTCAAAAGCTAGAAAATATGAACACTATACATCTTTTTATGATGGTGAAACCATCTCAATTGTTACAAAGATGTATCAACGTGATTTAGATGTCTTTGACTATAAATTTATAGAAGATGGAGTAAAATATTCTGAATATTCAGAAGCGTATGGTGAAATGAGAGATATAATAAATGGAAATGAAATTAGACATATACAATTTACAGAATTTTCAGAGGGTCATGGGAGTATATTTGGAACATTGAATGATGGAAAAAAATTTAAATTACACATGTCAGAATTATTGAAAATGATAGATGAATTTGACTTTTCTGTTTATGATGGATCTGGAGATGTACTTGATGCTACATTACGAGTAAATTGGGAATCTACTAATAAATTGAGAGAAACATCAAATTTTAAATTTAAATCAAAGTCATATGAATATAGGAGAGAGGGGAATATGCCATCTAAAGTAAATTATGTCGTTAGGGATGGTAAAGGAGAATATACTAAATTTATAGAGCATCGAACTGGACCTTATTATAGTGGCAAATTAGTTATAACTAATCCAGAAGATGTAAAGGATGCTTTTTAATGAGACCAAAAACAATATTTTGTGACTTAGATGGAACATTGGTAAAACACTCCAATCCCATTGATATACAAAATCCTAATCATTATTTAGAGGTGTTACCTGGGGTACATGAAAAATTAATTGAATGGGATACTAAAGGATACCATATAGTTATTACTACAGGTAGAAAAGAGAGTGCAAGAGAAGCAACAGTTAAACAGATGCAACGAGCTGGTATAATATATGATCAGTTAATAATGGGATTTGGTGGTGGAGATAGGATACTACTTAATGATAGAAAACCACATGAACCTAGTAGAGATACAGCTTATGTTATTAACCTAGAAAGAAATAAAGGAATAGAAGATGTCAAACTATAAAGAAGAAAGACCTTGGGGTACATTTGAGAACCTATTAGATACTGAATATTGTAAGGTAAAAGAAATAGTAATTAAAAAAGGTGGTAGACCAAGTTATCAGTATCATCATAAAAGGAGTGAAGTTTGGGTAGTTGTTGAAGGACAAGCAGTTGTAACACTCGATGATAAAGAGTATATCTACAAAGTAGGGGAAGTTGTAAATGTACCAGTTGGAACAAAACATAGAGTCGAGAACAGAGAAGAAGAAGATTTGAAATTTATAGAGGTTCAAGTGGGTACATATTTTGGTGAGGATGACATAGTTCGTTTAGAGGATGACTATGGTAGAGAAGGAACTAATGTATAATTATAAAGTGTTTTTGCCTACTGCTGGTATTGGTTCGCGAGTAAAAGGTCAGAGTAATAACTTAAATAAATGTCTTATTGGTATAGATAATAAACCAGTAATATCTCATATCGTAGAGAAGTTTCATCCTAAAGTATCTTTTGTGGTTGCACTTGGATATGGTGGTGATTATGTCAAACAGTATTTAGAGATAACTTATCCTGAAAGAGATTTTGCTTTTGTGGAGATAGACAACTTTGAAGGTGAAGGTTCTGGTTTAGGTCTTACTATGAATAGTTGTAAAGATGAATTACAATGTCCATTTGTTTTTATTTCAAATGATACTATTATTGAAGAAGAGCTATATTTTGATGAATTAAATTATAATTGGATTGGTTATTCTACAATTAAAGCAGGTAAAGATTATAGATCTGTAATTATTGATAATGATGGTAATGTACTTAATTTAAATGATAAAACATCTAATTCAGAAGATTATTCTTACATAGGAATATGTGGGATAAAGGATTACAAAGAATTTTGGAAGTATATGAAACAGAAAAATTCTTTGATGATGGGTGAAAGCCATGGTATTGAAAGGATGCTAAAAGGTGATATTAATTTTAACTCATTTAAATTTACTTGGTACGATACTGGTAATCGAATGTCTTTATTAACTGCCAAAGATAAACTAAGGTCAGAATATCAACCTAATATATTGGAAAAAGATAACGAAGCAATTTGGTTTGTTAATAATAAGACGATAAAGTTTTCAACTGATAAGAGCTTCATAAAAGATAGAGTAAATAGAGTAGAATATTTAGGAAATTATATACCCAAAGTGATAAGTAGTTCTGATAATTTTTATGCTTATGATTTTTTAGAAGGTAAGGTTTTTTCTAAAAAAGTGACTGGGAAAAGATTTGAATATCTATTGTCTTGGCTAGATGGATTTTGGAAACCAATACAATTAACTCATTTAGAAGAAAAAGAATTTCAACATGGGTGTGAGGTTTTTTATAATAATAAAACATTTAAAAGATTAGATTTATATTATAATAAATTTCATAACAAAGATGTTGATGAGATTGTTAATGGTAATAAGTTAGAACCGCTGATGGATGTGTTGGATAAAGTGGATTGGAATTGGATTTCACACGGAGAACCAACAACTTTTCATGGTGATTTACATTTTGAGAATATACTTATAAATAAGACAAATAATGGTTTACCATTTTCATTACTAGATTGGAGACAGAACTTTGGTGGTAGTTACGAATACGGAGACATATACTATGATTTGGCTAAGTTATATCATGGTTTAATAATATCACATGATTTTATCAATAAGAATTTTTATAACTTTAGTAGAGATATGAATGACGTGTATTATGATTTTCATAGAAAAAATACTAATATAGAATGTGAATATATATTGAAAAAATATATTGAAGATTCACATTTGGATTGGAAAAAAGTAAAGATAATTACAGCTCTGATATTTTTAAACATAGCTGGTTTACATCACTATCCTTATTGTCATTTGTTATACTATTTGGGAAGGGTAATGTTAACTGAGGAGATAAGATGAAATATTTTATTGGCCCAATGAGTAAAAATGTAGTTGACGCTATTATTGAATATGATGGTGATTTTGGATTCATCCCATCAAGACGACAAGTAGATTATAATGGTGGTTATGTAAATAATTGGACTACTGGTGAATTTGCTACTTATGTTAATGGTAGAGTTCCAATAGAAAGAGATCATGGTGGTGTTGGTCAGGGGTATAAATATGATGGTGGGTTACAATCATTTATACATGATTCAATACACTTTGATATTATCCATATAGACCCTTGGAAAGTACATCAAGATTATAATGAGGGTTTGCAAGAAACAATAAGCAATATAAATTTTATATATTTACGCAATTCAAATGTTAAGTTCGAAGTTGGAACTGAAGAATCTATAAGAAGATTCGAAGAGTATGAATTGCAGAATTTATTGAGAATATTAGAATCAGAGTTGATGCCAAAGATATTTGATAATATAGAGTACGCGGTAGTTCAATCAGGTGTTGGTTTGGACTTAGGTAAACAGACTAATACAGGTACATTCGATCCTGATAGATTAGAGAAGATGGTTTCCATCTGTAAAAAGTTTGGTAAGAAAAGTAAAGAACATAATGGTGATTACTTATCCAATAAAGAATACAAGGATAGGTTTGATTTAGGATTAGACTCAATAAATATAGCACCTGAGTTTGGTCAGTTAGAAACACTATGTTATTTAGATGAAATGGGAGATGATATAGAAGA
>CEUX01008364.1_pt1 | contig 16180 bp, 10 predicted proteins | sample 531361 | NCBI WGS metagenome assembly CEUX01 (sample SAMEA2622736, study PRJEB7988) | marine metagenome | isolation source: saline water (ENVO:00002010), including
TATTTAATAAAATTAAAACAGTCTTAAGAGACGATGGAACTGTTTGGGTAAATATTGGAGATACATTTTTTGGCCCAAAGGGTGGTCATTATGATAAAAATAGCATAACGCAGGCAGATACTGGAAGTGAGTATAGACAAAAAAGAGCAGCACCTCCAAAACATGCATATTTAAAAAATGGAGATTTAGCAGGTGTTCCTTGGATGTTTGCTATGGAAATGCAAAAACAAGGATGGTATTTAAAGCAAGATATTATATGGCATAAACCAAATCCAATGCCTGAAGCTGTAAATAATAGATGTTCAAAAGCTCATGAATATATATTCTTGTTTAGTAAAAATAAACAATATTACTTTAATGCTGATGCAATTAGAGTAAAAGATGTAAGACGTACAAGTGTATGGTCTATGAATACAGCATCATGTAAAGAGGCTCATTTTGCAGTATTTCCAGAAGAATTACCAGCTCTATGTATTAAAGCTGGAAGTAAAAAGGGAGACACAGTTCTTGACCCATTTATGGGAAGTGGTACAACAGCATATGTTGCTCAAGAGCTTGGAAGAGAATGGGTTGGAATTGAACTTAACCCAAAATACGTTGAAATAATAAAGCGAAGAACAGCACAAAATACTCTGTTCTAATAAGGAGACACACTATGGAGTTAAATCTACCATATGATACCGAAACTGAGGATACAATTCTTGGCGGTGTCATAAATAATCCTTTAGAGTATGATTCTGTTAGTAAGTATATAACAAATAGTGGAGTGTTTTATCAAAATAAAGCGCAACTACTGTGGTATAAAATAACAGAAATGAAAAGAGCAAATCAACATATTGATATGTTAACAATTTGTTCAGCTCTAAATGATAAAGATACGAAAAAAGGATTAACATCCTATTACATTACTAAATGCACATCGAACTCACCAGCAAAAGGTATGTGTGAGTATTATGCAAATCAAATATATGAAAAATATCTTTTAAGGAAGATTATTGTTAATTCTGAGGAGATAAAAGAAAAAGCTAAGGGAAACACAAAAGATGTATATCAATCAATAAGTGAGGCGCATTCATTATACGGAGAGCTTTTAGATATAAGGCCAAGTAAGGTTCAAGATATTGAAGATGTTATATCAGACACTCTTATTAGTATTGAAAATCAGACAAGCAAACTAATTAAAACTGGATATGATAATTTAGATAAATATTCAGGTGGGTTAACAAGAGGTGAGATAACAATTATAGGTGGAAGGCCAGGTCATGGTAAAACTACTGTTATGATTAACATGTTATCTAAAGCTTTAGAGCAGGGATATAAAGCAATGTTTTTTAGTAGAGAATTACCTAACTCTGAATTAATGAAAAAGATAATATGTTTAGAGTCAGAACAACTATCCTATGGAATGGTACGAAAGAATATATTTAGCGACCAATCACTTAAATTAGTAAATCAAACAATATCAAGTATAAGAAATAAATATTCAAAAGATAAATTTTTAATGTTTGACAATTTAAAGGATTTTGCAGCATCATCATCAGAGGTGAAAAGATTTAAACCTGATATAATATTTGATGATTATATTCAACTTGTATCTTGCGATGGACATAAAGCTGATAGAAGGCTTCAAATAGAAAGACTTGTTAATGATTATAAATGGTTAGCAAAAGAAAATGATTGTGTAGTTGTTCTTGCATCTCAATTAAATAGATTTATAGAAAGAAGTAATACAAGGGGAAAGGCTTTAGAGCCTCAATTATCGGATTTAGCTGAAAGTGGAGCAATCGAACAAGTAGCTGAGAATGTATTCTTTTCATATTATGATTACAAAGTTCAAGGAGAAGCTGGTAAGGGTAAAAATATTATTACTCTTATTGCATCTAAAGTTAGATATGGAGATTCTGGAAGAAGTGATTTAGGTTATGATGGGGATAAGTGTAAATTATATAATTCAATAGAGGAGATGATAAATGAAGAAATCCCGTTTTAAATATATAGGAATAGACCCTGGTGCTGGAGGTGGTATTGCATGCATAGATGAAAGAGGTGGTATAACAGCTCATAAATGTGCTCAATCAAGCGAGGATATGGCTCTTTTATTCCAAGTATTGATAGGAAATACAGCCCCAGAAAATGTAAGATTATTAATGGAAAGAGTATGGGCAAGACCTACTAATGCTGTAAGAGCGGCATTTTCATATGGTACAAATTATGGACAATGGCTTGGTATAGCAGCATCAAATGAAGTTAAAATGAATACAGTTATACCATCTGATTGGATAAGATGGATTGGATGCCCAAAGGCTTTAAAAAGTGTTATAAGAAAAAGATGGTTAAAAGAAAAGGCTCAGGAGTTATATCCTGAAATAAAAAGAGTAACACTTAAAACATCAGATGCGATATTAATAACTAAGTATGCAAAAGAGGAGTATTTTAATGACATATAATCAGAAGACTTATAAAAAATGTAATTTTGTAAAGCTTACAAAAGACCCATTAAAACCACTTAAGAAATTTAAACCTAAGAAATATAATGTTGATAGCAACTATAAATTAAAAGCCTTAAAAGAGTGGAGAGATGGATGGTTCAAAGGACAATATGAATTAGATGAACTAAAGTAATTGATTAAAATGATGGATATATATAAACTTGTAGGCAAGAATGCCTTAATACAGAAAGGGGATAGTTGGATGCCATTAGCAGAGGGATATTGCAAAGAATATGATTTGCATGTAAAGGAAGATATGTTGTTTGGTAAGATTGGGGAAGAATTTACTGAAAAGCTATTTGAAGGTAACACAAAAATAGAAATAAAAACAGAGCGAGATATTTGGAAAAATACAGGAAATATTGCCATTGAAATTCGCTGTAAAGGTAAACCATCAGGTATTTCTACAACAACATCAAGCATATGGATGCATTTATTGGCTTATAAAGGGGTCATAGAGGGCGGATTTATATTAAAGGTAGATAAGCTTAAGGATAAGATAAAAAAGCTCCAAAAAAGCGGTAATTTAAAAATGGTCATGGGTGGAGATTTTAACGAAAGTCAAATGGTATTGCTACCAATTAAGGAATTATTTGGGAGAAATTCCTAGTTTATCCCATGTACTAGAATGTATTTTTGACCAATATTTTTTATAATCATCTTGTTTATAATTCTTTCTTAAAAAATAACTCCATTGCTTTTCCCATACCTTGATTCTTGCATCAAAAACAATTTCTTGTTTTAAAGCTCTTATTACATAAGGAGAGGTATTTACCTTATTCTGAATTGATTCATTTATATTTCCTTTAATAATATTTGCCTTGTCTTGCTCTGTTAAAGGATTTTTATCTTTACCTTGTTTAACTGCTTTTTCTTTCAAGTATAAGAAATACCTCATTCTTTCAGAAAACCACTTTGTTCCTTTTTTTCTACCAACACCATTTAATATAGGATTAAGAGAAACTATTTTCTGATTTATGGCTTGAGTTGCCTTTTGGGCTGCTCCATCTGGAGTCTCATTTCCAGTTTCAATAGCATCATGATATTTATTCCACCATGCTCCAATTACTGTTTCATTAAAAAGATTCATATTGTCAGACATTTCAAAAGCTTCCTTCATTGCCCTATACTCATCAGCCATTACGCTTGCTTCAGCAACTGGGTTATAGGAAATAGGCTTAACTTCTTTTTTATATGTTCTTTCATTTGAATCAATCTCTTGCTGAATTTTATAATATTTATTATTCCTATTTAAAAAAGTTTGTCTCCAATCTCTGTATGCTCCAGATATTGCCTTCCCTAAATCAACTCCAGATTGTTGCCATGTTTTTGTTTTCATAAGGTATCTTGAAAAGGAATTCGTATCTATATCGCTAGATTTTTCTGCAGCAATTTGCAATAATCCTAGTACAAATGCGTATACTTCCTTACCTTGTTGGATAGCAGGCGCAGGTAAATAAGGATTCGATAATGGGTTTACCCCAGCTATTACACCCCAAATCCATGAATGTATAGCACCCTGCTCCATGTTATGTAATTTTCTAGCCCATTTTTTCCAAAAAACTGTATCAAGCTCTCCAGGGTCAGGAGCATGCTTCAAAAGTGTGTTTATTGCTAGCAATGCGCTTGAACCAAGACCTATTGTGCCAAAATACTGAGCAAATCTATGCCAGTTTTTATTTTTATAATTTTCTTTAAATCCATTATAAAGTTTATGGGATGCGCTTATAGCAGTTTGAGAATATAGTGCCATTGATTTAATAAGTGGCTGACTCATAGCCCATGGTTGGAATATAGGTTCAATTGTTCCTTGTGTTTGCTGATGAGCTTGCATAAGGATTTTTGAATGAAGATTATCTATTTTTCTTTGTTTCTTTGCTCTTTCAAAAGCTGTCATTTCTGAACCATCAACCATTTTAAATCTTTTTGCTTTAACTCCCTTTTTTGCTATTGAGCCTTCATTTTGCCAATCTACATCGACATCACTAAGCCCATATTTTTTAAGAAGGCTTATATCGCTATCACCATCAGAATCTTTTATATCTCTCAAAAGGTAATGGCTTTCCGCTCTTCTTATCCACTTAGGGTCTGCTCTTCTTATGCCATCTACCATCATCGGTAGCTCTGCTAAGGCTAGATATATAGATGTAGTTCTTCCTATTTCTTCTGACGTTGGAAATCTTCCTGTTGTAAACATTTTTTCAAATATTTTTGACAAATAATTATTATCACCTTCTGTAATAGCTGTATAGCTTATCCCCATCATGCCTGTTTCCTTGGCTTCCATTCTTCTTTGAAAATCCATTGCTTTTTGCTGATAATATAATACTTGAGGGAGGTCATACATAAGAGAGTTCATATTTAATGCCAATAAAAAGTTTTTAATTGGAGATTTTATTGTTGTTAAATTTGCCCTAACTAAATATTTATTTAAAGAACTTATTAGACCAGCTGAAGCATTTATCATAGGATGTGTTTCAGAATTAGAATCAATACGAAGACCTGTTCTTGATGAAATCATGCTATTTACATAATTACCAATAACTCCGCCTTTTAAACTAACCTCTGCAAGAACTTTAGGTAATGAGGAGTTAAATTTCATTCCAGGTATTTTTACAAGATAAGGAAAATGCTCAATATTAGCTATTAGTTTTGCTTGAGATGCTATATAGTTTGGGATATAATTATCATATTTATTTTCATAAACGTCTATCCATTTCCCTTTTTTTGTTTTAATTCTTTCACCTAGATATACTTTTCTTCTAAGAAGATGTCTTGGATTATATCTTTTTCCACCATAGCTTTGTTCTGCGACAATATCTTTATAAGCCTCGACAATACCTTTATCCTTAAACTCTTCCACTTGCTTTGATGTAACATTTTGTTTATTATATTTCTTTTGCGCCATTTCAGTAGCATATTTAATTGCTCCTTTTTCTAATCTTCTTTCAATATTCTGATTAGTCAAATCATACTCATCTCCAAATTTAGAGGTAATAGTACGAGGCACAAAGAAATTTTGCCTAATCCATTTTATTGGATACTTTTTATTAAATGATTTCCATTGAGCTTCTGTCATATTTGATTGAATGGAAAGTAAAACATTATCCATTACATCTTTTCTCATTAATCTATAATATTCTTTTGCTATTTCACTTTCAAGGGTATCTATTCTTAATATAAGTTTTCCTTTATTTTCTTTTTTAGACATCTCTTTAATATTATAGACACCTTCATAGAATTTTTTTGCATCTTTAAGTCTTTTTGCAGCAACTTTATCAGATGGATTATTCTTGACATGTTCGACTAAATTTGGATACCTTTCTGGAGCAAGAGTCCATATATTATTTTTTACCTTTTTATCGAAGAACTTTTTCCCATACATATACATTCTTTTATTTCTTCTTGGAAGAGTTGTTGGTTGGTCTATCATTCTAATAGCAGTATTAATACCTTTTTTAACATGGTTTTTATATATTATTTTATAAACATTATGTTCAAATTGTCTAAGCTTTGCTCCCTGTACTGCTTCGGTTACTTGATGATTAACTAAATCATTTGAAATTTTATTAAGCTCTGGAGCATTAAGTTTTTTTGCAAGAAATTTAAATGCATTGGGAACTTGTCCATAAAATCCAAAAGTAAGGAGAGCTGTTCTTGCAACGCCAGATGGTTTTTTAATATTAAAAAGTTGTCTTGATATTTTACCCATTGTTTCTGTATTTAATGCATTATTAACATATTCAAATCTATCCATATTTTTGATATTTGGATGAGCATGTATATAACTTAAATATTCTCTTGATTGGTCATACGTAAGATTAAGTTCACTTATTTTATCCAAAGGAGTATCTTGAGTATAAAACATATCTCTTATTAGCTCTTTTTGTGCATTTGCAGATATATTATTAAGCTCCATAATATCTCTTGCCTCAGTAACATTTTTAAGTGTTCTTGCAATCTGCTTTCTTTTGACAGCTTTCATTCTTTTTGTATCTATAATTTGGTCTGAAAATAAAATAAGTTCATCGGGAGAGGTTTTCTTATTTAATACAAAATTTGCATAATCTTCAATACCCGCAGATTGAGCGTAAAATCTCATTAGTTCCCCTTTTTCAGAGCTTTGCATATCTTTAGTAAGTTCATTCCAAACATTTTTAATAGAATTAACCAATTTTAATTTTACATCATCAGATAATTGAGCCTCAGCATCCTTGCTTGCATCTTTAACTGTTTTAATAACATCTTTATTTGATTTTCCACTAACATCTTCAATAGATAATCCAGGTTTTTTCAATCCTTCAACTACTTTTTCAATTCCTTTTGCTACTACATCGGTAATACCAGGTTCTTTCATAAATTCTTGTTTTGCTGCTTCTACTTTTTTAAGTACTTGCTCTTGAAGTTTAAATAAATCCCCCCAATTTTCTTGTTCTTTATAATATTTTAATATTGTTGGGTCTTTAGGCTCTGCGTGGCCAGCTATAACATTATAAACATCTAATTCAGATGGAGTTAGGTTTGCTTGTCTTTCTGCAAATGTTTTTTCTTGTTTTTTATATGCTTTTGAAGTCACATCCCCAACAACTTTTTTAGATACTGATGTTAATTTGTACGTAAAATCTGGGAATAATAACTTATTAGGATTTTTCTTTGCTAAACTTTGAAGCTCAAAAGCACGTTCTTTTGAAATCCATACTGGCCTTTTAACTCCTCTTGCTTTAGCAGCTCCACCTGCACTTCTAGGTTTGGTTAAATCTATATAATATTTACCTGTTGGAGGATGTATTTTTATATGAATTCCCTTTAAAGCATTTAATTCCTCGGCTCTTATGGGAGTGCTTCCAATGATTTCAAAACCTTTTATAAAATTTTTATCATTTTTCATAGCCTTCTTAATCTGAGGAATTTTATTAAACCAGGTTTTTAATTCAGGGAGCGGTTCTTTCTCAGCTGTCATAAGCTCGTTATATTCTGAGGTATATGCTTTTTGCATTTTAGCTGTCATGGGATTTTTAGTAAGATAGCCTTCATCTATTAAATTTTGAAATATAAGCTTAATATTTGATGTTGTATTAGGGTCTATGCCTTTAATTTTTTTAGTTGGACTTTGTTTTGCTTTATCTAAATAATTTTTTACATCTTTCGATGTTATATCTGCTATACTTTTATGGCCAGATGCACCTAAAATTTTATTAACGATAGGAATTCTTTTATTTAATTCATTAGAAGAAAAGCTTTTAGTAAGCATTGCTATATCATAAGGATTTTTTATATTACTAACGGAAGCTTTTGATTTAACAATATTTGTTAATTCATCTCCTTTAATATCTTTTGTTATTTCTTTGATTTGCGATGAAGTTTTTGGTATATTTTGTCCAACAGGCATCTCTTCTTTTATAACTTCTCTTAATAATTCTTTTAATTCGGCTTTAGCTTCCTTGGCTCTCCCAAAACTTACAGATGGAATTTCTTTGGTTTCAATTCCTTCTTTTTTAGCATCAACTACGCTTTTTAATTCACCTTTTTCAATTCCTTGTTCTGCTGATTCTTTATCAATTGAAATAATATTACCATTTAAAGCTTTACCATTTTCATCAACAAGTATTACATCTTTATTTTTTAAGTCTAATTCAGATGATTTGTCTTTTTTTATTTGCTCTTGAGGGCTAATACCTTCAAGAAGAGTTTTATTAATATCACTTTTAAGAATATCATATCTTTTAATTCTACTTTCTTGAGCTTTTAATACTGCTTTTCTTTGAATATCAGATAATGTTGTATTATTTTCCTTTTCATATCTTTTAATATATTCTTGCTTTCCTTCATCTGTTTCAAAGTTTTTCAATCTATACCCTTGGTAAGCATTTAATCCAGTTGGAGTTATATAAGTTAAGTAAGCAATGTCATTTTCAGTCAATTTATCAATCTCTACACCAGTATACTCTCCATTATTATTTTTAATACCAGCTTTATCTAATATTTTTACAGTATTATCTACAATATTCCTAAGCTCTTTTAACCCATCAACAGTCTCAATTAGCTCTGTTTCTATACTTAAATCTTTATCAAAAAATTCAAAAGGAGTTTTGAGACCAAGCTCTCCTTTTATATTGTTCATACTTTCTTGAAGCATATTACTTTCAGCACTTCTATAGTTTTTATCTATTAATTTATTATTTTCATACTTAATATCAGATACTATATTACTTTGTATTCTTCTTATCTCAGTTCCAAAATTAATATTTCTTGGAGCTGGCAGTCCTTCTATTTTCGCTCCTTTTTTTGTATGCCAATTCGGGTCATTATTGTATTTATATTGAGTTTTAGGTATGAATAACTTGTTTATTCCCCAAAACATACCAATTACAGGATATGATACAAGATTATTAACAGCATATTTTTTCCACATAAAATTACCATCTTTATCATAGTATGATTTTCTTACTTCATCATCTAGAGCTATTGGCATAGTAGTGAAAATAGTACCTTGAATACCTAATTGAGATGGAGTACTACCTAATATCCTTGCTGAAAGAGTTTTTAGATTTTTTTGACCCATTTTCCATGAAGCATTACCCCATATATTTGCAACTCCAAGTGCTTGTCCAGTACCTGTCAATAAAAACCCAGTTGTAGCTCCATCTTTAAATGACTTCCAAGAATCATTCATAGTATCCCATGGATTGATAGTTCCATTATTAGTAGAATATTTCCCTCTATTCATTCTTTGTTGTGAAGCCGAATTTATAGCTCCAACAACAGCAGAAGCTCCTCCAAAACCAGATATTCCAAATGCAAGCTTATCAGAGCCTTCTCCCGCTACATAATCTAAAACTTTCTTTTTAATAGAATTTCCTGATTTACTTTTAGGTATAGATTTAACAGTATAGCTTCCTGTTGATTTTTGAATCCATCTATTAATTGTCGATGGCATTGTCTTCAAACCTCTCCATGCTTTAGCACCGAATTTGCCACCTAATCCATAAGAGCCAAAAAAGGATAATATAGATAATGGGTCGCTCATTGAGGCCATATTTTCTGCTATTATTTGAATTGCATTTGGATTATATTCTTCCATATTAACATCATAAATATCTTTTCCAGATTTTATATTATAATGCATAGCAGGAATGCTTTGATTTAAACCAACTTTTATAGCATCTTTAAGTCCTTTATGTTTTGCTTTATCTAAATATGTCCAAGAATCTGGGTCAACAAGACTTTCAAAAATAGAGCCAACTTTACCAGTTTGTTCTACATAATCTGCTGTATTCATTAATATTGGAGAAGGAAAAGGAGGAGGATTTAAATTTAATTCTTGTATTTCTTTAAAAGGTTTAGATTTAAGTTCTTCAGATAATTTTTGTGGACTAATATTTTTAGATTTAGCTAAATTAAGATAAGATACTTGTTCATTAGATATATCATCCATAGCATTAAAAATACTATTAACAGTATTTAAACTTGTATCTACTTGGCTTGAATCAGAAGGATAATCGTCTAATGTAGTTTTTACGTGTTTATATTCAGGTAAAGTAGAGTCAACAGACCTTGCTTTATTATATAAAAACTCTTTTTGCTGCTCTTCATTAAAACCTTTTGGGATTTGATTTCCATAAAACTCTCTAGATATATCAATTATTGGCTGATAATCAAAATCTTTATATAATTCTTCAGACATATTTTATTTATTCTTATACTCTTGTATAGCTCTTTCAAAAGCTCTTTCTTTTGCTCCTTCAATTACCATCTCATCGCCTGTCCAATGATAATATTTCTTTAATTCTTCTTGCATTGAAAAATATAAATTCTCTTCCTCAGATGACCACATATCTAAAACATCTTGAATAGTCATATCTTCATATTGGCTTAATTTTTCTTCAGCATAATTATCAAAATCCATAGGATTGCCATCTTTATCTTTAAACCATTCACTATCTTTATCTATATCATATTCAGATAATATTAAATCCATTGGAATATTTGCAGCATTAAATTTGTTTGACCCTTTTAATTCTTGTTTTGCAATAGCAATATCAAGTTGTTTTCTATATTTTTTAATAGAATTTAAAGATGACCTATATGATTTAACATTATTTTTAGTATTTGCTTTAACTTCTTTCATTCTATCTAGAAGCTTTTGTTTCTCCCCAGCTAAGACATAAAATGCTTCTTCTTCAGTAATAATATTTCCTGTAGTTAAAGCAGATATAGCTGTATTAATTATATCTTTATAATCTTTCATTTCATTTATTATTGAAATATCTTTTAACGGAGAATCGTTTTTTGATTTTATTCCTTTAGATATATAGTGACCTGCAAATCTAACTGGCGTTTTCATATCAATAGGGTCTTCATACATTGAACTTAAAAAATCATCAACAAAATCTTGTTCATTCATAATATCCTTTAAAGTCCATGATTCAATATCTTTTGTTTCTAAACTTTTAACATAATTATATTTATCATAAGCATTATCTATTTGTTGTTTATAATTCATATAATCAGAAGTAGTTGTATTTAATTTAGAATCTGAACCAAGTTTATTTATAATAGCTTCAGGATTATCTTTAATAATAGGATTTAAACTATTAGATACTTGTATAGCTCCTTGTATATCTTGAGGTGTAGATATATTATCTATCAATTCATCAAAAGAATTAGTAATATTAATTTGTTTATCATTTTTTTCTTTTTCTTGTTGAATTGCTATTCTTTGCTGTCTATTGTTTTGAGCGTTTAGTATTGCTAGTAAACCACTAATAGTGCCTAGTCCTGCGTCTTGTGCCATGAAAAATCCTTTTATTTATTCTTAACTTTAACTACCACCACCTGCTGGGAACCATGATTGCATAATCTCTTGGTTTGCAGTACTTTGGTCAATTAAAGATTGCATATAATCTTGTCTTTTCTTACCTTCTGATACTAATATATCTGAAGCTTTTTTACCGAATACATCTCTTGCTATTTGTCTCTTTTTGTCAGCAAATCCAGATGAAGCAAATCCTCCACTTTTAACTTTTCCTAAATTACCTGCTAATTCACCTGTTAATGAACCAACTCCTAAATCTATTCCAGGTCTCATTGAGCCATATTGAGCACCCAATAATTGCTGTATAGTAACGGGATTCATACTAAGACCAATTTCATGCCAAGTTGTTCCTTCTGGAGGCCCTCCACCAGTATATCCGAACATATTTGCAAGCCTTGCAGCTAACGCTTTAGCACCACTAGTCTCTGGAGTATAATCACCAGTTCCTGACCACATACCTTCATCTTCAGCACCAGCCCAATCTGCTCCAGCGCCAAATGGAGCATTTCCTCTTGCAGACCAATCTTCTATTTTACTTCTACCATCTTCTAGAAAAGTAGTCAATAAATCACTATATGCTGCGCCATATGGAGCATCAGCTGTGCCACCAGAACCTATTACTCCCTCGCCAGTTCCCATACTTAATTGATGTATTAATTCTGCTAAAGTCATTTTATTCTCCTCCCTGTATCTGTGCTATCAATGATGCTAATAAGTCTGCATCAGATAATGCGGTTTTTCCATATGCTGCGCCAGCACCTTCTCCATATGAAGCTAATAATCTCACTAAATCTCTTGTTCCAAGTCCTGATTCTGCTAATTGTCTATTGGTAGCTGACGGACTTACAGCTTGTTGAAACTTAGGTTGATAAACATCAGGAGCTGAAGCTTTATCAATCGTAATATTTCTTGAATAAGGATTAACAGACGTTTCTGCTAATGATGGTTTTGGTACTTCTGGAGATATAAATTCGGGAGATGTTAAGCCACTTGGTTCTCCATAATCTCCATAAGCTAAATCAACATCGGGCTTAATTCCAATAGATGAATCGCTCACTTTAGGTAATTCTTTTGCTTCTTTTCCTTTCGATATTGATTTAGCTCCAGCTTGTAAAATTGCATCAGCAGCAAATGACTCAACAGCTGCTTTAACAGGGTCTAATGATGATATTTCATCTTGAGCTATATCTGAATATGAAGATATTAATTCATCAGCTAATGTTCCTTTTTTCATTTTATCTATTCTATCTTTTTCTTTCTTAAGCATATCTTCTGTTGATAAGGTAACTCCTCCTTTAGTTATTGCTCCTATTAAAGGCTTTAACCACCATTTACCCCCAGGTATGAACATTGAACCAAGAGAAAGAAGTCCACCAAGAAAACCTCTTCTTCTTCTTTTTCTATTCATCCTATCTCGTATTTTTTTTAACCCTTTTTCAACTTTTTTAATATGTTTGCCTTGCATTGACTTTTGTAGTAGAATATTCTGAATATTTTTTGAACGCTGAAGACCTTGGTCTCCATAACTTTGTACAATATTTTGAATATTTCCACCTTGATATGGATTATATCCGTTTGCCATTATATCTCCTTTTTACCTAAAATTTTACACTTAAATATATTACATTTTTCCTTTATATACAAATATCAGAAATTACATCCAAAAAATGTTGCATTATCTGCTGTTACTGCTTCAGTTACATCTAAATATGGGTCTTTACTTGTTCCTGTATTGTTCGCATAATATGCACCTGAGCGATTATTAGCTGAAGGCTGTATATCCCTCATATCGTGTACTGATTCCATGCACATAATTTTAAATGTACTAACACTTGCTATTTGACTTAAAGCAGCAGCATTTAAAGTTATGGAATTATATCCTGATATATTCCAACTTGTAACCTCATCTGAATATTTAGTTACATAACTTTCTATATCTCCTGCCCCTGAACCATCGTAACTAGCAGGTGCACCACTTAAAACCATAGCATCAAAATCTCCCGTACCTAATGTCGAACCTTGATTTGATGCAATAACAAAAAAATCACCACTAGAAGCACTCAATCCATATATATTTAATGTTGCAGCAGTAGGAGTTTCACTTATACTAGATGTATCAAACTCAAAAAAACTTCTTGTGTTTACATATAAGGTTGCTCCAGTCCTAGGTAAATATACTTCACCCGACTGTATGGCAAAATTATAAGAATTACTTGTTGAGGAAGCAGTATTCCCCGTAGTCAATGCCTTTGCAGTTGCCCAATTAACTGTACTAAAACCTCTTACATATCCATCATTATTACCTGAATAGATTGTAGCCATTAAAACTGAAAATCCAAACTTGCTACACCATAAGCTATTTCATTATCAGCATCCCAAAAAATTGAAATAATATCAACATGGTTAGCATCTGTTGTTAATGTTGGATTACTACCTCCTGCAAATTTAACTGTTGAGCTACCATTTGCTGCATTTCCTGCACTATCTAATGCTTTATAATTAGTAATTAATCTACTTCCTGTTCCATCTTGCTTTAATAATACTACAAAATTACCTGAAACTGCAGGGAATTTTAAGTTTAAATCTGTTATATTTCCACTTCCAAAAGTCACAAATTGTTTATTTCCTGTCTTGAAATCAACATTTGTATTAGCTGCATTATATGTAGGTGTTACTAAATCAAAACCAACACCACAGCCATCAAAATTTACATGTCCATCTATATATATATCAAGATGAGCATCTGCTCCTGCGTTATCAACAGTTTGAATAAGCCCTTTACCATCAGCTAAACAACAAATATCCATATAATCATCAGTAGATGCTCCACCATTTTCATATAATCTTAGATATGTAGCACTATGATGATGTTGAAATGCAGCAGATACATTTCCATCCATAATAAATTGTATAGAATCTGAAGTACCGACAGGAGCTGCATCTATTTTTATTACTCCATCTGCATCTAAAGTTAAATCTGAATCAGTTGTACCATCTCCTACTGTGGCTATAGTTAAATCTCCTGTATCAGCAAGTGTAAATCTAGCATAATCATTTGTATCAGCATTTGCTTCAAGTTTTATATGAGTACCAGCTGTATTAATTAATAGTCCAATATTAGTATCTGCTCCATCTACATCGATAGCTATTCCTGTATTAGTTTGAGTTCCAGATGTAGCAGCTACTAAGTCTATATCTATTCCAATATTATTTACATTACCTACATGTGTTATAGAGTCAGAGTTTATATCTAAATCTAATCCAACATTAGCAATTGTTTGGCCTAATCCTGAAATTCCTGTATGGTCATAATCTATGTACATTCCTCTTGATGTAGAAGTATCTGTGCCTGCATAATTTTTATCTACTTTTACTTGAGCCATCACTGTAGTTCCCGTTGCAGTTAATGTAGTTCCATCATATGTTAAATTAGACTCAACAGTCATTTCATCTGAATCTTTATATGTTAATACTCCATTAGCTGTAGAGCCATCAAATGCAAGGCTACTTGTACCTGCTCCTATATAACTTCTTAAATTTGCTCCTGTAACATATTTTACAACACCACTATCTGACATTAGTATTTTATCTGTATCGCTTCCAATTTCCGCTATATTCCCTAAAGTCATATTACCGCTAGTATCAATGGTTAATTTTGTTGTTCCATTAGATGATGTTAATAAGGTTGCTGAATCTCCAGCAAGATATGTTAATTTAAATTTATCCGAATCGCTACCATCAAATCCTGTTGCCCATTGTCTATCATTAGACGCAGTACCATCTTGGTATACATATCTTATACATGGGTCTGAATTTGTATGCTTTGTTTCAATACTAAGAGAAGCTCCTGCGCCTGAATCTGAGCTTAAATTTTTTATTCTTACTTGTCCAGCAGCAGCATTGTCAGAATTAAATCCAAATGTAAATTTTCCTGTTCCATTTAAAATCGTATCAATATTTGATGTAGTTCCATTAATTGTCATATCAGAAGAATTTGAATATCCTGATTTTAATACAAGATTTTTACTTCCATGTGAAGAGATAATTCCATCAGCAATTCCATTTCCAACTTCTAATATTGATGATGTTGTTGTGGAACTTGTTCCAGACTTAGTACCAATAGTTGTTATTGTAGTAGATTTAGAGGTTAAGCTTAAAGCTAATCCTCCCTTACCATGAATTTTACTTGTTTTTATTTTTTTTGATTTTAAAAAATTTGTATCTTTTAGATTTGATAGTTTTGTAGAATACCAATTACCATTTATTTTACCTAATAAAAATTCACCTTTTCCATTTATTCTTGCTAATTGTATGTCACCATTTTCTCCTTCTTTTTTTGATGGAAACACTTTTTTTAAAGGATTTTTAAGTAATCTTTTATTTAATAAACTTTTTGTAGATAACATTATTTAATTCTCTTAAGTCTATATAAAACTGATATATCATTTATAGCAAATCCTCTTGGAACTGCTTTATCATCATCTGTATTTGTTGCAAATTTAAATGCAATAGAATTTATATTATTAATAGATGTTGTAGGCTTTAACTCTGCTTCTATCCAATCAGACTCCGATATAAGAACATTAGATGTTGAAGGATGCATTGTTTGAGATGTATTATTATATCCTCTTGTAAAATTATAAAAATTAGAAGATATATTTAATATTAATAATTGTTCATCATTAATTTTTAAAACACGACCCTCTTTTAAATAAGTTGTATCTGAAAAATAACTAGAAATATCTGTTACTGATATACCTGTTGTTACTTCTGGCAAATCTTGGCTCAATGTAGCAACAGTAGCATAATTAGGAATTGATGTCGTCAAACCTGTTGAGTCATAATTTTTACTTTTAGTCGCACTAAATTCTGTCCA
>CEUX01041270.1_pt1 | contig 16147 bp, 15 predicted proteins | sample 531361 | NCBI WGS metagenome assembly CEUX01 (sample SAMEA2622736, study PRJEB7988) | marine metagenome | isolation source: saline water (ENVO:00002010), including
CACAATCCGGTTGTGCCATACCTTTGGATGTGTGGATATGATCCTTGGCCTGTTTGGCATGTTCGTATTCGGTGTGTACCGCAGATCGCTAGACCCCACGCTGAACAAGTCCCTGGTACAGTTGGACGCGTCCCCCAGTGCATCCACCGGGCCGCCGAGTGTGACCTTGCTTGTGTTTATGTCTGGAACGTATACGGTCTCGCGGCCAATGTAGGCCAGACACGGTGCGGACCAGCCGGCCAAGTCCCCATCGACACACCAGATCGAAGTCCCCGATCCCCCGGTGTCGTAGTTCAGACCGCTGGTGCCGAGGTACTCAAAGATCCGCGCGGTCTTGGCGTCCGTTTTGTCCCTCGCGAAAAGATCCAATAAATAGTTTGTCCGGTCGTCTCTGAGCGTGATCGACATCGTCCCCGGCGATGACTTTCCCTCGCGCCGCAAGATCTCTTGGCCAATGTCGGCCAACCTGTCGGACAAGTCCAGCGTGTGGGGTTTCAACTCGTACGCCTGGCCCTTGGATGTCGGGGCGGACCACGCCGTGGCCGGGCTTGCCGTGGGGTTGAAGGTCGGCCCATCCATAAAGATCGCCCCGATCCCGTCTATGGTCACGAAAAACCGGACCGACAGTTGATCGTTGGCTAACTCGTTGTCGAATGAATGCGCCACTATGAATACTCCACACAAGTGAACGAAACACGGATCGCGGATTGATACGGCTCCGAGATCTGAGACTCTGGGAAGTTCGTCACCTTGTCATCCAGCACAGCCCCCAAGATGTTTTTTGTGGGGTTGGCATAACTCCAAGCCGTCGCCGGGTTGGCCTGATCAAGATAGATGCTAAAGGGCGATCCCTCTTGCATCAGCCGCGCGACAGGCCGCCACGCCTCGATCTCGTCCGCCTCTATCGTCATTTCGACCCGCCACAGATTCTGCCGCATCACCTTCAGCGCGACACCCTGGCCCCTGAACGGCGATCCCCGTCTGGTCAACCATCGAGCCCCCGCCGTCACCACCGCCGGGTTGGACCCCAGGAACACCGCCGGACTCTTGGTGCCTGTCATGGTAGTGACCCCGGCGGCCGATTCCGGCAACGCGAGAAAGTCCACCATAAAGGCGTTGTTTTTCGCGTATATAAAAGACGATCCAGAAGACTGGATCCGAAACACGCCATCAGTCTGACTCGCTGACAACTCCGAGTTGTGGGCGTTTACGTGTGCATTCAGCAACGTGGCGATCTCCGCCGCGTTCTTGGCCTTGGTTGTCACCGCACCGCCGACCGCGTTTCGCAGTGTAATGATCTGCGTGGTCTCTGCTGCATGCTTGATCACGAAACTGTCCCAAGGGCCGTATATGGCCCCCACGTCGACTCTAACGCCGCTCACGGTGTCACCCTTGCAACAAAGTCCAACGACACGCCCAAGGCCCCATTAAAGCCGCGTATGGTGCGATCTCCCATCACCTCGATCACCTCGTCAATGAAGTATCCCGTGAAACGGTCCTCCGGGGCGTCAGTTGGGCCGGTGTGATAGACCGAGAAAGGCTCGCCCATATAGTCCATCACGTCGTCTATAAACTGAAAGAATTCGCCCAACTCTGACCAGTTGCTCGCCGTGTCGAGTTGCAACGCCAATTCGACAGAGACAAAGCCAGGATCGCCGATGGCTGTGTTGTTCTGCGTCCACACTCCGCCATCCATCGCGAACCGCTGGCCGCGCTGATACTCGATCGAAGATACGGAACAAGTCTTGGCGGCCAACGCCGGATAGAATCCCGCCTTGTGTGCGTTGGTGAATGTGTAGGTCGTGGCGGCCCCGGATATGTTCCCCGGTTGGCCGAGAAAATCACGAACCCTGGCGGCCTCGGTCGCGTCTCCAGCGTGGGCAAATGCGACCGTGATCGCGTTGCCTGCGTTGGCGATCTGGATCTTCCCCTTGCTGCCCCCGCTGGTGGCCACTGTCAACTCGTAGCCCTGCCCGGCGATGTCGGTGTTGATCTCTGTTTGCCACGCTAACAGAAACGCGTCCACACTGTCGTACTCGGTGCCGGCCGTCAATGCGAAGTCAGACGCGCCGGCGGTCTCTGTCAGGCGTATTGTGAACCCCGCACGGATGACGATCGATCCTTGCATCCTGGTTTGCGTTGCCACGTTACATCGCCCCCGATGATTCTATCGGTGCTTGCCATTTCATCTCGCGACGAAGCAACGCCGCCAACGCGCGGCCGGCCGAGTCGTCCGATCCAACCACCGTACCGGAAAAGTTCAACGTAATTTGATTGGTGGATCCTGTGTCTTGGTCCGGTGCTCTTGGTGCGATCGCCGCTGGTGGCTTTCTGGCTGCCCCTCCACCGCCGCCGCGAGTTGATGACCCCTTGAACGCACCGGCCGCGATCGCCGTGTACATGGACGCCGCGAGAGCGTGCATCGTGCCGCCGACGACATCCACCACCGGTGGGGCAAATGCAACCACCGACGCGGCCGCCTCCATAGCCGCAAGCACCGCCGCTTTTGCCTGTTCGTCCTGTATAAACGCCCCAGCGACCTGGCCACCGGCCGCGATCATTCCTGGGGCCGCTTTGGCGTATGCCTCGCCCTGACTGATTGCGCCAGAACTGATCGCCTTTTGCATGACTTGCCACTTTTGGTACTGGTGCTCCATCACTCCAAGCGATTGGCCCATAGCCGCCGACCAGTGGTTCCCGAATTGTCCCGCAAATGATATTGCGTTTGAAAAGGACTCCTGCTGGCTGGCCTGGACGTCTGCCGCAAATGCGGCCATAGCGTCGCGCCGCCTGTCCAGGTTCTCGATGTACCCGTCCGTCAGTGCGTCAGACTCCGCAAGCATGGCCGATCCAACTTGATCCCATGTCAGGTTCAGCCCCTCGGCGATGGCTCGCGCCTGTTCCTCCGCATAGACCCGGATCTCGTCGGCACCCTTCATCCAGCTAGGCGGCGACCACAACTCGCGCATCCTGTCAACGCCGCGCTCTGTCTCTTCCCTGATGAAGATCCCCTCGCGGATCTCTGCGATTGCGTCCGCCTCTTCTTTGGCTAGATCGATTAGTGCCGATTTCGGCTTCCGCCCTCTTGGCTTTCTGGCGGCCTTGCCTGTCCCGATCTTGTCCAGCTTGTCCGACAACTTCTGCAACTCCGCCAGACGGCCGCGCGCAATGTCTAAGGACCGACCGAAGCCGCCTCTCTCCATAGCACCAAGGGCCGCTTCTGCTTCCATCGTCTCGTAAATCGCCCTTGCGTTCTGTAGCTGGGCCTTGGTGCTTTCGATTAACGCGGCCCTGATCTCCTCGTTCTTGACCCGGTAGTCCTCGCCGGCCGCTGTGCCCTCGCGCCACGCCGTGTCCGCTGCGCGTGCTGCTGTTGTGTAGTTGCCTTGGGCGATCGCAACCTTGGCAAGTTCGGCCGCGTTTGACGCGTTGGCGATGGCCTGACGCTCCGCGCTGTCGATCATTGCGCCCTGTAGAGTTGCCATCGTTTCGGAACTGCCAACGACGGACAGGACAGAGACCCCATAGCTGGCCATTGTTTTTTCCAGCTTCTTCAACTCCGTGACCTGCTGTGGCATCAGATCGCCAACCTTGGCCAGTGCTGCCAACTCCCGGATCCTGTTTTTTGTGTGCTCCTGCGTCTGTTTGTTGTGCTCCTTAAGGGCGATGGTGGCCGCGCTCCATGACCCGCCGGTCCTCTTAACCCATCCGTTGTACTCCTCAGACTGGCCGATCAACGTCTTGTAAACTTTCAACATCCGCTTGGACGCCTCGATGTTCATCCCAAGCCGATCAAGGTGCATCCCCTCACTGTTGATAGCTTTGATCGTTTCCTGGTTTTTGTCCCTGATCGCCTTTGTTTCCTCTTTTGATTTGGCTACCAATTCGGCCTGTTCGGCTGCTTTCTTTTTTCGGAGTATCTCCAGTTGCTGCTCTATTGGTAGCCGCTCGGCCTGCATGTTCAGATACTGCGCGATCTCCGCGTTTAATTGCGCCGCTGCCTGTGCCTCCACCGGTGCGGCCACGGGGCCAGCCATTACAGCGGCCGCCGCGCGTTCTCTCGCTTCCGCCTCCCGCTCCGCCTGGTCTGCGTTCTGCGTGGTTGCGTCCAGGTATGGATCCATTGCCAGCACCAGATCCCAGGCATAGCCACCAGTCGCGGCCACAGCATCCGAAAAGTTGCCAATGTTGGTGACGGCCGTCCCCATCCTCGTTGCAAACCACACCTCGGTGTCGCTCTTGAAGTCCTCCCACGTCTTCTGCATCTGGGTCATTTGAATCTGGATCGAATCGGAAAGCGAAATGTCGCCATAGACAACGCCCAACTCTCGGGCGGCCTCGGTCAACATGATGGTGATCTTCTCCGCCTTCGTTAGTTGGGTTGTTGACTTGCCCAATCTCACGGCGTGGTTGTCGAAGTGGCGGCCCAATTCCAGGTTGATGTCCAGCGACTTGAACCCGCGATCGTTCTGTTTGATGAAAGAGTCCGTGATGCTTTGCACAGCTTGATCGATCTCTGTCCCTGTTGCGACCGCTGCCTTGGTTGCCAACTCCATGATCTGGGGTATCTTTTCGACGTCGATCCCGGCTCGCTTCATCTTTGCGCCAAACCTCATAAGGCTCGTTTCATCGATTGTGAACTGGCTGGCCTGCTCCATCTTGGCGAGCAATGCGTCCGCGCCGGGTATCGCTCGCCGGAACGCGGCCTCGATCCCCATTGCCTTTGCGCCGGACTGGACCGCATCGCCGATCTTTCCTACCGCGCCCAACAAAGCACCCGCGACGCCTAGTGCGCCATTCATTCCGGCCGCAAACAAGGCCCATTGCTGTTTGGATTCGGTCAGAATCCCCGCGCTTTTCTGCTGCTCTTTCGTGACCTTGCGAAGATTCTTACCGACCGCGCTTGTGACCTTGGAGACCTTGTCCTCTCCGACAAACTCCATTGTCATCTTCATTGTCTTATTGGATGCAGCCATCAGTACCCCCCGCCAGTGACTCGGGCCTTCTTGGCCTGTGCCTCTCGTTCTCGCTGTCGTTTTTTGTGCATATCATTTCGGCTCTGTCCGGTCTCTTTCTGGATGTACCGCACCCCCTCCACAATAGCACCGGCCCACGCGTCAGGCCAACCCATAATGACCCCGGCTTCATAGTCCCGATACGCCGCGACCGTGGCGTCTCTGAACGCGTCCGGCCTTGTCAGGTACCAATTCGGGCACCGGTCCAGACTCAGCGGTCCGATCTTCCTTGGCGTTTTCCTCGGCTTTTCGCAGCCGTGGAAGTCCCGGTACCCTTGGTCGATTTGGCAGATTTCGCAGTTGAACGGCCGTGCCCCGCGTTGGTCTTCTGCGTTCCACTCGCCGGATCTGGCGACGAGCCATAGGGACTGCTGGTTTTTTTTTCTAACACCGACCAGCGGCGAACGGTCATCGCCAAGAATTCGGCCGTGTGGCGATCGATCAGCCGCTCCAACTCGTTGATGTCTAGGACCATGTGAGAATAGAACCGGTGCCGCTTCCCTTCCCACCCTTCCAGGTTGGCCACGTCGACCAGTGCGAACCGCAAGATCTGATAATTCAACTCGCCGGTGTTGATGGACACGTCCATTTCCCCGGACTCGTGGCGCACAATGTCCCGCGATATGTCCTCGACGATGCCGAATTCTCGCTCGCTCAACGGGCGGACCGTAAATTCTGTTGGCCGCTCGCCGTTGTCTCGTCTTGGCAGGATAGATGGATCGGGCACCGTTGATGATATGTACTCCCGGATCGTCTTGTCTATGTCTGGGTGATCAAAATCGATCACCGTGTCAAGGTAGCTGATCAGGGTCATTTGATCAGCCACCTTGGTTGGTACTGGTAACGCCATTGGGTCCGCCCTCCCTTTGTCTATTGTCTAAGCAAACGCGATTCGGAAGTCCGAGTCGATCGGTGTTGACTGATCGGCCGGCGTGCTTCCGGTGTCGCCGTCGTAATAATTCGCCGCGATGGTGACGTTGGATGTCACCGCCCCGTTCTCCTCGCCGCGTGCCGGATAGTCGATCACGCGTGCGTTCGGAACCAAAATGTTAATCATCTTCCCGGGTTGGCTGCCCATCGTAATCGAGTAAATTTTCCCGGTCTGATTAATGAAGTCTGTGGCCTCTTCTGAGTAGTCGCGAAACACTGTAAACGAGACCTGTGGTGCTCGCGTTACAGGGCCGAAACCGCCCACACCAGAAGTGAACGACGGGTCCAGGATTTCCGGCCGCGAGATCTGGAAGTCAACCTCAACAGAGTTGATCCGCGTTGGGTTGGCCTGCGTTGCGCCCTTTGTAACCCATCCCGTCACGAATGGTTCACACAATGGGTAAAGATCGCCGCCTGCCGTCTCGAACACCTCAACGGATGCCCCATCGCCTAGACCACCCGATCCGGCCTCGCTCCAGCTTGACACGCCCCAGGTGATCGTCATGGTGGGCAATTCTCCCACCGCAAGTGACATCGTCACGCCCGTTGGCATACAGCCCACGGCGACCACTTTGTCGTCGGAGTCGTGACCGTATGCCGTCAAGGTGTACGACTTGCACGCCGTTGTTAAGCCGTGGTAGGTGTCGCCGGTTGTCTGGAAGATCGTGTGGGACCCATAAAGCCGGCCGTCTGTTGTGCCTCCGCCGGCCTCGTCTCGTACCGTGGCCTTTGCGGTCTGTAATAATGTGACCGTTCCCGCTGTCACGTTCTTTGCGTAGTTCACGTGCGCCATGCCATCGGAGTCTATGAACGAGACGGCCTGGCCGATCGTGAATGCCGTACCACCTGATCCGGCCGTACAGTTGACGGCGTCCGTTGTGCTGGTACCCGTGTTAACGTCGTTGGCAAACCCGCCCGAATGGACGTGCCCAAGTGCTGATCCAAGTGCTGACATCAACAACTGGAACCCGTCGATCGTGCCGCCAACGCCATCTTTCAACGGCGCGGACAGCACCGGTGGTGCTGCGATTGCCGCCCCTGCGCCGGACCAGCCGGACAGGTAGTGGGTGGTCGTGATGGTGCCTTTTGCCGGGCCTGCAATGTGGGCGGTTTTATAATCCCGCTGCCGTTGGTGGACATCTTCGATCCCCTCTTTCGTCAGGCCGGAAACGTCCACGGATACGGCTTTGACGTACTTGGTGTTTCCTCCCGATGCCTCTTCCGCGTAGTTGGCTTCCGCCCCCAGGGTCAGTTTGCCTAGTGCGGCGATCTTTGGTTGTTGGCTGCTCATTTGCGATTCTCCTCTATGCGTACGTTGGGGTGTATCTACACTCGACCGGAATTGTGACAAGGGCCGCTGCCCCCTCTTGACTCCCGATCTCTATTGAATAAGAAGTGACGATCCTGTTCTCCAGCCCCGTGTTGACGCTGTCAAAGTTGGAAGTCTTCATCAACTCCCGCCCGATTTGGTCGACGTCTTCAACGATCCGCTGATACAACTCGTGGGCGTTCTTGCCCTGCGCGAATGCGATCGCAACGTCGAATGTCTGTTGCACGCTCGTCATGGCTCCTTCTTGGCCTAGAAAGCCCGTCAGGTCCCTTGACCCTGTCGGCATCACAACGAACCGGCGTGTGGGGCTTCTGACGTCCAGAAGGTCCCGTGGCTCGTATGTTGATCGCGAGTGTCTGAACCGTTGCGTGTTGCCGTGTGCCGTGTCTGCCACCAGTGCTTCCAGTTTGTCGACAATGTTCTGCATGATGGCGGCCCCTTCCTTCATAGCGTGATCCGCACGCTGCCAAGTCTGGAGGCTCGTTCTTCGTCTGTAATGTCGCCGGACTCGTCGGCGTCATAGTTTGCCGAGTTGAGAGCGGCCGTGATGGCCTCTTGGTAGACCTCTCGTCGCAACTCCAGCCACTCGATCGGGTTGTCTTGGTAGACCATCGGCACCGATTCTCCGCGCTCGGCGAACGTCAACAACACCCGCTGGCATATAGGCTCGACGAAGTTGTCGAAACTGCGAAACAACGCTGGGCGGTAGCCCCTCGCAAACACGTCCTCGCGCACTCTGCGCGTTGCTTCCGCGATCTCGTCTGCGAAGTCCAGCCCCTCTTGGCTTAGTGACTCCAGATCGGACGATGCCAGATCGCCGGCCACAAGTGCAAACTGCCACGGGGCGATCACGATCTGAGTCCATGCGGCCCGGACCACGTCGAAATACTGAACCACCCGGTGATCTGTCCCTGCGATCGTATACTTCCACACCGCCGAGTACCCGGCATCCAAGATCGAAGCCGTGGCCGCGCTGACGGCCTCGGTCAATCGGTTGCCGACAAACGAAGATCCGGCCGACGCGTAGGTGTGGCCGATCTCGTGTGACAGTGTGACCACGTGGGTTGTGGTGTTCACAGCTTTAACCCGTACCCACTCGTGGAAGCCGTCCGCGCCCTTGAGGACGTACCGGCGGCCGGTGGCTACATTTGCGGAACTGGCCAACGTCAACGACGTGGATCCCGCGCTGGCTGAACTGCCGATCGATGTGTTGACCGGGTCGATCGTGTCAACCGGGCCAGAAGAAACAAGGGAAGCACCGGACGGGGCGAAGATCTCGACGGTCGCGCTTGACGGCCGCCCCGGTTGCGGGGGATCGAATACGAGCGATCCCCCAACATCCAATAAGATTTCTGCGTTCATCCGGTGCCCCCTTCAGGTCCTACGAAGAGAAGGTAGCGCGCCACCCGTCCTGGCCGACGGCATAGATCATTCTGTCTCGAACTTCCATTCGGTGACTATCTTCGTCTTCTTCGATCAGCTTGGGCGACGGTCCGCGCAAGATGTAACACTTGAAAGAGGAAAAGCGTTCATCAAGCAGGAACCACCGGCTGGTCGAATTTGTCAGATCTGGAGCGACGATCGTACGGATGCCAGCACCCGCACTCATGTTTGGCTCGTAGTCCTGAGACTGGTAGATCGCTGTGTTGACCTTGTGGGCCGTCACGTTCAACGCCGGCGGCACAATAAGCACCGTGGCACGGTATCCGGCCAGAAGGCCGTCTGGCGTTTGCTGTGTCATCAGGGATCGCTGTGCGGTCTCGTATGATGCAAAGTCCAGCGCAGTGGTCGCAAGGTTGCTTTGAACACCGACGTTACTTGGGTGACTAGCAGAAAAGGTTGGAACCCCGTCCGCGCCATTTGTCGTGGTGCCGTTGTTCAACAGTCCGTAGCAGTCCGAAGACAACCGACGGGCGGCCGACGCTCCAAGCTGTGACAAGAACGAGACCAACATCTCGCGCGGCATCGTCAACTTGGTTTGCAACGACACAGCGAACCCGATCCCAAGATTGGTGTGGGTGTATGTCGCGGCGAATCCTTCTTCGATAGCCTTGGTTGGAATGTCGGCCCCTTCTGTCACCTGCGCGTACTGCGACGGTGGCAAGATGCCCACATTCTTGATGTTGTTTTGATCCGTTGGGATCAGAGAAACCCAGGACAAGTCCGTCTCGGAATTGATCAAGCCATCCATAAAGGCTTCCAAGAGATCCGAAGATCCCAAGGCGTTGGGCATATTAGATGAAAATGTATAAGCCATTTGTTTTTATTCCTTTAGCTGACGCGGCCAGACGAGCCACTGACGTGTTCGGCAATAGTGAAGATAACCCGGGCATGTGCGCCCGTTTCCATAGACCCTGGAACGAAGTGCTGGCGCAGAACGCGCACGGTGCCGTTGGCCCCATTAAGATCCACTTCCTGGAGGCCAGTGGAGCCAGCAATGCCGGACAACCCGCCATCGTGCGTGCCTTGTACGTGGGCCGTCCCGCTGTCTACTTGGCCGCTGAACTCGGTATCCGCGCCGTCCCAGATCGCGCACATCTGATCCGCGCTTCCGTTCTCGGCTGCCACACCGGCCGCCAATGCGTTAGTGCCATCATGGATGACCAGTTTACCGGATGAATACATAACCATATCGCCTTTTGAAAAGGTCCCCCCGGCCATATAGTTGTTTACGGATGGATTCGGCCCAACCGGGACAAAGCCATTAGGATTGTCTGCATTTGCCATTCTTTATTCTCCCACCGGGGCCTCTATTTGGGTTCGTGCCACGGATTCGTTGATATTAATCCCGTGAGACAACGGGGTTTGCTTGCTAAAGCGACCCGTCTTCTCTTCTTCAACCCGCCGCCGTTCGGCCGCGCGATGTGCATCGCCCACTTCCTTTGTACGAGCCATAATGACTTCGTTCTCTGTGCTGCATCCTTGCATGCGTACACCTGCGCCCTTGGGGAGTTGGAAGTATCCCTCGCCCTTGGCACTGTGGATGCTGTTGTCGTCGGTTGCTCTGTAATACTCGAAATTCGGATGGATGTTGCCAACCCACTTAAACGGGTTCGCCGCCTGGTGTTGTAGTGCTCCGACGTCTGGAGCCATCAGATCGGCCGCCTTGGCCTCGGTCATCCCGATCCGCTTCAAGTATTCCAGGTTCTCGTCGATCGGCTTGCTCGCCTTGCTTTGTTTTGTTTTCGCGTTCATCTGTCGCCCCTTCTACTGTTTCAGCTTCCACGGGGCCAGCCCCGCGTTGTGTCCAAGCAATGGGCCGATGATGGCCGCGTTCTTGCGTTGGCTCCAGTGGTTGTCCGATCCCGGTAATGGGATCTTGTTTCTTGTCAATGCTGCCGCCGCATCGGGATCGATCCCGCTTGCCGACTGGCTGGCACCCGCCCCCGACATCGGGGTTGTTGCGCTGGACTGTTGCGTGAACAGTTCGGCGTGCTCGTTTCTGAACTTGTCCAGGGCCTCCACACTCTCTGCGGACAGATCGCCGGCCTCGGTGAACTCTACGCCGGGAACCAGTTTCAAGTACGAGTCCGATCGCAGCGTGCCCCGAAAGTGGGCCTTGATGGCGTTCCGACGTGCCGACGCCAGGGCCGCTTCCGCGACCTGCTGCGCCTGCTGCAACTGCTCGCTGTGCCGGGCCGCCGCTTTGGCCTCTTCTGCCTGCTGTCGGGCCTTGGCCTCGTCACTGTGCGCCGCTTCCAGTTCTTTCAACTTGGCGGCCATAACCTTGTTGGCTGCCAATATGTCGGCATGCGCTGACGGGTCGATCGACGGCTCCGCCTTGGCTGTGACTGGCTGTTGTTGTGTTGCGATCGGTATTTCGATCTGCTGTGGTGCCGCCTGTTGTGGCGGGTTGTTTTGTGTCGCGTTTTCTTCCATTTTTATTGCTCCGAAGCCGGGGCCATCCTGGCCCCCTGGGCATCCTGCCCGGCTTCATGATATACCCGCGCGCGCGCCATTTCAACGAGAAACGGACAAAACGGACAATCGCGTTAGACGCGCGTAAAGGCCCATTCCTCGCATTGTAACACCGTGAAGCACCTACCACCCCACCGGGATCGCTTCCGTAGAAATGCAATAAAAACAGGCACTTGCGTTGCCATACATTTTAAGTTGGCACGGTTTGTGCTTGTATCACCTTGATCGCTGCTATTTCCAGAAATCCGTCTGCATGATCAAGGCAACGAATCGATCCGCCAGCCTCTCGATCTCTTTCTCGGACAGACTCAACAGATCAAACTTTGGCGATCCTTTTCTGTCTTTAAGTTGCAGTTCGTATGCCTTCATTCTGTTGGGTGTTCGCTCCGACTTTAGGATCGGGATCTTTCTGATCTTGGTCTTGGCGACCGGTGCCGGATCGTTGGCTTTTCTGATCTGGACCAACTTCCCCGTCTTCGTCCTTTTGTATCGGATCACCTTCTTTTTAAACTTCCCTGTCTCTTTTTTGTAGGTTAGTTGCGCGCCTGTAAAGGTTGCCTCTATCAGCCATCCGCCGCGCTTCCGCTTGATCTTCGGTTTGAACGAATCCCACATCGCCCCGGTCAAACTGCCTGTCCTCTTGGGGGACTTGCCCATCTTCCGCTTGACCGACTTGTAACCCTTTGGATCGATCAGCATCGGCTGTTGGTCTTTTCTTTTGATGTGTTTCAACTTCCCGGCGAACCGTTGATCCCTTGCATCCGTGAAAAACCACCCGCGATCCTTCAGTGGGTGCGCCCTCTTCCCGTCGCCATCAACGCCGCGCTTAGTAAATCGATTCTTGATCGTGTTGATCGCCTCGTTCGCAATCGTTTCCATTTGTTGGAAGTTGCGCGGGAATGCGTGGAACTCTCCGCTAGACTCGGCCAGTCTTTTCATCTTGGCGTCTGGCCTGAGCTTGATCCGGCTGATCACTGGTCAGGAGTCCTTCCGCACGCTCGCCGGCCGTGGCACCCCGTAACCGGCCGCGCCCTTGGTTGTTGGTGGCGGATCCGGTGGTTGTGGTGCTGGGTTGGTCTTGGGGCCGTCTGTGGCTGTTGTGGGTGCAAACGAGCCACCCGCGCTGCCCATAATGTCGGCCGCCTGCTCCGGTGTCAGGTTGAACAAGATCCGCAACATGCCGTGACCCGCGTCAACTGGTAGCGTTCCCAGTGCCACCGACTCGACGATCCCCTTGGCCGCGACCACCTGTGCACCGTTCAACACGGCATCGGTGGAGACCTCGACCACTTGTTCGGACACTCCCGACTCGTCAACCGCTGCCCGTCGCAACTCGACGCCGTCCGCTCGCCGCTCGTCCGCTCGTCTCTTGGCCTCTTCTCGCGTGCATCCCTCGCGCCGTGCGATGGTGGAAACCACGCTGGCCAGCCCGTGTCCGATTTCTGCCGCGCTCGCTTGGACATCCTGGAATCGGTCGTATACCTCGGGGATCGGGGCCAGCTTAAAACCCAACTCCAGATCGTCGTCGTATCGGTACCGCATGCCGGTTTGCTCCGCCCAATGGTTGGCGACCATCCGGTGTGACTCCCACAACTTGGACAGGGCCGACAGGTAGGCCGGGATCGCCTTCTCGCGCTTCAGCTTAAGCGTGTAGTTCTCCAACTGCTTGGACGCCAAGTTGCGCGTAGTGCTGACGGGCTCGAACGTGTCCGGCGGCATCCCCGCCGCCACGGCTGCCAGCCGGATGTCGAAATTCCACGACTCCCGATATTCTGCCAAGTTCGGGGTGGGACTGACGAACGAGAAGTCGCCGTCGCGGTCTGGGAATGTCAACACGCGAGACGGCCCCATGGTCGGAGAATCGTCTATCATGTGACCCTTGATCACCGGTTGCGCGTGCGCTTGGTATCTCAGCAGCCAATCCATGTCCATTGCCTTTAAGTTGGTGGAGATCTGGAACTGGTAGAGGGCCTCGTCCGGTGGACAGTAAGCCAGCCCCGGTGCCGGCTTCTCGCGACGAAACACGACGAATGGGTGGCCGCTGCCGGGCCGCTTGTATCGGCTGACGTTGTCGGGGAATAGCCGGTTTACCTTCAGATCGCCCCGCTCGTCGGTGATCCAGTTGTACCACTGGCCGCCGTCTTGTCGCCATACTGAGTACAGATCCGGCTGTGTGATCCCCAGTGTGTCGGCCGGCTGTCGAATAAGGGCCGAAATGTAGGCCCCCTCGATCTCGTCTGGCAGATCGGGATCTTGGTCGATGGTGATCTCGTATGGTGTATGCACGATCCACCGCATCTCCGACCCCTTGACCCATGCCGGCTGCACGAACGCTTGGCCCATAAGGTTGGTCCACGCCTCGATCTGGTTCAGAGTCTGATCAAGCTGGATCTGTTTGGCGTCTTTTTTCCACTGCACCACCGCTGGGTGGTCCGCCTCTAACGGGATATGATCGCCCCGGTGCAAGTATACAGTCGGCGGCGAATGGAAGATCACCGACATTCGCTCGATCCATGCCCGGACAATGGGGACAAACCGAAAACCGGATTCCTGCTTGGCCCAGTCCTTGACGCGTTCGGGGTGTGTGACCTTCAGCCGATCCAGCATGATCGCCGCGTGCTCGCCATCGTAGAAAGCATGCAACCCACGCCACAGACTCCGCCATCGCTGGAACGCCTCGAACTGTGCCCGGCGTAAAGACTCCATCACCGCCGCCTTGGCGGTAGAATCCCACAACCCGGCGGCCGGTGGTATTTGCGATATGTACAACGGATCCTGGCTGGGCATCGTGTCCCCCTCGTGGTGTCCGCGCTTCCTGCGCGGCGATGTGTGTGTCTCCTTGTGGACTATACCCGATCGCGGCCGTGGGGCCAAGGCAGAACGCTACGCAGCCACACCGACGGCCCGGCGGTCGTAGAACCTCAAGTGGCTATAACGGATCCAGTTGTACAGGCCCAACGCGTCCATTGAGTGTGAGAACGGCGAATCCTGGACCGGCCTGTCCAGCGTGACCCGCTGCCCCTCGACCATCCTCTCGGACAGCGAATAGTTGGCGATCGATCGCAACACTCCCCGCTTGGACTTTGTGGATCTAAGGTTCGGATGGAACAACAACCGCCGCTTTCCTGTTGCCGCTTCCTTGAGTCGCCACCGCGTGGTGTTGATCCTGCTCCACCTGTCCTCGTTGTCGCGTACCCGCCTGTTCTTGACCTTGCCGCGCCACACCGAATACGCAACATAATTTGCTGCCCGTGGGTGGTAGTCTGCGATCACTTCCGTTATGTCGCCCGGCCTCAACGCCCACCGGTCGCGGCACCCTTCCACAACCTTTTGGCAGAACTCCTCGTCCTGTACTCCCGTTGCGGTCCACTCGTCGATCACTGTGTCCGTGTCTGTGTTGGGATCGTAGGAGATCAGCAACGCGTGATAATGGCCGCCCCAATCGATGGCAAGGTTGTATTGTTGGCTGCCGCCTCGCTGGTACTTCCACTTGTGATCGATGGATTGCGACTCGTGGAACTCTTCCTGGTATATGGCGTTGTCTGTGCTCAACAAAGCCGCCTCGATCTGTTGCTTCCTCTCTCTCTCTGACATCGACTTCAGCATGTCGGCCACGTATGATGACGGGTTGCCCGGGTTGTCCAGCGTGGATCCGACCACAAGCCCGAAGTCTGGATCGTCGGCCGCGATCTTGTCTGCGAACCACTGAGCACAGCCCCGCGCCCCCCGTGGGCTTGATGTCACGATCATTTTGTGGGAGTGGACCCGGTTGTCACGCAATCGAGATTGCAGCGTTCTGAACGCGGCCATAGGCTCCTTGGCTAGTTCTGATTCATCCAGCCACGCGGAACAAGCCGTGGCGGCCGCCCATTTGGATGGATTGTCTACCGATAGGAACTTCAGAACCTGCCCGGTGATTAGCTCGATCCGCCTTGGGTGCGACTCCCACCGCCGCTTCTCCAGTTTAAAAGAATTCACGCGCTCGAACGCGTCCAGCCATTGGACAATATGGAACCACGGACCCACATCGATCATATCATAAGACGGTGCCCCCACTAAATATAAGGCCCCGCCTAAATCGGCCCCCCCTAACTGTTGGGAATGTTGGAGATCTTCCAACACCGTGGCCATCATCTCTCGCGAGCCTGCAAGCGACTTTCCGGCACCAACGCCGCCCCGATACATCTTGATCCGCTGCTCCAACGCGTGGAACTCGGCCTGGCGTTTATGCGGCCCACGTGCGACCCCGTCCACCTCCGCGTATGGTGGTAGAATCAGTTTCAATGGACAGCCGGATCCGCTGGTGGTTCTGTCACCGTCGTTAGCTGCGATCGGAAATTCTCCGCCCCGATCAACTCGATCACAGACGGCCGCGAGTCCAGATCCTCATCTACGAACTGAGCCCGGATCTTAACAAGCCCCGCGCAGATGTCCTTCATCGTCTTCGCGTTGATCCTGACATCCTCCATATATGCTCGCGCCGACGCCTCGGCCGGTGTGCCTATCTTGGCCGCGAGTTGTTTCTGTGCGTTGACCAGTGCGAACGCGTATGTAGTCAACAGCTTGTTAGCAAACACCAGACACTCCCGGCCGGGCTCCTCCACCATGTCGAACACGTCCTTGGCCGCCTTGGCCCCGAATGCGTTCCTGATCTTGGCCAGCCACTTGTCCGGCCCTTCCAATGCTCGCGACTTGCGGCCGTTCCTCGGTGGGGACTGCCTGGGCGATCGCCGCTTCTTTGGCTTCTCGGCCGTCGCTGCCTTCTGTGCTGCTTTGACTTCTCGGACTGTGTCGCGTCGTATGCCCTTCTGGGCGTGTCGTGTATCTTTCGCCATTCCTTGGTCTCCTTCTCTGTTGTCACTCTTCAGAATAGGTCCGCCGCCCCTGCCACGCAACTGTCAACACCATGACGATCGACCCCTGCAAAAATATTTGCATTTTTTTCGGAGTCGAG
>CEUX01100490.1_pt1 | contig 16135 bp, 17 predicted proteins | sample 531361 | NCBI WGS metagenome assembly CEUX01 (sample SAMEA2622736, study PRJEB7988) | marine metagenome | isolation source: saline water (ENVO:00002010), including
TGCTCTAAGTAGTCAAAACGCGCTAATGCATCTTCAACTTTACTGCTATTCAGCTGCTCTTTTACTTTTAAACGTGCTGTAACAACGCGCTCTTTTTGCATATAAGTCAGTTGCTTTGCTTTTGCATCTGCAAGCTTATTTTGTAAACGCTGACAATCTTCAGTGAGCTTTGCTAGTGACTCAGCCACTTTATTCATTTCAGCTTGTTGCGCTTCGATTTCTGTAGTTAAACGCTGTTTTTCAACTAATGCTGCTTTGGCAAGATCGTCACGATCTTTACTCAGTGCTTTTTCTGCCTTCGCTTGCCAGTCAGCTACTTTTGCTTGTTTAGCGGCAATTTCACGCTTTATTTGCTTTTCTTGCGTTAGAAACGTGGCTGCAGTTGCACGACACTCACTCAATGCATCCTGCATTTCTTGCACAAGTAAGTTCAGTAGCTTTTCAGGATCTTCTGCTTTGTCTAATGCAGCTGAAAGGTTTGCCTGAATAATGTCATTTACGCGATTTAATACACCCATGTGACTCTCCTGTTGATTATTGGGTTAATACATCAAGGAGATTCCAATTCTTGTGCCAACTACCACGAAAATAAAAATAACTATTTAAATACAGTAAGTTGAAATTTAAAAATCAAGAATTAGACTGACTGGTGACTGAATGAAAAATAACTAATTTGACTAAAAAATTAACTTTTTCACCAAATTTTAGGATCAAAAAAAGCCACAAAATGTGGCTTTTTTAATGAGGGAAATGATTAGGCTTCTGGGACAAAACTTAAGGCTTTATCCATAACAGATAAATCAGCCGCTTTACCATGACCCTTTTCTGAAAGGTGACGTCTGAAACCACGCGCGCCAGGTTGGCCTTGGAAAATCCCCAACATGTGGCGAGCAATATGCCAAAAGTTAGCACCTTTACTCATTTCATCTTCGATATAGTCATACATAGAGCGCACAACCTGATGACGAGTAAGCGTAAAGGCTTCATCACCATAAATGTTTTCATCAACCTCAGACAAAATAAACGGATTACTATACGCTTCACGACCAATCATAATGCCATCAACATACTCAAGGTGAGCCACACTATCAGCAATGGTTTTCACGCCACCATTTAAACTTAAGTGAAGTTGCGGATAATCTTTTTTCAACTGATAAACACGCGGGTAATCAAGTGGTGGGATCTCACGATTTTCTTTTGGGCTTAAACCATTTAACCATGCTTTACGGGCATGGATAATAAAGTCATCACAACCAACATCATGACTTGCTTCAATTAAGGCACATAAAAACTCATACGAGTCTTGCTCATCAATACCAATGCGCGTTTTAACTGTAACAGGAATAGTCACTTCGGCCTTCATTGCTGCAACACAGTCAGCAACCAGCTTCGGCTCTGCCATTAAACAAGCACCAAAACGACCATTTTGCACACGGTCAGAAGGACAACCAACATTAAGGTTAACCTCATCATAGCCACGCTCTGCCGCTAACTTTGCACACTTAGCCAACGCTTCTGGATCTGAGCCACCAAGCTGCAATGCCACAGGCCCTTCATGCTGGTTAAAATGAAGGTAGTCGCCTTTACCAAATAAAATAGCCCCTGTTGTCACCATCTCAGTGTAAAGCACAGCATGCTTAGTCATTTTACGGTGAAAAGTTCGACAGTGACGATCTGTCCAATCTAACATGGGTGCCACGGAAAATTTTCTATCTAACGTATTCGACTGCGGCGCAGGGTTTTTCATTAATTTACCTTATACATCAACAATTTAAAGCTTGATAACAGGTTGGTTATCTTTCATTATTCTTCGCGTTTTTTAGCTATTTTAACACTCTCGGTCTCCCAATAGTCTCCCAAGAAACCGAATGAATAATGAATTAAGGTACCTGCACATGAGTATGTATTATATAAAAAACAGTTCGATTGGTCATGGTCAATTTATTCCTCAAGTTGAGCTTGTGGTATAGGAATAGCCATGGCATCACATTACATCGAAAAACGAAAAAAATCTGATGGAACTACCAATTACCGCTGCAAGGTAGTCGTAAAAGAAAAAGGTAGAGTCATACATCAAGAGAGTAAAACTTTTGACAAAAAAGCATTTGCTAATACTTGGGGTATACGCCGAAGGAATGAGATCAACTTAAATGGTATCTCTAGGCCTGTTGAGAACATAACTGTTGGGGAACTTATCGATAGATACTTAGATGATCCCAAGCTTGGAAATGAGCTAAAAAGAACAAAGCGAAAATGCTTAGAAATGCTTAGGAGATACGACATTTCATCATATTTAGTTTGTGACTTTCATGCCTCTGACATTATTAAACATATGAGAGAACGTATAGAAACGGGTATAAGCCCTGCAACAACCTATCATGACTTCTCTTACTTGAAATCAGTATTTTCTGCTGCCAAACCAGTATGGAATTTAAATATATCAGACGCTCCCTTTATAGAAGCAAAGCCAATGTTAGAGCATATGCAGCTAATAGGTAAAAGCAAGAGGCGGAGCCGCCGCCCAACAAATGAAGAAATTGATCGCCTGCTTCCTGAAATAAAAAAACGCGAGATGCATAAATCAGCGACAATTCCTTTAAGCGATATTTTTCAGTTTAGCATTTTAACATGCATGAGAATTGGGGAGATCTGCGCTCTCAGGTGGGATGACTTAGACAAAGTAAAGCGAACTATATTAGTTCGTGACCGAAAAGACCCAAGAAAGAAAATTGGTAACCATATGAGGGTTCCATTACTGGGCGACGCCTTTCTAATACTAATGAAACAACCTAAACATAGTGAATTAGTTTTTCCATACAAGTCAAAATCTGTCTCAAGTGCTTTTCAAAGGGTCAGAACAAAACTTGGCATTCAGGACTTACGTTATCATGATCTTAGACGAGAAGGCGCTAGCCGACTATTTGAAGAGGGGTATCGTCTTGAACAAGTAGCTCAAGTAACTGGCCATAAGGATTTAAAGGTACTTTGGAATGTCTATACCTCTTTAAACCCTGAGGATTTACATCGTGATAATGTAACTGTTAGTTAAGGGCTTACGTAAATATCTTTTCCCAGAAGAGTGTGGCTACTAATCAAGACTACGCAACTAATTCATAGCCGATATCCCTAACTTTAAAATGTAAGGGTCCTGCAAAAATCGTTGTACAACGTTGCTTTTAATTACTAATTAATGTGTAAAAAACAAATCGTTGTACAATGATTTTCTTTATATAACAACAACTTAAAGGTTTGACTTCACATTTGAGATTGAGGTAATGTGCGCCTACTTTTTTAATCCTTGGCAACACAATGCGGTACTCAAAATTAGATACTGAAATTATACGCAAAGTGCTTCAACTTAGAGGTGAAGCTAAATCTGTAGGCGTAATTAGTAAATCATTAAGAATTTCTAAATCAACAGCACATAAAGTAATCACCAGCTGTGATTCAGCTTTAAGTAAAAAAAAGCTTCAAAACATTACTGATGATGAACTGCTTACCCTTGTATATCAAAGAGTGGAGCCTGATTTTGAGCAACTGTATTACCTTGATATACGTAACAAAGCATCAGTTAAAAGTTTATACACGCATTACCTAAAGCATACTAAAGGAAAAACCTATGGCTATACGACATTCTTAAAGAAATATAAGGACTGGTCTAAAAGCTCACCCTTACCAAAGAAAACAAGGCAGCAATATGGAGTACTAAATTGTGAGTATGTAGTGCTGAAAAATGCTGCGCTGGATACAGAAACAGGTGAACTCAAAAAGGCAGTTATTTTCTTCGCACAGCAAACACTGACAGATAACATACTTGTTGGTATATGTGAAAAAAATGACTACAGCACTCTTTTTGCTATGCTTGTATATGCTTGCCACAATGCAAGTGAGTCCGTAAAAAAAGTAGATGTGCGTTTCCACAATAGCGTTTTTAACTCAATCAATAATGACTTAGCAGCTAACTTTCAGAGTTTGCAAGGTAATAAAATACAAATAGTTAAACGGATTAGTAGAAGGACTCGCTCCCCTTTTTTACAATTGAGAAGTCAAGCCCAAGAATTTAGTAATAAGTACTGTGGTAAAATAAGCAGCTTTTGCCCCAATTTCATTTCATACTACCAACAACAAGGCCATTTACGACCAGACTCATCAATTAATGAAATCACTAGCAAAGCCATAATCAAATCCAAGGCTGAATTACCTTTAACAAGGTTAAAGACTTTTAAGGTAAACAAGGCTCAGTTAGTGAAGATAGCCGAACTGAACAAAGTAATATCGCTCCCAATGGAGTTAACGGGCAAAAATGTTAGAGTAGCTTATGACGACAACAGAGCTATTGTTAGAACTCCAGATAATAGTACTGTCATACATCATTTTCATCACCCTGATAATAGTTACCGTTTTGAATCAATGTATTCATCAACTAATAGTAAATACTATATAAACCCAGAACACTTACCAGTTACAGAAGCTGAGTTACAAAGATTTGGAGGCTGGATTACTGCATCTTTTAAAGCCTCAGAGGGTAAACATAAACATTTACACAGTATCGTGAGTGAATTGCTTAATGAAGCTGTCATTCCTCAACTTAACTACACATTAGTAAACGCCCTTATAAATGGGGCGAGAAATAAACCAAAAGACATACTGGATAAAACTTTAAAAGAATGGGTTGATGATGAACTTAGTTCAGTCCATGAATTAATAAAACAACTTAACAAGAGACCTCGAGACTCGATGGCGTTCGACTAAATGAAATATTTAATTTGCTCCTTCTATAAGTGTCTTATAAAAACACTCATGAACGTGGCAAAACCCCAATAAATACAAGATAAAACCCACAATGGTTTATGAGAGCCCTATATTATTAAGGGAATCAATGCGATTTGAGACATGAAGAGAATAGATAAAAGTAAGTTCATTAAGTTAGACGAATTAACCTGTAAAGTACAAAATGACCCTGCTTTTGAAAACCTGCATGGCCACGGTATGTACGTAGAAATTTTACAATCCATAAAGGGGCAACTAGACGCAATTTTAAGTCATTGTGAAGAAGTAAGAGTTTATAGATTTGACCTACGTGCCGCAAAAGACACATGTTTGCCAAGTAATAACCGAACTGCATCAACTTTTATCAAAAGGCTAGCGGCTAAAATACATAGAATTAAAAAAGATACCCAACTTCGCTATGTTTGGGTTCGTGAGCAAACGACTAACAATACTAACCAACATTATCATTTTGTTCTGTGTTTAGATGCCAAGTTATATTTAACGAGAAAGCACCTGAAAGCTCTTGTTACAAGCTTAGAGCAAAGTTTAGGGGTTTCAGTAAGGTGGAGCAAAGCTCATGATAAGCAAGTCAACACAGGGCTACCTGCTTTCAAAAAATTAAGGGCTATAAACACTAGCGCTAATAAAAAAGCATACTTAGAAGAAATATTTCGATTGTCATACCTCGCAAAAGTAAGAACTAAAGATAACTATTTACGAGGTGATAAGACTAACGACTACCATTCAAGCAAGGCAAACGTTAAAACTGATAGTGGCTGGCGGCCATATGTAGATGAAAAGCAAACGCTCACAGCGAAACTTTTCGACACTATAAATAACTATTAACTTAATCTGTTTGACTCAACAAAGAGAACTTAATCGAACCTGACAGCCTCATAAGCAGACATAGGTAACACTACCTCAAGCTACGGCCTTTGATAACAGTTAACTAGAAATATGAGGCAAAACGGAACAGAAAAAACAGCTTAGAAGCTGACATTAAAGCTTTGATAAATATATGATTACGATAAGCCGTAAAACTTGCTAATACCTGTTCCTAAGACATTTGCAGCTGTCGCTAAAGAAATAGACCAGCTTCCGTCAGCAGCTTTAGCGCACATATTACCAATCCACGAGCTTACATTAGAACCAATTTTAGCGGTGTCATCAATTGGTCCATCACAGTCCATTGCATTCTTTAATTCTGCGATATCATTTTCTTTAACATTAAACTTAGATAGGTACTCAGCTAGCTCTTCAAAATTATTTGATTCACTGATTGTCATTTCTAAATTTTGGATAAGTTCACTGTTAGTAACATCACCTAAAACACCTTGAAAGTTCTGTATATTAATATTTTTACTCATATGCGCCTTTTTAACCTCTTCATTACTAAAACTAAGCCCTTCGCCTGTAACCCCTTCTTGCTCTAATTTCAGAGCCCATTGCAAAATAGTGTTACGAACGTTATCAACAACACGAACCAATGAAGTTGCTGAAAAGCTAAGATGGAATGGGTACTCAACACCAAAAAGATCTTGTAGAGATTTCAACTGAGAGCCAGTAAAAGGAATAAAAAAACCTTTGTCATGCTTACCAATAATACCTTCTATTTCAGCAATTGATTGGCGGAAAAAAAACACAGATAAAGTATCTTCCATCTCGTTATCATCAACTTGAACAGGGATTGAACCTCGAACTGGGTTTATAGCCTTTAGTGCGCCTTTTATACGGCGATACATTGGAACTTCACTACCAGAGTTATATCCATTCATTTCTGCTTCAATCCATTGCCTTGAGTCTTCAATTGATAGTTTTATTGCAATCGTAAATGCCTTTCGAAGCAAGGATTGGATTGAAACACTGTCATTCATTGCATCTGCTTGCAATTCTAAAATTAATGAACTCATATTTTCCCCGTAAATTTAGCCGCTTGTTCAAAGGGAAATCCTCTATTTCTAAGCGAAACTATCCTTTTTTAAGAACTATTAGTAGCAAATAGTGTTAGTTATTGCCAGCGGTAAATATTAGGCTGAGAGAATGTGATTTGCTTATGCAGGAGAGGATTACTCGATCATAGGAGTACTTGTATAATTACAACTAGTCTACCTTGTTTAACTGCTTCACGCCCTTAGCGGTCTATAAAGGACAAAATCTAGCAGTCAAAGCAGCTATAGTTATATACTACTGCTGAACCATGAACCAATCTTAGTAAAAATTGCTTGAGAGTACTGAATGGGCAAGCTCAAAAACAACCCCTCTTGTCGATATAGAGCATAAGAAGCCCTAAGAACGTTTCTAGGTTTAACTTTTCCATACCCATTGTTTCTTTCTTAGAGCTGAGCTTTTAGGTGTAAGTAAAAAAGGGAAAAACTCGAACATATATGGTATTTCGTTTTCCTTACCTTGAGACGCATATTTTTCGTGTAATTCATCGCATTGATGCCATAGCAAACTATGAAAAGGTCTTAGAATTTCAATTACCGACCAAACAATATGAGGGTTAGCCTTATCTATTGCACTCATTAGGAAGTAGAAGTCAATCATACTAATCCACTCTCCATTTATGTTCTGCTGATAACTCCCCCCCATTCCAGATCGATCAACAACCAAAATAGAATCTCTTTGTAGTTTAGTACGTACATCATTACGTAGCCCCCAAATATGATCATCGATAACAGAGAGCCATAAACTTAGAGGATCTTCGTTTTTAGAAGAGCTAGTCAGTACGTCAAGGTTATAGTATCTAGAACCTTTAGCAAACTCTGTAAGAGTAGTAAGTATTTTTTGTTGCTTGCTATTAAGTTTTAGTTCTTCCCTTAATCCATATGACTTGTGAAGCTCTGAACAGTTTTCATAAAGTTTGCTGATGTTATGACCAAAGCTTTTTCTCAACTCTTCATTTGTTGGATTATTAAGGTTATTTTTGAGCTGATGTTCGAGGATTAGTACTATTTTCATCAATCTTTCAAAGCCAGTAGCCAGCTCAAATAACCCCGAGTAAAATAGGCCTCTACGAGTATCATCAATATTTGAGTTTCTTATTGAATTTAACCCACCAAGGAGGCTAGACAAGGTCAAGTGTCCTTCTTGACTCAACATTCTATAATTTTGACTAAACATAATATTTATTCTTCCATAAACCTTGTTAATCTCCTGCTGAAAAATATACAAGCTATCTATTAGTAATTACTAGTATGATTCATCCACTCATTACTTTTATAAAAGAATAACTCTATAAAAAACCAGCATAATCGAGGGGTAGTCGATATGTATTTTGTGGTACCCCTTGTCGTTATCCTGCGCTGATATGATAACAGACCCTATAAATATCGAAATCTACTCTGACACAGTTGTTTTCGAACTCAAGCTATTTTCACTTCTCCCCATAAAGCTTTAATAACACGCATCATGTCCCTCTGTACTGCATTTCTTTTAAAGTAAAAGGTTTTTTTTAATACAGTCGAAATAAAAGTTTCGATGACGGTACGAAAAGTTAGCCCCCTGCGGCGCAGTACTTTTGAACATACTTTTACTGTGTTCCCCTCTACAGCAACTGCAACACTCATAATAGCCTCTGCATCCATAAAAAATAAAAACCTTATAAATACATAAGGTTAAAATAAAATCAATCTAAAAGTGGGTAGCATAAACACACACAATATTACGAACAGGATTATGGTTTCAAATTGTTCAATTTTTCTACCTACCACTACAGTACCATCACCCTCATATGTAAGTATTATAAAGATACTACTTAGAAAGTTCGCAAGTCTCCGTTACATCCCATATGATAGTGGATGAAATAATCAGCTTCAAAGTCGTGACTGAAATAAACCTGACTGTCACATATGTGCGCTTTTGGAAGCTTTAATGGTAACACCGGCAGTAGGCTTTCAAGGACGCATTAGTATTTGAGGTACTCATTTGAATATTTATAATGAAAAACAACTCGAAATAAAGAAGCAACATCACTACGTTTGGGCTGATTATATGAGGTACTGGTCTCTTAATAAACGTGATGTCTATTACACCAAAAAAAGAGGCGGAATAGCACTCGATAGTGTTAAAAGCATTGCCGTAGAAAGGAGTTTTTACAAAGTCCGAAAGTTAAGTTCAGAACATATAGACTTAATTCGAGGCTTTATCTTTATGAGCAACAATAAAGAGTTAATTGATCATCACCTAAAATCTCTCAAGTATTACTTAGAGATGCAACAGTTATATGAGCTATCTATTAACTCAGAAGTTAAAAGTGAAGACGCTAACTTAACCTTTGAAGCTTTTATCAACAACTCTGTAGAGAATCAACATTTCGAGCTTGAACGCGATTCGCAACCTATAGCTATTGAACTCAGAAAGCTCAATACTACAGTTTTAAAAGACAAGGAGAAAATGACAGATTTTTTATTCTTTCTTGGCAATCAAATAACTAGAACTAAAGCTTTTAAAGATACTTTCATTAACTCTTTGTCCATGAGCCCCGAAAAAAATCAGGGTCATTTAGTTGATGATTGTTGGTGGTTTCTGTCATTAGTATTTGGATGCAACATAAGTGAAAAGCTATGCAATGATTTTGAACGTTACCATCATACAATTCTCGTTAACGAAACAGAAACCCCATTCATCACATCAGATCAACCTGTTACGAATATTTATCCAAACCTAACCTATAAACAACCACCTAGAAATAATGAAACTGACTATTTTTATCCTTTGTCACCTACAAAAGCGTATTTAATTAGTAAATCGGGCAGGTTCAAAAGCGGAATAAGTTTTGTTGACGAAGTTTTTGTAGAGCAAGTTAACAAGGAAGTATCCATGGGAGCTTACTACCATATCATTTCAAACAATAAAGAGTCTTTGAAGCCTTACCAAAAGTTAGTAGGTAAGAGGATAAAGCTAGGTTAACTTTACAGATATCAAAGCTAGACTGGTATTTGCTTTAATTCTTTCTTAACTCTATATACCGTTGCAACACTGCACCCTGCCAATTTAGCCATATCTTCAACACTGAGCCCTTTTTCAAAGTAGCTGACCAGCCTTTCACGTATCTCAGGGTTTTTGCTTCTACCGCCAATCACTTTACCTGCTGCTTTTGCTCTTTCCTGCCCCTGCTTAATTCTCTCTTTGCGTTTGTCATTGTCCAACTGAGCCATTGTTGCCATGATATCAAGCAGCATATTGTTAATAATACTCAGAATATTATTAGTCAATTCATCTCCATTCATAAGAGCATGCGTGGTAGGAAGATCAGCAACAACTAGGCGCAGCCCTTTTTGATTGATTATTGATTTCAGTTCTTGCCACTTATCAAATGGCAGACGAGATAATCGGTCAACACTCTCCACCAGAAGAATCTCACCTTGGCAAGACTCTATTAATAGTTGACTAAGTTTAGGTCGTGCTAGTTGTGTGCCAGTGTAATTTTCAACATAACAGGCAACAACATTAAGGTTATGGTTAGCACAGAATGAAAGTAGAAGCTCTTCTGCTCGGCTAGCATCCTGCTCTATTGTACTTGCTCTTAGATATATCCTTGTATTCACAATTCTCAACTCTCACTCTCACTCTCATTAGGTTCAATCATGATAGCCCCTATTGATAAAATATCAATAGGTATAAAAAAAATACCTATTGATAGGTTAAAACTAAGAATAGAGAGGCTGCATAAAATCTAATTAGGCTATAGTTGATTGCGACTACTAAATAAGAGAGCTACTTCCAATTGCAAACAAACTCATAAAGTTTCCAAGCAACCACCGCTTCGTTGTATAAAATACAACCGTTCGATTCTATGTAATAAAAAACTACTTTTTAACGAACTATCCTGCGCCGCAGTAATTTTCAATAAACCGTTATCGCCCTCATCAAAAAGCACCGAAAAACCAGTGTTGACAGTACCTGTATAGGTTTTTAATGTGTCTCAAATGTCATCGCGATGTACTAAAAGTTTGCCGAAATTAAACTATTTAATAACGCTTAATTCGCAGTCTTAAAAAGTATGTATGGCTGATGACAGGAATTTAGTCACTAGTGACTTGTTAATCAATTTTAGAAAAATATTGGAGAAATAAATGTGTGATATAGACATCGATTCAATAAAAAATGAGATTTATATGAATTCTAATAGCTTTATTGTAGAACAACGAGCCATAAAATTAGAAGAAAGGCGTGATGGCTTGAGTTCAAACAAGGACAACACACCAACAATATACCGCTATACTGGAGTGTTGGATATGTTTATCAATTTAGAAGACTGTATGAAGATGGCAGGCTTAACCTATAATGAAATAGATAAACTTGAAAAGAACGCTCTCTTTCCACCTCGACGAACATTTGGCAATGATAATCATAAGTGGCTTTTAAGTGACATTCTTGAATGGATGTATGATTCAACTTACATCACTGATTACACAGCCTAACTATATAGCAAGTGTATGTTTGCTGCATAATTAGTATATAAACTCTCTTAAAAAACAAAAAGACGTAAGTAGCAATAATAAACTCTTAATATTTGATAACTCATTGTTCCAGCATAGGCCTCGTACCAGCTCGCGACGAGATAACCTGAATAATAACTTATCCATTCCACCTACTAAGTTCGCATTTCTCGCTTATGTCTATATTCAAAAGTGGCTTCAACTTTACCGTTGAATCGAAATTAGTAGGACAAGTATTATGAAAACCTCATTTATGCTGTTGGCTCAATACGAACAAACAATCATCCCATTATTTGATATTTGTGAGACATACTTCGGTTGCTCATATCGAACTGCGATGAATAAAGCTAATCTAGGTCAATTACCTATCAGCGTATTTAAACTATCTGAATCTGCGAAGGCACCGTATTATGTGCACTTGATAGACCTAGCCAATTTCATTGATGAGCAGAGGGAAAAAGCAAAGCAAGAATTTGCAAAAGTTAGTTACCATTAAGAACTTAACTTTGAAGTATAAAATGCCAGATTAGATTCAAATCGAAGACTTATCTGGCAATTCTTAATATTGTTACAAATGATAACCAACTTGAGAACACTATTCAGTAATATGTACAGCTCTTCTTCTCAAATACTCACTATACAAAGGCTGACTAGATTCTTTGCAAATTTCAGCAACTTGATCTAACCATCGAAAATACTCTCTCTGCCGCTCAAATGTCCACCCTGATGGAATTGTAGAAGCATTAGAACATAAATCTGCTAACTTGATCCGCTTTACCTCAATAGGCTTATTAGGAAGCATTCTAAGCGTTTCTTTCCGCCTCTCTTCTAAAGATAACGACTTATTGTCAGAAAGCGCTTCTACCAACTTGAGAGTACGTTCACCACAGGCTATATGTACCTCCTCTTTAGTAACATCAGTATCCTCTAAGATGTCATGAAGAATTGCGGCGCTTAGCTCATCGGAATCATCAATTTCAGCTATATCAGTAAGTAAAGCTGCCACTTCTATTAAATGGTTAATATAAGGAGAGCCATCTGACTTTCGCTTTTGCTGCGCATGATAGTTTGAAGCCAAATTCAGTGACTTTATTAAAAGCTTGTGAGAGCTCATATTAGTACCTTCTAAACATTGAACTGTTTTGCTGTTAAAGTTATGTAGCCTCTCAATCAAAGCTGTTTGATATACTCATCATATTGGCGCTGTAACTCCAACCATGTTGCAGCACCAAAGTTTGTGCCTTTGCTAAGCTTCTCAGCAAGCTCTGGATCAACAGCCAACTTAGCTTCCATAAACAACTCCATGACCGCATACTCGATATCTAAAAAAGCAGCAATGTCTTGCATACTCATATCAGTAAATTTATGTAGGCAACGTCTCTTAAAAAACATAGAAGGATGCTCTCTAAAGCCACCATCTTTTCGTTTCACAAGTTTTAACTCACTAAAGGGTACTCTAGGTGATTTTTTGATAAAACTAAGTTTAAAAACATCATTCATGGGTAATCCCCACCTTCCAATAGCTTGCCATTTACTAAGTTAATTAAATACCGATACGGCACCGTTTTCGTATTGCTCTTTGTTCTGCACAACTAATTCAGGAGCTGTTAGATCCAGCTCTTCAATACCTGCGTTATATAGACTAGCTAAGAAATTAGCTAAGTTATGTGATTTTTCAGCGTGTTGATCACAGAATTCAAGTTCGTAGAGCTCATACTCAAAGTGATAATTACCATCTTCTTTCAAGTAAGCATGTAAATGCCCATAAGTTGAGATACCTAAATATTCACAACCGAAGCTAAATTTCTTTTTAAAACCTAGTTGTTGTTCTCTAGCATATGGCGGCCTTGAAGCTTTTCTCTGTTCCTCTTTTATTATATCCTGTACGAAGGATGCTAACCTTAGTTTAGTATTTCTTACGAAATCAAATTCGAGTTTACTTACAACGGAATCAACATCTGAGCGATTTTCAATAAGCTTCTCTTTAATAATAAAGCTGCCATCACAAAGTACTTTATAAAAGTACTCAATATACCCTGAATCTAAATCAGTAAAACCTTCGGTCAAAAGTTTGAAGAGAGCGAATTTTTCTATATCTTTCTCATCGCCTATTAAGTTGCCAAAAGTTAAAACTAACTCTTGATAGTACTGACATTTAAATTGCTCAATCAGAGCCTTTTTCCGAAATAAAACTGGGTTGTAATTTTGCCATAAAGCGAAATGGATGCTTTTGTGGGAATCGTTGTACAACTTATTCATATTTGCTCCTAGGGGCGGAGCGAGACGAACTTAGACGCTCCACCCAATGTTTATTGAGTGAAATCTGTATCTAAGTATCGATTTCGATTTGTGAGGTTTTAAAGTACTACAGTAAATACTATGTGGCAAGACACACGAAAAAAACTAATGGAAAATATTGGAGGATTGATTTGAGTTTCGGTCTCCCTAGAGTCCCCCACACCAAACCTAACTCATTGATTAATAATGACAACACATCCAATCTAACATGGGTGCCACGGAAAAACGGCGGTTTAATGTCGTTGTGCTCATAACATGGCCCCTTTAAAGATCAATACGTTTACTTGCAACTTGATTACCTAATACGATTAACGCTCAGTACAGCGATGACGCAATTTTAAGAGATGCATCATGCCCTGACAAAATTTTCGATATTATATCACTAATGCTCAATCGCAACATGACATAATCAAAGATGGGGAAGAAAAGAATAAAAGAAGTGGACTACACACTCACTTCTTACAAAATGGTGGATAAGTTAACTTTTAACTTCATTAAGGAGGTGTTCTAAGTTTTTACCTGTAAGTTCAAATATGGTGATTTCTAACTCTTTATAATCTTCGTTCTTAAGGTTAACTAGTTTGGCACCCACTGCAATACGCGCTACTTTTTCAACAGGGTCGATTTCAACAATTTCAATTGATGCATGAGTATCATGATCTTTTGACTGCACATAGTATTCACTAAAAAATGTACCATCAGCGCGAACATTCGGGTTGCTGTCAGACACTGATTGTAAAAGTGTACCTTTCTTTAAATCACTTTTACGAAGTGAAAAGCTGTACTCAGCAACATTTGCATGACCAATGATCACTGTTACTGCGCTTTCACCATTAATTTTAAAATCATGATCAGTTACTTCAATAACTTTTAACTTACCACTGTCATAGGTTGGCTCCATGCAAGCACCTAAACTAAAAATCAGAAAAACTGATAAAACAACATTTTTGAGTAGCATTCTCTATTCCTTAAATTTTTATTGCCTACTTCTTAACTTAGATAAAAGAAGGCAAATATTCAAAGTTTAAATTACTGAAAATGCACTTTAATTCATCTTATCCAACGACACTCAAACCAAAGTAGTGAGCTATGCCGCCAAGAATGTTCGTCACAGCCACTGAAGATAAAATTAGTCCCATCACTCGGCTGATTATACTGGCACCACTATCACCAATTAATTTGTGAACTTGAGTAGCCAATAAAAGTAACACTAAGACGATAATGAGCACCGATAACATTATCGCAGAGGTAACTAGTTGCTCTAACCATGTATATTCATTATTGCGCGTCATCAACACTGCACCGAGCATTGCCCCCGGGCTTGCAATTGATGGAATTGCCAGCGGAAAGATAGCCGTTTCGGTACTATCACGGACACTTTTAATTTCGCTTTCAGGCTTACTCTCGCCAAAGATCATAGACAGCGCAAAAAGTAATAGAACAATGCCGCCAGCAATCTGAAATGCCGATAAAGGGATTTTAATTGCGTTTAACAGCAACTCCCCAGCAATAACAAAGAAAAGCAAAACTAATGCCGACACTCCTACCGCTTTAAGTGCAACTTTGCGTTTAAACTTGGCATCATCCCAGCGGGTTACAGCAATAAAGACAGGCACCGTACCGATTGGATCAATCACAGCAAAAAAGAAAATGAACGCGGCGAGCAACTCAGTCATTAACAAACTTCCTTGAAAACGAGATAGCGAATAAAAACACTGCAACTACAATACAGTATGTTAGTATATCACGGTAGCGTAAGGATAAGAGAAGATGAATATAGAATCACTCGTTAGTAAAGCAAAACAAGTCTGCGACAATCGTGGTGCACGTTTCACGCCTATCCGTGAAAAAGTATTTCGCCTTTTAGCTAGTGCGCAAGGTGGTGTAGGTGCTTATGACTTATTAGAACAACTTAAATTAACTGAGTCTGGTGCAAAACCTGCCACTATTTATCGCGCGTTAGATTTTTTGTCTGAACTTGGCTTTATTCATAAAATCGAAAGTACTAACTCTTTTATGTTGTGCCATCATTTCGATCATATTCACCCTGTACAACTATTAATTTGCGACAGCTGTGGTTTTGTTAAAGAGTTACATTCAACAGTGATTTCTCACGAACTGAATAATCTCGCCGCAGAAAGTGGATTTATTGTCTCTGGACAAACTATCGAAGCACATGGAAAGTGTGAAAATTGCAAAGATTAAGTGCACTGTTCTGAACAGCCACTACACTTAAGTTATAATTGCAGCTTGGCTGCGTAACCTGAGGGAAATTAAATAATGAATGTGGAGTTCATCAACCCATTTTTATCATCATTATTAAATGTATTGAGCACCATGGCTCAAACAGAATTGAAACCGGGTAAACCTAGTTTAAAAAAAGATGAAGTAGCCCGTGGTGATGTTTCCGGTTTAATAGGTATGGTTGGACCACAAACAAAAGGCTCACTTTCAATCTCATTTGATGAAAGCCTAGCATTAACCATTATGGAAAGAATGCTCGGAGAACGACCAGAAACTATCGATGAAGAAGTTACCGATATGGTCGGTGAAATCACTAACATGGTGACAGGTGGTGCTAAAAACTTACTTGGCGAAAAAGGCTATGAGTTTGATATGGCAAC
>CEUX01007391.1_pt1 | contig 16074 bp, 18 predicted proteins | sample 531361 | NCBI WGS metagenome assembly CEUX01 (sample SAMEA2622736, study PRJEB7988) | marine metagenome | isolation source: saline water (ENVO:00002010), including
ACAAGCTACGCTGACGACATCATTACAAGGACAGAACTATGATTATTCGATGCAGATGTAGGTCTTCATGGTGCGAAGAGTGCATGACAGGATGGGGACTAGATGATGACGAACCGTCCACGCCAGATGAAGAAGAGGTCGAGCAGGAGTGGCTCGACGTGCTAGCAGACAGAGAAGCCGACAAGGCATTTAATTATCCAAAATAGGAGACACCGAGTGTACACAATTGACGAGAACGTAATAAAGAAACTGGTCAGGCTTGAGGAAATGGAAGCCGCAGGCATGCCCATAAGCAGGGTTTCGCTTCACGAGCTTACCAGGACCTACAACATTGACCACATAGCAGAGCAACTACACATCAACCCAAGAACGCTGGCCGTATACCGCTCAGGTGAGCGCACAATGCCGATTGACTTCCTGGCCCAGCTAATGTTCTCACACCCAACACTTGACGTGCGGGGCACGATTGCACGCATAGTCCGTGCAAGGGTGAAGAAGGGACAGAGCAAGATATCGGAAGAGTGGCTGTCAGAACACCCCGAATTCATGGAGGATGATAAATGGATATCACGTTAACAGCATCACGCGACGCACTTAAGTACTGGAGCATCAGCATGGCTCACCACAAGGCAGGGTTCGTGGAAACCCACAACTGCCCCAACCTGAAGAGCCTGCTCGACAAGGTAAGTGACTTTGTGGGCAGGTGCCAGGAAGCAGAAGCCATCGTCGAGAAGGCAAACCCCAAGCCCCCCGCCACTGGTGCTGTCCGAAGGTCCACCAAAACCCTTGAGCAGAACATTCAAGAGCTTAACGAGGTCGCCAACTATTTCGTTGCTGCCGTTGCGGATGGAGAGAAGTGGTCCCTTGACGAGCGCGTATACGAAATGGGACGGACCATAATGCGCTGTGCAGAGGATATGCAATTAGCAATTAACTACGACCATGCGAAGCATGCCCATGGCGAACCCGCTTGGGCCGTGGACATGGACATGGATGAAGACCTACCTTTCTAGGAGATACGATATGAAGATTGACCTACCGCCAACAACAAAGGACGGCCACGCACACGAGGCGCTCATGCGCCTGGACCACTGCCGCTCTTCAATAATGAAACTCAACGACGAACTACCCCAAGGCGCGTCGGACACTGAGCTAATCAATCACTCGGTGATGCTAGTGAAGGAGTTAAGTAGTACGCTTATAGACGTACACCAGACTCTACTGTCACTATTGGCTACGAAGTAGTTATCTAATAACCTAGGTAACTTACCGAGTGCCGACCCCATCGACCCGCTCATCCTAGCAGATTCACCAGCACTTCAACAAGGGTAAACTATGAGTTTCGACGAATTCTGGGGCATGTACCCACGCAGAACGCAGAAGATACACGCCAAGAAGGCATACAGCAAGGCCATCAAGGTCGCCTCTCACGAGGACATCATGAGCGGGCTAGCACACCAGCTACGACACGGTGACTGGAAGGATATACAGTTTGTACCGTATCCTGCCACCTGGCTTAACCGTGGAGGGTGGCATGTGGACGATAAACTAGAGGCCGATTATCGCGAGAGAACCCAGTCAAACCAGAGGCTTACGGAGGCCAACCGGAAAGCACTTGCCCTTTTGGATGCTGACTCAAGCCCTCTTTGGGTGGCGGCAATAGACAGGCTAAGAAGTGCTGGCAACCTCAGCGCGTACACCATCAAGGAGTGGTTCAGCCGGACACGTGGCGTGGTTCAGGACAACCGAATGCACGTCTATTGCCTGGACGAAGTGAACGCCCAGTGGCTGCACCAGGAATACCAGGAGCATGTTGACGCCGCGCTACAGATGGAGTGGGAAGCCATGTCCATCGACATGCTTGACCAGTCATACGAGGAGCCCGAAGAGTTGTGATGCGGATAACAATAGACGACCCCGAGACGCTTGACCTCCTCAAGGCTGTGTACGCAAACAAATTAAACGCAGCCAGCCGTGGCGCAAGGTACGCAATGAACGCAAAAAAGCGAGCGTTCAAGGACTCGGTTCGGTACACGTGCCGGAAAGAGGGTGAGCCCGTAGAGGGCGAACCCGTAGCGGCCGTGTACTACTGCTGCCTGACAAGGTGTGATTGGGATGCTCCAATCAAATCACTTCAGGACGCCATAGAAGATATCGGGCTGGCTTGTCGGAATGACCGGGTCATCCGGTACGCCATGTGCTTCATTACCAGGCCAGGGTCTGGCTCATCACAGAAACCTACTAGAAAAAGGGAGATAGTTGTGGACCTATACAACCCAGAAAAAGAAAAGGAGCAACTCCTTCTACGGGTAAGTGAACTCCTGGATTGGGGGGCCGCATGCTGGTACAAGTAACACTGCTATCTGCACTGCTTGTGTCTGCACCCCCAGCCTTTGTGCCCTCTGAGGCATCTTTGGTAGAGGCTGCTGCCACCATGTGCAAAAACGCAAAGAAGCCCGTTAACAGGGCATTACTTAGGCGTCTCGTCAAACTTGAGACATCCCATGGTGTGCCGTCATACGCCAGGGGAATTGTCCTTGCTGCAGCGTGCCGCGAATCAGGCTACCGTGCCAAGCCAAGGCGGGGCGACAACGGCAAGGCGGTCGGGATACTGCAGATGTGGAAGTGGTGGGAGGCTGTCTACGGGATAGACAGGGAGAACCCAATGCAATCGGCCAGGGCATGGCTCACCCATATAGGCAAGAGCGTTAAGAAGGCCAAGAGAAAATGCGCCGCCCCTTGGAGGCGGTGGCTCGTGGCCCAGGCCTGGATAGGTAGCGGCCCACGTGGCTACAAGTGCAGGTACTCACGACATTATAGGCTCTTGCGTTATTGGCGCTGGCGTATTAAAACAGACAAGTCGCGAAAGTAAAAAAGGTAGTACCCACCCGTCACAGAAGGGCACTACCTTTGGCAACAAACCATCAACAGTACGGGACGTTGACTGTTATTAACTATTATATTGAAGGAGTTTACTATGGATGAAAAGAAAAAAAGTGGCTATGACCTTATATCTGAGCTAAGTGTGCTGATTGTCGAGCTAGACTCGATAGACTCTGAAGACGATGATGCCATTGGCGAATGGTTCCGGGAGCTGGACGACCTGTTAAAGCAGTCCTCCGACAAACTCCTTTCGTATCGCCAGGTTATATCGATTGCCAAGAACAGGCAGGAACTCTTTCGTGAGGAAAGGGACCGCTATGCAGGCAGGTTCCGCGCACAGGGGAGGGTGGTGGATAAGGTCAAGGAGCTGGCTCGCCTCATGTTGGAGCGACATAAGGCTCTCACAGGAGACAGGAAGATATCACTCAAGGACGGAACCTGGGCAGCCCTGGCGACCTCCAAGAGCTGGAACTTCTGGGATGCGGAGACGGGTATCGTTGACCTGGACCCGGACTCGCTGCCAGACGAGTACGTTAGGCGGGAAGTCTCCAAGAGTGCCCTTAAGGCCGCGGCAGACACCGGCAAGAAGATTGACGGTGTTGAGTACGAGCGCGTTGAGAAGACGTATGTGAGGTGGCAGAAATGAGCGAAGCAACACAACTGCAGGGACGGCTCCAGCATGTAATGGCTGAGGTCGGAAGCATAGGCAAGGACAAGGTCAACAGCTTCCACGGGTATGGGTATACCAGTGCGGAGGCTGTTATGAACAAGGTGCGCCGCTCCCTGGTGACCCATGGTGTCACCTTGGCCACTGAGTCCGAGCTGCTGAGGTTCGAGGGGGGCCATGCGGTGGTCCGTGTGACCCTCCACTTCCACTTCCAGCAGGAGCATTATTCAGCCCAGGGTCTAGGCCAGGGGTTTGATAAGGGAGATAAGGCGGTCATGAAAGCCATGACTGCTGCATCCAAGTACGCCTATGCAACAGCGTTCTGCATCAGCTGGGGCGATGACCCGGAGGCTGATTCTGCAACGGATAGGCATCACAATTACAGCGACGGAACAGGAGAAGAACTATGAGTAGCTTTACATTCAATCCATCTAAGTATGGCGCTGATAAGCGTGAGGACAAGCCATCGCAGGAGTTCAAGCCCCTTCCAGAGGGGTGGTATCCTGCCAGGGTTAAGGACTGCACCACCAAGATGTGGCCTGATGGCGGGTTCTCTATCCAGATGACCTGGGAGGTGACCGGTGGGTCACATAAGAAGAGGCTCATCTGGCAGACGCTTAACCTCAAGCACAAGAACCCAGCAAGGGTTCTCAAGGCCAAGTACATGTTGTCCGATATCTGCACCGCAGTGGGGCAGACGGACCCCATCTCACTTGGTAGTGGAGAGGCACCCACTGAGCTGGTGAATAAGGAGGCTGAGATTGAACTCATACTCCTCCCTCCCCAGCTGCCGACGTACCCCAAGCCTAAGAACTACCTTCGTGCGGTGAGGATGCTCGCACCTGAGCCCACAGAGGTGCCATCGTCCGTGCCGGAGGCGCAAACCTTCGACGACGATGACATTCCGTTCTAGCGGGGTCGCGTTTCGTATCCGCTAGACATAGCATCGAGGTCTTTCTCGGCCTCTTTGCGTGTCTTGCGGTATGGGCCGCACACACGGGGCTGGCCATCCGGGTAGAACATGGCCATGTAGCCGTGCTTTTTGCCATTGTCTAGGATGTACGTTGCTCCCTTTGGGAGGTCTGCTTTCTTTGCGGGTGCTTTCTTTGCGGGCGTCTTACGCTTCTTCTCGGCCATGACTATTCCTCCTCATGGATAGTGATTTCATTAACCTCTGCCTTGGTGACAATCATTCGCTGGATTTCCTGGTGGATTTCCTCAATGGTATCGGCCAGGTCCTTGGTCTTGGCCGCAACGGTCATGACCTTAGCTAATAGGGGTCCAAAGTCCATGACTACTCCTTGGGACAGGGCTTCTTGGCTGTAGCATCGAGAATCAATGCACCGTCCACCTTTACCGTAACCTTGCATGCCGGTGCCCGCTTGATGCTGATGTCCAGCTTATCACCTTTAACATGGCGGGTGCATCCAAAGAGCATCCACGCACAACCGATAATGATTGCAGCTTTCTTCATTCTGTTTCTTCTGCCTTGTCTTTAAGTTCCTCTGACCCGATGGGCTCCCGCGTCACAAGGCGCAGTACGACCATCAGGACGGACGATACCACCGTGGACCATGCTGCGCCAAGAGTTTCCGGCGCGAGGGCGAGAACACCGCAATAGTGCAGGACCAGGCTGGTTACTGATGCGGTAGCCATGGTGATGGCTGTACCAATTGTTTTACTTTTAAGTGCTGGCTTCAATTGTTTACCTTCGTTTCAATTACGGTCACTCTGTTTGTCAGGGAGTTATGCTTCTCCCATATCTGGGCCCGTGCCGACCTGGCGTCAGCGAGACCCTTGTCAAAAGCATCGAACTGCTTTGCGAATGTCTCCATCCTGTGGTTCAGGACAGAGATGCGGGATGACAGATACCATACGGCACCGATGGTGGTACACAACAGTGGTATAACGATGCCTAGTATGTCTGCGATTGTCACCCGGCCCACCTACTCCTTTTACCTCGAACGTCATAATGAACAAATGTCTTATAGATACCTACGCCGCCCTGCTTCATGAGGCCATCATCAATCATGTCCTCAATAACTGCCTTCACCTGCTTAGGTGTCATGCCCTTGACCTTGATGTCAGCCGCCATTGCCTTCATGTGGTAAGACCTGCGTGCGCCGCCGATGCGCTTGTTGTAGGTTGGGTTTCTGTATCCAGATATGATGTGTACTGGTTTCCCAATCTTATCCCTAAGTACCTGAAGGTTGTAAGCACATTCTTTTACGTTTTCCACAAGGCTGTACGGAACGTCTGTCCCGTCATGGCATCGCCATTCCTTAATGTGGAAGTTGGGTGTTAGTTGTTCTATTACCATTTACTACTCCTGTATCTCCTGCGGAATATCCCTTGTTCTTGTGAATACTTCGGGCCGCTCTGGCCTGTCTGTGACCTGGGTTAGTTTCGGGATTGGCGACTTCTGTCTTTCCTTCCAGTAGTTCCTGAACTCTGTTTCCAGGTTCTTAAGGAGGAGGTCGCACTCGTAGTCGATTGCCTTGTTCCTAAGCACTCGGTCCAGGCGTGCGTCCTTCCATCCCGCAAGGTCGTGCTTCCTGAGCTTCTCCATTTCGGCTTTGCTGACCACGCTTGCCTGTCTCTTCCATTCTTTCCTGAGCTGGTCAATTTTCCTTACGACCCATGCGCCGCGCCAGTACTTGCCGCTCTTTTCGCGCTTGATAGAGCCATCCCTCTCCAGTCCTAATCGCTTGTAGTAGCCCCCTATGCCGGTGAGTGTGCGGCCAGCAAACTCCACCTGGGACTCCTGGGCCTTCCCTTCCCCCTCTACTCCGAACTGTCTGGAGGTAAGTGGGCTGTCTGGGTCGATGGTCCCCATAATGACATCTGCGGCGGCTGCCGTGCTTCGTCCGCCCATGACATATGGGAGCATTCTTCTAACAAGACCGGGAAGGTCGGTCGGCTGCCTGATGCTCCTCCAGGAGTTGTCTGTCTTGGTGATGGCGCCCATCAGTTCACCAATGAGGTCTACCATCATCCCCTTGTTACCACCGGCTATGATTAGCGGGTCAACCCATGGGCTCGGGTTGGCTGGGAACACCTCCCGAACCTCGTCGCGTATGCGGTTGATCCTCTCATCTGGCACATCATCCATAAACTTCAGGGCCTTAAGGCTGATGCTCTGCTGTCCCTTATACTTATCACCCAGGACTGCAGCTCGGTCGGCAGGAGATATCTTCGCGATGTTAAGCTTTCCACTCTCCATGTACCCACGCAGCTCGTTAACATCACCAGGGTTCTCACCCACAAGAAGGGGATGTACCTCATCGGGTGCAGGGCCGTTGACGAACAGGCCGCCAACGGTCTTTGCCACTCCAGCGTACAGCCGCAGTGCCGCCCCCGTAGACTCTGTTGGGTCAATTCCCCACTGGGAGTCTATGGATACAATACCTGGGGCCATCCACCGGATAACACCGGGCATCTCCTTATCCACACGGAATGAAGCCATCCACTCCAGCATGCTTGACTGGTCTTCCGTATTCTTCGATGCTGCGCTCAGTGCCTGCAACGCTATCTGCCTACGCATGATGCGCCCGATGTCCTCCTGTGCTGCAAGCTTCTGAATCTGCAGGTTATTGGTGGCCGACTTCGTATCGCCGCCTATGATTTCACGCATCCAGCCGCGCTTGAGCCCCGGCAGCCACATGCTCTTCCACGCAAAGGTGTAGAATGGTGAGAAGAATGCGTCGAGCATGTACTTCCTTCTCCACATTTGGTACGGCGTAAGGTCGCGATAGTTAAACAGCTTCCTGTTTGTCATCACGGCACCCTCTCTGGCCGCAAGAAGGTTGATATCCCTGTTGTAGGCAATGTCGCCATCTATGTCGAGCTGCCTGCCGCCTATCTTCACCCTTGTGGTGTTCCCCTTTCTCTCCAGTATCTCCAGCGTGCTGAACAGCCCTTCACCCACCTGGAACCGGTAGAAGTCGCCCACCTCCAGCATCTGCATCCTGGCCTGCGCCCTCCTGACATGGTTGTAGATATTGTTAACCTTGAAGATGGAGTCTGACTGGCTGTAGCCCTTCTTTAGGAGGTCGCCTGGCTTTGTGACCAGCACATGCGCGGCCTTTTGACCTGCCCTTAGTGCGGCCTGCGTGGCGTCTGTCAATGGTGTTCCCTTGAGGTAGCCCCTCTCGATTGCGTTTGACAGGCCGATGTGCATGGCCTCCGGTATGGTCTCTACCAGAGCCTTCTCAAAAGGCCCAAGCTCTACAGTTGCCATGGTGTTGTCCACCATTCCGACATCATCAACTGCCCTGGCTGCAGAAAACGCCCCCGTGTCCTTGCTCTGGGACAGGTTTCCATCCAGGTACTGGTTGTAGATGGTGTTGTTCTTCCACACGCTTAAGATGGCTGTGGAATCCCCCTCTATTATGGCCTCGTTAACAAGGTTGTTCATCATGTTGTTGATGAAGGTTGGTAGGGAGCGGGCTGTAAACGCAGCCTTGACTCCACGGGCCAGCCTTCTAAGGAAGCTCTGGTTCTCCGTAACTGACTTGATAAACTGGGCATCTGCATGGAACATATTCATCCCACCACGCGGATACGCTCTGACGCGCAGCTTTGTCTCTGTTCCGTAGGTGTCCCCCATCTGAAGGTCCTTCGGTAGGTCCTTCTTTTTTACGCCCTTCTTCCTTGAGTCTGGGACCAGCCCAAACCAGTCTGCCATTGACTGGCCAGCCAGATACTCTGCCTCTTTGCCGAACAGGCTTTTAGTTGTGACCTTTTGGTCAATGTCCATCCATGAATCAAGACGCTCGTTGATGTTGGCCCTTACTGCCTCGTCCTTGATGGCTGCTTTAACGAGGTTCTTAAATGAGTCCACCCGCATAGACAGGAACGGGGGCAGGCTTGGGATGACATCATAGATTGTTTCGCTTGTGGCTGTGCGTGCCCTCTCTATGAAGTCTAGTTCGCTTACGGTCATCCCGTCTGGGACGGTTGGGCGAATATCCTCCGGGATGTTTTCCGGCTCGACCCAGCCACCTGATTGCTCTTCGAGAACCTTTCTTCCCTTGATGCGCCTGGTCTGCATTGTGACCTTCGACGCCAGCCCTGGGATGTTGTCATCCTCCAGGGCCCTCATTATCTTCAGGCTTTGCTTCGGATTGTTTGACATTTTCACGAGGGCGTCATCCATTACCCTTGAAAGCTCTGCGGAGTCTACGTCGTTGGCTGCCTCAAGCTTATCCTGTATCTTGGGTATACCCTTCGACATGGCTTCGCCACCGGCTTTTGCCATGGCTGTTCCGTCTGCGGCGATGGCGGGAACCGTGTCCTGTGCGGTCTTCAGTGGTGTGGTGCCTGATACAATGGGCGTGGTTGCCTTTACTCTTGGCGGCATCTTGTAAAGGAACGGCTGCCTATCCATCACCTTTGTTCCGTCCCTGTTCAGGTTTGTCTCTACCCACTCTGCTCCCGCACTTGAGTCCTGGGACTTCTCAATGTAACGCTGCATGACGTCGGCCTTAATTGCCGCGCTCTCGGCCATGAGCCTGTCTTTTGCGGCCTCGTCTGTTCCTGATAGGATTTCGTCCACCTGTTTCATGGTGTAGCGACCGGGGTAGAACCTTCCGTTGTACACCTTGTGGCCACCCGTGAAGTCGCCATCCTTTGTTCCTGTCTTGATGAACTCCGTCATCGTTCGGATGCTGGCGATATCTGGTGTGACTTCTCCTGGTTCTGCCAGTCTCTTGCGCTCTGTCGTCGGTGCGCGCCCCTCCTCTAGCCCTTCAATCTTCAGCGGTTCCGCTCCCTTCGGGTCCTTTGCGTAAGCATCAGCCAGCTGCTTTTTTATTATCTTGTGTAGGCGGGGTATGTACTCCACTGGGAACCCTGCATCCTGCAGGGCCTTGACATACTTTGCCTTCTTCTTCCCTTTCCCGCCCGCCACATATATGGCCTGCTCTAGCTCCTTGCCCGACCAGTCTATCACTCGACCACCCCGGTACCTGGACTTTGCGCTCTCTATGCGCGGAATGACAATGTCTCTCAGGGGTGATGGGGCCGCCTCCTGTACACCCTCCATGGCCCTCTTGATAAACGGCTTAACCTCTGCCTCGCCAATGGCTTGCTGCGCCCTGGCGGTGTAGTCGGCTGGGTCTATGGTCCCCTCTTGTAGCTCCTCTAGGGTGAACGCCTTGTCTCCCTTGCGATACTTGTCCACAACCTGCCCCAGGAGTGCGTCATCAGCAGCCATCTCAGTGATTAGCTCTGGGTACGACTCAAGCAGCTGCCTAAGGGTGTGGGCTGGCACCGGTATAACGCCCTCAGCAAGCCACTGGGCAAATGTTCCGGGGTATTTCGTCCTCTCCAAGGCAGCATGGTTCATGAACTGCTGCGGTCTCGACTTTTCTCTGAGCGTCCTGACGAAGTCCTGCACAGCAACCGGGGTGGGGATAGCGGCGTCTGGGACATAGGGCTGGCGATGTACGTTTTGATCAAGCATGCCTCCGAGCTGCCTACGCACATCCGGTGCTGATAGGTCCACGTTTGGTGCCATCTCTTCGCTCAGAATTGTGTCATACTTTGCGTTCCAGTCGGCCAGCTCTTTGATCACCGCCTCGTGCATCCACGTACCGCCAGGGTCGCCCTCCTTAATCCAGCTCTCCATCACGGGTGCGCCATCGACCCACCTTGCGCCCATCCACCTGTTCATTGCAGAGCGTGCGGCCCGCACATCCGGGTTGGTCGTGTCGGCCCAGTCTATGTACTGCCCCTCCGCATTTGCTGCAGCCTCTTCCAGCTTGCTCAGATAGCGAAGGAACTGAGCCTCACTAAGCCCCGGAAGGGCCAGGCCCTCGGGGATGCCGTCCCCAGCCTTAATGGCTTCCCCTATAGCCCTTAGTTGTGCCGCATAGTCGGCAGGGGAAACATGAAGTACGGGCCGACCATGCGGAACAGCGGCATCGTTGCCAAGTGCTGCCAACTCCTGCTCTATCAGCCTGGCGTCCGCAAGCGCAACCGCCTTAACATCAAGGTCGGTTCCCTCTATAGTGCCACGTACCCTGTCCGACCCCCTGTCCGTAACATCTTTAAGGATGTCTGCAGGCGTGGTGGAGACGCTTCCGTCATCCAGCGTCTGCATGAGTACCTCGTCGGCATCGCTCAGACTCTTTACGTGCTGGTCAAAGAGCATGCGGCCAGCCTCTTCACCGAACATGTCCTGGACAATCTGTATTCTTTCGCGTGGAGTGGCAGCCGCCTCTCCCTCAAAGAGCCCATGTATGTATTTGGCCAGCGTTACCTTCCTGTCCACCGCATCTGGTATGGCCTCAAGAACGTCCTGCAGGGCTGTCGGGTCTCCCGCCTCCAGCCTGGCACGCACGTTGCGACCGGCGGCGTCTGCCTCGTAGGGGATTGACTGCGCCGCACGGTTTAGCTGCTGAGAGCTTAGTTCGCCCGTCGCGGTCTTATCTACAAAGAACTGGTAAACCGGCTTGGCTACCGCCCACGTGGCCCTGAACGGAGCCTGAAGCGTTGCCTTTGAGACGAGGTCATCTCCACGGGACACAAGTTTTTGCAAGGCAAGTCTCTGCTTGGGCGCAATGCCTAATGCTGCCGGTGTTCTTAGTGCTATTCTGGCTCCATCGAGAATGGCAGTCAGAGAGGAAACGGGTCGTGCAAGAAAGCTGTTGGTCATGCCTGGGCTTCCGGCCTCACGCGCCTCAGCCATCATCCTCCTTACGGTGTCACCAGACCCGGCAGCATCGTAAAGCGTCATCATGTCGTCGCCAGGGCCGGATGGCGATGTTAGCCAGTCCTCCGGGACGCCAATCTGCACAGGCAGGAATGGTAGCAAGTTGCTGCTCATGCCCTCAAAAAACGCAGCAGCAGTGGCCACGTAGTTTGCGTACTCCTCCGCACTTGCCCGCATGTATGCCTGCGTCTGCTCGCTACGGGATAGCGGCCCAATCTCCTCACCGAGCTTGCGCTTTAGCTGAAGAAGTCTCGCCTCGTACACGCGCCTCTTTGTCTCCGCGTCTGCACCAAGTGCCTGGCGGGTGATGTGTACTAGCCCTGCGTATATGTCATACATATCCGTAACGGCATTTTTTGACAGGTGTACTAGCTTCTCAGGCGCTGACCCTTCTCTTACGGCCTGTGCGCGGCTGTAGATATCCTCCGCGTTTTCTCCCACCGCGTTTCGGTATCTCTCCATGCGCTCTGGGCCCCAGCTTTCTGGCTCCAGGTCAGAAACGTGCTGCATTGCCGAAAGCACCCCGGCGGGTGGCGCATCGATGCCAGACTCTTCGATTGCGGTGTCTACGAGTCCCTTCCTTGCCCACTTGGGGGTCCCCCTTGCGATCCCCTGAAAGAGTCCCATCACGTGGCCAGCAACAATGTCTTGCGCTGTTACTGCAGGGGACCAGTAACGCTCCTGGCGTATCTTGGCGAAGTTGTCCATGGACATGCTCGCAAGATTGTTGTCCATGAACTCCTTGTATGGGTCACCCTCAAGGCCCGCCTCCTCTGTGAGGTCACGCACGACACCCGTTATTGGGTCTTTCTGTTCAAACACCGCATGCCACATAACGCTGGGATATACCAGTGGCCCCATCAGGATATTGCTCAGGCCGATGCCTGCTTCCTTTTCCCCCTCGTCGATAACATCTCCCGCTCCAGACAGTGCGATCATGGACCTCATCCATGTCGTGAAGTCAATGTCCCCCTCTTCTAGTTTGGTTGCTAGTTCGCCAAGCCTCTTGCGCTTCTCGCGGTCCAGCGTCTCCCCTTTATATGTGTCTCCGACCTCAAACGCCTTTGCCATCTCGATCATGTACTTTCTACGTTTCTCGATTTGGTCCAGGGGAACACCTGCATAGAGGTCATGCAGCTCTTCTGTGGTGTTTCTTTCTGCGAGCTGCTTGAATACGTGAGCTGGATAGTTGATGGCATCCTTATGTAGCCGACCATGGCCCACCGCATCGACGAGCCTTTGTGCTAGCATAGATTCTGCCAGCCTCCATGTCTCCTCGTCACGCGGGCTATGGAGCCACCTGATGAGGTCAGGGTTGTTCTGGCGTATATGCCTAACACCCTTCCTTGCTGCCTGAACATAGGGGAGGGCGTTCTGTCCCTGCATGGCCCTGATGTCCCTCTCTTCCTGCAGCCTTGCGTTGCGGGCCGCCATGCCCCTTTTCCTGTGGTCATCGAATCCGGGAATGGCGTCCATCTTTGATGTTAGGATGTCGTGCTGAACAAGCTGGTCTATCGCCTTCTCTATTCTAGAGCCATCGAGCATGTCCATGCCAACGCCCTGCCAGCCACCCTGCACCTGCTGCATCCTCGTGCCAGAGTCGGTGTCGTAAACATTACCCCTGTACCAGTTCTTTAGGTTCTCCATGGCTGCGGCACGCTGCTGCTGTCGCATCGCATCCATCGCTGGAGAGATGCTGGGTTCCGTGTCCTCCATCGCAGCCGCAAGAGATGCAATAAGGTTCTGGGGAGCCCTTTTTATATTAAACCTTGTGCCGTTCCTGCCCACCCCAGACCACCCAGTGACCTGCACATCCCTTGTTGTAGGAGTCGGCTCGGGGAACAAATGTTCCGACAGTGTTTTGGGCTGCGCCCAGTGTGGCGCTGGTGCTTGCTTAAATGTTGGCGTGACCCCAAGGGCGCGCAACCCTGTGGAGCCCTCTAGCGCGTCAGTGCCCTCAATGGCTAGAAGTTGATCGTACAGGTACGCATTGGCGTCCTGGCGCATTGCGTTTATTGCTTTCTTCTTGAACTCCAGCATTCCTGCGTCGTCGTCTGCAATATCCCTGTCTGGATATCTCGCCTGGTACAGGCGCTTAAACCGAACCGGGTCCAGGTTTTGCCAGTTGTCAATTGCTTTCTGCTTTGACTCATTAATTAGCGGCCTGTACACCTGATCGCCAATGACCCTCCCAAATTCCCCGCCATCACGAGCGAGTGCTTTGGCCCCCTCCTCTAGATCGACCCCCTCATAGAACGGCTTCAGAAGATTCTCTGCGTCTTGTGCGTCTTCAAACTCCTGCTGGCCCTTCCACTGCCTTCCGACACCGGATATCTTCGCCATGTGGGTTCGCGCCTTCCACTCAGGCGTTCCCGCTTCGTACTTCAGCAGGTTGCCGTCCGGCAACCTAAATGTCATTGGACGAAACGGTGAGCCACGCACGCCAGTCTTCAGGACCATGTGCCTATCTATCGTGGCATCGTCAAGCGTGTCTGAGTATTCAAACAGGTTACCGTCTGGGCCTACCCGCGTCTTTTTCCCGCCTCCGTCAGTCACTTGCCCGAGCCTCCCGCAAGATCTCTGTCCACCTGCTCGGTAGAAATAAATGTTGTACTTCTGCCACCTTTTTTACGTGCCCCCTTCGCGCCGACTTGCTGCGTAGGCGCTGCTGGTTGAGCTGGAGGGCGATAACTCCGAACCACCTTCAGATGCGACTTTAATGCCTTTGCTTCGGCATCAAGGCTCTTGACCCTAACCTTGTCTGCATCACTCATCTTCCCTTTCGGCGCGGCCTCAAGAATCGCGCTCTTCTCCTTCTTAATAAACCCCAGGTATTGACTAACCGCATGCGCCGCTGCCTTACGACCTATGAGCGAGTCGAGACTTCCAGCATCACCCTTCACTATTTCTCGTATCGAGCTTAGGGCCGACTCTGCCTCGGACCTACTCCTCGCCTGTTGCTCTTTCAGTCGTCGCATCTGTTCGGGTGTTAGGACCCTGTCTCGACCCTCGGCATCTGAACGCTGTCTGTTTTGGCGTTGAGCCAGGAGTGCAGCCTTGTTGAGGATCTTCTGCCCTCGACTGGTACCCCTGAGCCTCTTGTGCAGAGCCTCCAGGGCAGCCTTCTCCTGTTTAGTGCCCTTCCAGTCTGGGTCCTTGAGCTTAGGAAACCACCTAAGCTTTCCATTCTTGTTCTCTTTAAGAAAATACAGGTCATTAAACGACTTGCTCGATGGGGGCGTAATACCTCCACGACGGCGCACCTTTGGCGCAAGACGGTCAAGGCGGGCCATCTTTGTGGCTATGTCTAGCTCCTCTTCACCTGGCTTGTCTCGGCGCGCAAGCTCCAACGCATACTTCCGACCCTCTTCTGCGCCCGTCCTTCCGGCAATTGTTCCCATAAGACCAGGCGTTCTCTCGACCCTTCCGACAAGCTTTGCTGCATGCGCTATGCGCTTAAGCTGCGCCTTCATGATTGCAGGATTTGAACTTAGGCCAAACTTGGCTAGCTGCCGCATTTCCTCCAGACTCATCTTAAGCAAGTCTGCCGTCTGCGGAATTACATCCGCTGTGTCTGCCTGTCTTCTTGCTCTCTCTCGCCTTGCTGCAGCGTAGTATCGCCTCGCCCTGGTCCCAGCAGGCATAACCGCTCCTGCAGGAAGCGTTGGAGGGGCTGGTGGCTGCGGCCCACCAGAGTGGACTATTCCTGGCGTGGTGGCCACCTGCGGTATTGCCGCTGCTCGCTCCTCCTGCCCGAGCGTAAAAGGAACAGCCTGCTGTGGTGGCGTTAGCTGGGTTTGTGGCGCACCTGGGAGTAGTCGAGACTGAGGCATCGCCGCAACCTGTGCCGCAGAGGGGAGCGGCGGGAGCGCGGTTGGTGTCTCCACCGCTCGCCCCCTTGCGAAGTCTGCCACCTCTTGAGCAGTCGGTAGTGAGATCGGCGGCTGCTCGTATCCAGGCATGGGCGGTGGTGCCCCCACCCCGAATCCCTGATTGATCCACCCTGGCACCTCTGACCGTGGTATGGCTGGGCTAATCGCCTCGCCCACCCCCGGAGCAAGCGCAGGGTCCATCTGTAGCTGTGGAACGCCACCTGGAACACCCACAGGGAGAGGCGGCCTTCCTCCTCGCAACCCGGCACTCAGGCCAGGAGTCACCTGCAGCCCGGACTTATCTCGAAGGTCAGCAATGTCTTGGGCTGCCACGCTTTTGATGGCATCCGCAAAATCGACGCTTCCGGGCTCCATCCCCTTGGGGTAAAGAATGTCCCTAGAGACACCCTCCCGGTCAGCCCTCTCCTTCCATGCTCTATCCTGAGCCTCTTCCTGGGCCTTCTTTTGGGCGTCTTCGAGCTGACCCTTTCGGATGTGCCGCGTGATGCCCTTTGCTGCGTCATCTACCAAATCGTACAGGCCGCCCTGCTTGGCAAGCCTTACCACGGCAAGCGCCTGCTGAAGGGGGTGCATGCGTGGACGCCTGGACGTGTACTTCAGGGGCGTTGCCTTTCTTCGGAATGCGCTACCTTCTGTTATTCTTGCCATGTCTCCCTACCTTTAGCTTGCAAGCTGGCCGATCAAGGCGTCAATGGCCCTAATCACCTCTGGGTCGCTCTCACCAATCTTCTTCTGCTGCATCATGGCGATGGCCTCAGAGTCTTCCAGGGCACCATCGTCGAGGGCAGTCTTTATTCCCAGGAAATCTGCATTAAGCGCGGAAATCTTTTCACCCCGCTCCCCGGTCAGGGTCGTTCCTTTCATTATCTCTGCCTCATCCATTCGGCGCTCACCAGCGGCAGACTCAGCGGCGA
>CEUX01022225.1_pt1 | contig 16072 bp, 5 predicted proteins | sample 531361 | NCBI WGS metagenome assembly CEUX01 (sample SAMEA2622736, study PRJEB7988) | marine metagenome | isolation source: saline water (ENVO:00002010), including
TGTGGAGGTGTTGAAACTGGAATGTTTAATTGTTGAGGTGTATTATTTAATGGACCATAAGCACCCTCTGCTGTTATATTAGCGTTTTGATTTGCAAAAAATCCACTATCAAGACCATAATTAAAATTTGCCGCAGGTATATTCATAGCTCCTCCACCACCACTTGCGGGAGGTGTTCCACCACCCATAGGAGATGGAACCGCGGTATTAGAAGGCGCAGGTGAACCAAAGTTAGTTAAATAATTAATACCAGCAGCATCAGGATACATTTGTCCCCCATAATTCCCAAGAGATGTAGGTATAGTAGATTGCGGTGTATAAGTAGTATAACCTGGATCACTACCACCATAAGGAACACTTGTTGGTATACTCCAAGGATTATTTATTCCGTTTGCCATATTATTCTTTTTTTTATATAGTTATTATCACAGTTTTTGCACTTTTTTTACTTTTATGATGCTTTTATAAAGTTATCTAAGTTAAAAACTAAAGTTGTATCACTTGCTCCAGCGTTTATTTTTATATTACCAGTTATAGTTAAAACTCTACTAGCATTAGGAAAAGTAAATGTTTGACCGTTTTCTAAAGTTTGAGCAGCACCAACTGTTAAATTCCCAGCGCCATTAGTACCTGATTTATTTGTAACTAATGGGTCAATAGCACTAGGGTTAACACCTATACCACTAATTCTACTATGGTTAATCATTATACCTGCCATTTCAGCAACAGGTATTGTTGCGCTGCTAGATACAGCTGATGTTGTAGTTGTTGTTACCTCTGTTAATGCGGCTTCTAAATCAGTAATAGTTACACCATAATCACTATTTTGTCCTATCCCGTTTACACCATGATAATAAAACTTTATAGTGTCACCAGCAAGTGCTAATGGTTGTTGTTTGTTAAAAGTTACCATACCAGTTTGAGAGGATATAACACCATTAGCATATGTAGCTAAACCAACAGCTTCTGTAGGAGATATAGTAAAATTATTAATAATTTTTTCTTTTTCTGTATTAGCATTTAATGTTGTTCTATCTACATAACTACTAATGCTTGTGCCAGCTACGACATTTGTACCAACTGGAACCATACCATCTTTTAAACCAACAATATTATTTATATTCCATCTATAAAATTTTTGATTAGTAAAACTTAATGTAGCCCCATCCGCGGCATCAACAGCAGCTGAAACAGAAAATTCCTTTACATTGTCACCATCTGGATTTAAAGCTACAACAGTAACCCCATCTCCATCAGATAAACCAGTTACTTTATCACCCACAGCCATTTTATCAGCAACATTATTATCCATAACTATTTTAGTACCACTACTAACAATACCATCAACGGTATCTGTACTAGTTACAGCGGGAAAATCATCTTCTCCTTGTATTAATTGCTGATCAACTATAGATCTAGATATATAACCAGCAACATCACGATGTGTCGGCTGTGCAATAATACGAAAAGATTTTGACGCATGAGCTGTTACTACTACTGTAAAAGGTACAATTGCAGATTGAGAACCAGACGGAACAGTAAAAGTGTCAGTTGTTACGGACATACTAGAAAACCCAGAAGCCGAAGAGGGACTTTCAGCAGAAAGCGTTAAAGTCACGTCAGATAGTTGGTATATAACTTTTCTTAAAATTTTACTATTAGATCCTTTTGATAGATTCAAATCAGGAGTACCATCTACACGATTATATCTAACATAATTAGTATGTTTAGTATCTTTTAAGGCTGTTAAATATATATCGTATTGATCAGGATCACCCACACTTGGAAAATCTACTTTTACATTTACAAGATTATTAGTTATTTCACCAGTAAATTTAGTTTCAGTAGTTTGAAAAGATGTTGTAATAAAATTATAATAATGACCATCTTCATTACGTATTTCTAAATTAAAAGTAGCACCGTTATCACCGTTTATTGTGAAAATTCTAGTTTCACCACTAGCACGTAAATTACTTGTATCTAAATTAAAATTTCTTATTACTTTCATTATTTATTTATTTACTACTTTCATTAATTTCAGAACCAATAGAGAATAATTCTGCTTCTTCTTTAGAATCGTTTACAAATTTCACCTCGGCGTAATAACCTATTAAACTTGTGGTATTAATAACCTTGTCTTTAGCAAACATTATATAATCATTAGCCCCAGGTTGTTGAACATTAACATTGTCATACCATACTACAATATCGTAAGTTTGAGTGGTTTGATTAAAGGGTAGTATTTGATTAACTTGTCCTAAACGTACTACGTTTGGTAATTGTCCAACATCAAAAGTGTTTACTGTGCCAACCGGTGTTGTAGGGACATAAAAAACAAAATCACCAACCTGTAAAGATTCGTTTAAAGGAAAATTAAAATTAAGTGTTAATAGTTGTGCCATATTAATTTATTTATTATGTGGTTATACCCATGTACCAGTAGTTTTATCATATGTTATCATAGCGTTACCATTTACCGCTCCATCTGTTTTTTTAGACGAAGCTGTAAGAGTACCGATATTACTACTATCAGCCCACCACCAGTAATCATCTTCAAAATCATTGAATGTAGTAGCGGATTGTGAATTATCTTTATTAAACACTCTATGATTACCAGCAGTAAGTCCCACATCACAAAACATACCATACCATATCTTAAAAGTAGTTTGATTAGAAGCACCTAAGAACGCACTATCAAGATCTAATTCAGCAGTATTTGTAGCATTGTTTGGAGCTGCTGGATAAACATAACAGAAAACATTACCGTTTGTTGCTTCAACACAAACTTGAAGCTTTCCACCACCAACAGCTGGATCAGTGTAACCTGCCATTATACTAGTAGTTGGGTTTAACCCTGGGTTTGAGTATTGGAAATATATTTTATTATCATTTTGATTTCCTGAGTAACCTCCACTAACTTGTACTACACTACCACCGCTTCCAAACACGTGAGCACTACTAGCACCACTAAAAGCGCTACCATTTACAACTGTAATAGGACTATTAAGACATTTAGGTACACTTAACGTTGTTCCGAATTCGTTGGTTTTAGAAGCCATCGCTGTTCCATCGTAGCTCTTAGATTTTTTCTTAAATTCAAACTGCACGTCGTTACTAGGTTGAGGTCTACCACTACCATGAGCACCATATTCAATAGCTAAAAACTTATTACCCGCGGTAGTACTAAACGTTGTACCGTTATTAGTCCAAGTAAAGTCTGTTACTCTGTGTCTTTGGTTTGAAGGCCACCAAGAGGCATTATAAATATATGGTGTTAACATACCGATTGCTGAAGGAATTCTCCATCCACCCTCAATATCTCCCACAGTAGGAACAAGGAAAGAATTACTTCCATAATCTGGATATGCCATCAATGTTTGTTTATAATTAGGGTCTATATCTTCACAACCATTAGTATTTGTAGTATTGTTATTGCAATAAATTTTACCGGCTGTAGCTGTATTTAGATCTATGTTAAATAATGCGACCTTATAACCCATCTCATAACCATTGTTAATATTACTAAAATTAGAACCGTGAATTATTGAGGTACCAGCATGTGTATCAACAGCTATATCTAACCCTAAGGTTCTACAACTAGAAGTACTATTTGTAACCGTACTCATTATACCTTCACCACAAGGAGCTATAGCGCCTGGGTTATTAGCTATACTACAATCATCGTTAAAAGCCGCTGCGTGCATACAACCTATTGTTACTTGTGGGTAATTACAACAAGCATTATTACTGCAATTATTAACACTTGCATTCACACCATGATTACAAGTTGTTGTTCCAGATGAATTCCATTGTGGGTGGTCTATAGAACACCCATTATTTAACGCGGCAGGATCCATACATCCATTTATTTGACAACTACCATCATCATTTGTAACCCAAGGGTTGTAATTCATCGCTATAGGATTTGTACACCCATCTATATGTAAAGTTGTAAAAGTTCTTGAGTTAATAATAGATGAATCACTTGCTGTACAATGAACTTGATAAGAAATCTTGTATGTTGTGTTAGGTTGTAATATACCTGGGAATAAAGAGTTACCTTCTGGATTAACAACGCTTCCTGCCGTTGCTAAACCACTAGTACCTATACCGCTATTATAATCAAAACAACCACAATCATTACCCGGGTGGGTTGATGTAGGCGCTGTGTGACAAGTATTCAACCAAATATTACCAAAGAAAGGTTGCGAAACTTTTGGACAAGGCTTTATATATAGTTCAGAAATAGAACCATCATCACCACCAAGATCAGTACCAGGAAGCCCATCATAAACATTAGACATTCCTACTGTTGCAAACACTGGTGAATTATTGGCTGATATTTGGTTACTAGGTACTCCAGCAGATGGATAACCACTATTATTAGTGATAATATCCACATATTGGTTAGATGTCGCGTCCCATCTTTCTAATGTTACAGTAATCTTTTGGGTTGGTGTTGATATAAAGTTATTAGGATAAACACCCCAAGGCTGTTGGTTAGAAGGTGACCACACGATTTTTGCTTGTGTTGCCGAAACATCAGTTACTGTTAAATTTGTTATAGGATCACAAGATGTATGACAAGTTTCAGTATTATTTGGATCAATACATCCAGAGCAATAATTAAGGGCGGTTGGATCTGTACAACCTAAAGGAGCACTTGAGCAAGAACCATCATCAACATTTGCGTTAGGGTTAAAGTTAGATGCTGGGTAACCATTACCATAACAATCGTTATAAGCAGGCGTAAGCAAACCGTTTAATTGACCAACAGCTGGTTGTATTGAAGGATAGTTAGCAGGATCACCTCCACCACAGGTACATCCTGGAATAGGCTCTATACAAGAACCGTCATCAATAGTAGCTGTAGGATCAAAATTTAACGCTTGAACATTACTTGTAAAAGCATAACCTAAATCACTTGTACAATCTGGTGAAACACCATTAAAGTTTGTTGTTCCTGGTCCACTACAAGTACAACCCGAAACAGGTATAGTTGAAAGTGAATGGTGTACTTCTGTTGGGTGTGTAAGAGTTAATGATCTTGGAGAATGAGGAGCCGTACCATTTGAATTAAACCCTGTACATATAGTCTCTACTGCTATATGTATATTGTTTTGTCCGTTAACATTATTTGTAGGAGCAAATATAAATGTTTGTGTTACAGTATCACCATTTGTTACGGTTCCTGGAAGAATAGATGTAGCATTTTGTCTAGCGAAAGTCCAGGTAAATGGTGTTGATGCTGTTTGGTTAGTTGCGGTTGCTGATAAATCTCTATAATAAAATAAGAAAGCGATAAGTTGACCCACGTTCCACGGTGCTGATGGTACTGTAAATGATATATTAATATTCCAAGTACCGTTACCATTATAAGTATCCGTTATTGTAAGGTTTTCTGGAGATTCACATATTTCACAACCACACGAACTAGTACTAGATATAGGTGGTGCACCATGACCAACTATACTAGCACCAAGATTTGATACAGTATTATTATAATCTTCAAACTCACCATAGTTTATAACATTGTTATCAACTAAAGCACAAGCTGTATAATAACAAGATTGATTATCAATTAACGCTCCAGAAGGATAAACTCCTTGACAAGCTGTAGGGTCTATACAACCACCTTGACCAGAACATGCGGTATGATGTGTAATACACGGTGGTAAAATATTAACGCCTGGATTTGGATATGGTAAAGTATCATCGCAAGTTGCTGTTTGCCCAGCGTTAATACCAGTTCCTATAGTTGTACTTAAAGGATAAGTGTTTATATAATCTATAGATTGTGAATCATTTAAGCAACCCCAATACTCACAAGAACCATCATCAGTATTTGCTTGTATTAAAGCGTTACTAGTTGCGACATAGTTATTTGCGGGTGTTATGTTATCCGTACAACCCATTATGACAGGTACACATGAACCATCATCTACATTAGCTGTTGAATTGTAATTAAACATAACAGGATTAGTACAACCAGTGACAACTGTTATACATGAATTATCATCATCAGTGTAAAATGGGAAAATATTATTATTATTACCAGGTCCTCCGTAATTAAGAGCAGTCGTATCAGAAAGACAACCCAAATATCTACAAGACCCATCAGAAGTATTAACATCGATTGCTGGATCACCAGTTGGAACTATATAACTATTTAAATCAGCGTTAGGATCCATACAACCTGGTATAATAGGAATACAACACGGTACTGCGTTCCACCCAGCGTTAAACGTACCAGCTGGATCACTATTACAATCATGTGTTGCACCTGGAACAGTATTAAAATTACCTGGCTCAGTACATTGTGGTGTTATAATAACCGTAGCACTACCACTAGCCTTACCTAAACCTTGAACAGCAAGACTTTCTACATCAAAATCGCTATAATCGTTTGTTAAACTACCATTAATATCAACACCAATAGTTTTACCTCTTATATAATTAAACCATTTTCCTTCTTTTTCTATAAATTCTTCTAAATTACCTTTTTCTTTATCAGTTATTATACTTTCAACATGCCAACCTTCTTTAGCTGCTAAATTATAATATTGATTATCACTAAATAATGTACCGGTATTAAAACCTGTTATTGGATCTGTTGGGTCTTGATCTATTAATAATTTAACTCTAGATTGAGTACCTTCATAATTTAGTGTTTTAAAAGATTTTACACTAGAAGGCTCATCGTTTAAAATAGCTGTAAACGAAGAGTTAGTATATTGACCTTTAAAAGTATTTCTTTCTACAGTATTTCCAAAAGAATCAGTGGTTACATGGTGTTTATATAGATTAGCGTCTGAAAAAGTAAAATATTCATTAGCGGAACTATTAGCAAGTTCTGGTATAAAAGACTTAAAACTAACCCAACCTTTTACATTTTCTTTAAATGAAACAGTATGACTTGGATTTACAGCTGTTTTATCTATTAAGGTTATATTATATTCGTCTTTTCTATCATCATAACTACCGATTAAATCTGTAGTAAGTTTTAGATTATCTCTAAACCAATCTTTCATTCCGTGTTCAGATATAGGTGTTAAACCATCTTTAGATAATCTCATAACAACTCCTCTAACTTTATCTGTAAAGTAAGCTCTATAAGACTCAGAAGCAAATGATTCTGGGTTTTTAGATATACCATACTCACCAATAAAAGGTATAGTTTGACCTAAAACGTTTTCTGTAGCTACTAACCTTGGATCACCATCAGCGTTATAAACAGCATCTTTATTAGCTAATATTTTTAATATTTTATCTTCACATAGAGTTATTAAATCAGTGTCTCTAGAGTGTAGTTTTTGAATACTACCATATATAGGGTTTATATCTTTAGTAATTTTTTCAGCCATTATAAACTGATTCAAATTATTTATACCACTAGTAGAGTTATATAATCCAGAATATATTAAACCATATTTTCTAATTTCTCGTTTATATTGTTCAGATAAAGTTGTAGATGCTTTAACACCATTTAATATATAAGGTAAATTATAAGTATCTCTAATTCTATTTGATTCTACACCATTTCCAAAAGAATAACAATTATGATAATTTAATGAATAACGAGTATTATAAAGATAATTATTTAATGTTAATGTATTTGACAAACCACTACCAGTTGGATCGTTTAAAAAAGCTGTTACAATAACTCGCACAATAGTACCGTCAGGTCTTTGTATAGATAACGGGCTGTTTAAAAGTAAAGGATCGGCTGGGTTAAGCGGGTGGCCTGCACAAGGTCCTGTAATAATACCATCATCATAGCAAATTTGATGTGACAAACTTATATTACCAAATTGATCATAACCAATTACAGAGGTGCCTAATGGAGGATTTTCTCCTGTGGTAAATAATGATAAAACTGTAGAACCAATAGGTATAAAAGTTCGTATAGTTTCACCATCTAATATTAAAGGGTTATAACCACTTATCTCATAATAAATATCTAAATCAGTAGTATCTTTAGGTTCTGTTTCCCATATAGCAGGATTTGAACTTAAAACAGCTTCTCCACCTTCTAAACCATCTAAAAACTCTATGGTATATCCAAGGGAATCTACACCTATAACATCCCATCCAGTTGCGTAAGGATTTCCTGCTTGCATATAACCAGAAAAGAAAGAAATATTTTTCGCTGAATTAGGACTTAACCCATTCATGGTGTATTGTTTAAAAATCGCCGTTTGACCAACTGACGCAGTAGCTGTTGTACCAGTCATATTACCCTCAGCGTGTATTGAAGCATCATATGGAGCCATACTAACGTATTCGTAGGTCGCTTGTGTAGGATCTGCATTATCAAGAGAGCTGGATGTTACAATAAGATGCTGAGCAACACTATAGTCATCAAGCGGTGTATTTCCATTAACAGTATGTAAAACCATTCCGATCTTAATTCTATCGTGAGTACCATGTGTATAATCTAAGTACATTTCGCTACCTTGACCACTTACTTGGTTAATAGTTCTAGTAATAGTTGTTCCACCAGAAATAGGTGATTTCCAAGGACCAACCGGATTCCATGTTAGTGGTTTATCTAATTTTAATACCCAGTTTCTAGTAAAGTTTTCAGGTCTATAATATGTACTTGTCGCGTATATAGCACCACTACCATCTCCACCACCACCACAAATACTATTGTGTGTTGTTGTGATAGTGTTGTATAAACCAGATGGTAATCCCATTGCTGATTTTTTTTGGTCAGCATTTTGTTTACAAACATCATCATCAAATCTAACCTTATATTTATGTGTAACGTCATTAATAGTATAAATTTCTTGACTAGGATCTTCTCTAAATCTAAATCTTTGACCAGCTTTAATTTTATTAACAAAATCTTGTTGTTCACCAGCATAAACAGTATTAGCATCAGCTATTTTAAAAAACTCATCAGCTTCAGCAGGGCTGTTTTGATTACAACTACTATATTTCCACGGTTTTATTGGTTGTATACCACCAAAACCTATTTCTAAAGTTGAATTACCTCCTGGAGCTTGATATCCAAGACCAGTAGTATTAGTATCACTACAACTATTACCTGAACCCAAAACACCAGCCTTCCATACGCCGTCACCAGAGTCATAACTAAAACTACCAGTAGCTGTATCTTCGTCTATAAACCAAATATCAATAAAAGCTGGGTTAAAAGTTGAATCATACCAAGCTTGATTTCCTGGGATTGGTGTGGGTGATGGTGATGGTGGATAACTCCACGGATACCCTAAAGTGTAAGTTAAAAACTCCCAGTGACCAGCATAACTATATTGATCAGCACCAGGTACACGCCATTTAATACCATGCGCTCCCCAGTAACTACCACCAGCCTGTGGATTACCTGATTCTCTTGCTTGAAATATATTTAAGCCTCTAAAAAAAGATTGATAAGGTATCCACCCAGCACCAGTAAAACCTTGAAAACTTTGGACACCACCACTTTTATCACCTATCATATTAGTTACATCAATATAATCTTTCCAATTCCTACAAGCACTACTATTATTAGTTGTTGTAGCTGCCCACTCTGGAAAACCGAAACTAGATAAATGATAATCTGTACCATTTACATTAGAAACATCATAATTTCTAAAAGAATATCTATGTTGATCTGAACCGCCAATACCACCATTATTAACACCTTGCTCTTGTAATCTAAAAAATTGTCTATAAGAAGATACTGAAAATTGATCCTGTGTTATAGGTTGATTACTAACAATATGTTTTTGAAAAATAGCATCTCTATGTATTTTAATAAAAAATCTACCATCAAATTCTGGAGAATTTTCTACTGTATATTCCCATATATTAACTTGAACTTTATCCAAAATATTTATTTGGCTTTGTCCAGAAGGATCATTTGTAAAGACATTTATATCTGTACCTAGTTTTTCAGTTAATTTTATATTAAAATATACTTCACTAGGAGCAGTACCACCATCCCATCTTGTTTTATTAATAGAGGCTATTCTATATCTTTCACCTAACAAGCTACGAGTTTTATCTTCTAGTTGGAAATATAAAGAACTACTACCAGAATCACCAACTCTATATTTTTCATCGATATTAGCTACACTAGAATCATCATATACACCATCCCATCTTATTTTAAATTCTTCTTTATTAAGTAGTGGTTGATTAGAATGTGTAAATATATCATGATATACCGCTTGTGTTGATGTTGAATGATGTGTTTTTGCAGAAACTAATGTTTTCTTTGTTTTTATAAAGTCTGGTGCTTCATTTTCTATAGCTAATATTTTATATCTAGCGGCTTCTTTAACAGCTTCATCAGTTTCCATGCCCTTTTTTAGTACAATATAATCATCTATATCTACTTTGTTTCTATCACTAGAAGGAAATGATAACCAAATACCACCATCTTCAGCATCATACCATCTATCCATAGCTAGATTATAATATTCTCCAGAAGTTTCTTTAATATAGAATTTAAAAAATTTCATATTAGAAGGAGCGCTTGATCCACTTAAACCCACTGTTAGTCTATTATTAGAAGGCGCTTTTTCTTTTCCTAATGTAAACGTAGCATTAACACTAGAAATAACAGGTGTTTCTCTACCAAACTCATCTAAAAACGTTACACCTAATTGATAATCTCTTAGTGATTTTATAGATTTAATTCCATGACCAACCGTATCAGGACCTGATAAATAAGCTCCTATATTAATAGTAAAATCTGGATAATATTTTGAGCCTGTTTGAGTTGTTAAATCAAATTGTTGTGAATAATTACCATAAACTAATCTATTACCAGTAACTTCTTGAGCTTTCGCTGTTAAAGGAACATTGTCAAAACCTCTTAATAATTGGTTTTCTGGTAAAATAGCATTAATATTTTCAGATGTTATAGTATATTCGTTTTTAGTCCAAGAGTTAAATGGTTCGTTAACTAGTAATTCATCATCAGGTCTTATAGTGTCAACAACGTATATACTAGGAGAACCTTCTTCTTTATGTAGTATATCTATAGATTCTACATCTTCAAACTCTCTAGATTGAACAGGTCCACTAATTAGTGGTGTAAATCCACTTAATTTAAGACCTATAACTCTATTTCTCATAGCTAAATTATGACCAAATTTAGAATGATATTCAAATGGTCCAGGTTCAAAACCTACTTCAGTAAAATGAGAAATAGTAGAATATTCTCCATCTGTGTATTTGTATCTATATGCAAATCTTGGAAATTTAAATTCATATAGTTTTTCTGATTCAATAAGCTCGTCTATTACCCATTGTAATGGATCTGGATAACCAGCACCTGCGACTGGTGGCGCTGATTTTATTTCATTTATTCTTATTCTAACTCTAGCTACTGAATCTAAAACTGGTTGCTGTACAGTAACTAAAGGGGTAAATAAATTAACGTTGTTTATATTTGTAAGACCAGGATAACCTGTAGCTGTAGAATCAGAAGTAAAGTGATTCCAACTACCACTAGGGGTAACCCCACCGTTATCCCAAGATACTACCTCTGCGGTTATCGTGCTGCTTTCTATCGTTATAGGAGTGCTAGGTAACGATCCAGTACTATCTGCCGGTTGTAAAAGAAGTTTAGTACCAACTTTCCAATTTAATGTAAAATCCTGAACTAATATCCCATTAGAATCTAATGCTTGTGGTAACCATAAAGCTAATTCATCTCCAACTTCGATAGCATTAAAATGTCTTTGTAGAGTTATAAATGAAGACGTGTTTGGGGTTGATATACTACCAACTGGAGGTAAAGTATCTATAACTGCTGAATAGAATTTATCGTGCTTACGATCTTTTATTGATTCTAATACAAGTGGATTTTTAGGTTGTTTACGTATAACAGTAACATGATCTTCTCTAACTGGTACCGTCGAACCGGTAACTGGGTGTATACCTAAGGGTAGGTTTATTAATTTAGTATGCTCTAATCCAGTTGGTACTGTCCCCTGCACGCTACGTGGTATATTTATTTTTTTAGGTTCTGTTTCACCATCTGTCCAAAATAACATATCATCTATAATATTTAATCCTGTTATTGTTTTTCCAGAAAATTTTAAAACTCTATCTGAATAAAAATATAAGTAAGGATTTGCAAACATGTTTACGTTTGGCAATGGTGCATTTAATATTAAAGTGTTTGATGTATAAGTGTTTGGAGGTAATTGAAACGTTATAGTTTCAGCTCTAGAAAAGAAACCAGATATACTTGGATTAACTGGTGCGCCTGTAACACAATCTACTATATGAAATGTATTTGTGCTAGGAGAACTAGCTGTTAAAGCTACGTTATTTGGATTGTATGAAGCGGCTAAATCCAAACAACCACCATTACCATTACCTAAATCTGGATATGTAGTACTAGGAACAACCTGAAGTGTAACTCCTGAGGGTACATCATCATTAGGAAAGCCACCATACATATTATCGCTTCCAGGTGAAAATAAAATTTGATATATATCATCTAACCAAGGTGAAATAGATGGAAAAGACACTTGATTGTTTAGTGTAGTATTTTGAGTTTGTTGAGTTGCTAAGAAAGAAAAAGGACCTGTTGCTAAATTTGTATTAAGAAAACCACCATCAGCAAAACCTAAACTACCACTTGGATTATACAAGGTATGATAATCAGGATAACCACCACCACCTGCGGTAGCTGTTGGTAGTAAATTCATACTACTTGGAGTAAAAGGAGTTGGCACACCACCAACACCAAAACAAACTTTTCTAAATGCCTGTCCAGAAGCAAAACTCATTAATACTAACTCTTGAGACATCATAGTAGCATAAGGAGACAACATGTTTGTCCCTGATACATCCATAATGCTCCATACTGTTGAGGCATTTAAAATAAACCCTTGACTAGCAATTTGAGTTTGCCATATTCCAGGAGTGTCACAACCAGCGCTTAAAGCTTGTTGAGCATTACCAGTATTAAGCGGATATCCTAAACCGCTACCAACAAAACAATCTGGTATTAAAATACAATTTGTATATACATCATTGTTAGTTTGATTAGAACCAGTATTAGCAGGAATAGCTTCTGCTATTACTTGAAAATTTGTACCATTAAAACTTTGAGTTGTAACTGTAGAGGTAGTATAATTAAGAGATATATTAGAAGTTATATTATTTATACCACCTATACTTTCTATTACTACTGGGTTAGAAAAAACACCACCAGGTGATATTGTTTGAACAGACATTCCAGCATGAACATTATTTATATGATTAGCATCTATAATTAATACATCAGACGCTCCGGAATTAGTGTCTACATTAGCAACAGCTAAACCATATTTATCTACAAAAACAGGTTCACAAGTTTGCGAGCTTATATCTGCTGAAACATGATGTCTTAATATCATGTCTTTAGCATAAATAGGTGTAAAATGTGTAGTTGGATTATAAGAGTTACCGTGAGTGGCTTGTAGATCAGCTATAAATGATAATATAAAAGCTGTATCAAAACTAGGACCACAAACTAACCAATATAAAGTATCATTTTTTTCATCAGATATAGTACCTACAGTTTTAGAACCAGATAGTATAGGGTTTGTTGACCAATTACAACCATCTGTATTACCAAGTATATTTTGAATAGACCCAACATTAGAACTTTCAGAAGTTGAAACTTCTATATTCATCGCATCTCTATATTCACCGTTTGGAACAAGTCTCTCGTCGAGATCTTTATTCATTTTACCACCGGCAAAATGCTTTTTAATTTCTGGCATTTAATTAATGTTTAATTTGTTTCGACTTACCTCTTAAAACTTGGCTAATCTCTGCTAACTTAATATTTGATAATCTTAGTTTTGCTTTTCTTGTTTCAGCAAATTTTTCTTTTTTAAAACGTCTAATTACTGTTTCTGGCACGCCAGATCTAACAGACATAATTGAATATGCTATCCACTTGTACATAGCTTCTTCAGCAAACTTGTGAATATATATTTCACCATTATAATCTTCAGCCAAACCATCACTAACGTAGTCTAATACTATAGTTTTTCCAGATAAGTTTGAACTAAAGTGTATTTTTCCATCTTTATAATTTATAAAAAACGAACCATTAGTTTGAGCGTGAGAAGGATCTAAACCATATCTTTCCCCTTGGTATGGCCAATAAACATCATCTTCATAATCATCGTTAACATTTGCAGATGGAGTTGTAGACTTATAATTACCCCAAGTTTTAGATGATTCTTCATCATCAAAATGATATAAAGATATATTATCTATTGTGACGTTACAACCAGCCCCAGATGTTCCTTGGTGAGCAGGTTTAAACCCTATTACTTGAGCCTCTTTATTATCAGCAGTTGTGTTCGCTGCAGTAAAATCTATTATTTCAGTATATGTTCCGTTTGCTGTATATTGTGTACTACCACCAACCGGTGTGTATGTGTCTCCATTTTCATCACGTATAATCCATTCAAATCTACCTTGAGCATAATCGCTTAATGTAAATGTTAATTTATATTTTTCACCACTATATATTGGTACGTTAGCAACTCTTATTCCTTGGTTAAAAGGTAAATTAAATCCGTATATTTTGTTGTTATCCCAAAACCAACCAACACCTGTTGATAGAGCTTGTGAAGATGAAGGTGCTTGAAAAGTGTTATTTGGATTTCCAGATCCAATTTTTACGTTTAACTCCCAATCACCTGGTCCACCCTCTAAAGTAGTAGATCCATCATCAAGCATATCTCCTGTTTTTATTAAGTTACCTGACAAATCAAACAAAAAATCACCATCAGAATCTTGTTGATATCTATCCGGATCACCGGTATTACAGTTAGTTGGATATATTCTATGTTTTATACCTGAATCATCTGACCAACTTATCTTTGTATAATTAACATAATCTTGTGGTAATGGCATTGTTAGTGAAGCTGGAACAGTCATTTCAAAAGCGTTTTTACTAACTAAAGTATCAAAAGAAAGCTCTTGTATTGCTCTCATTGCATAAAATTGAACGTCGTTTCTTTTTATTTTTGATATCACTTTATCATCACCAACATATCCTATTATAAATTGATTTATAATATCAGATAGCGCTACTAGTTGATATCTACCATAAGAGTTAGGATCATTATAGTATGATTGCTGTGTTTGAGATAGTAAAACCATTTATTTATTGTTTTTCTTGTTGAATTTGTGACATTTCCATAGCATCGCCAGCTTGTGTTACATCTGGACTTTTAATAGAAATACCAGCATATTTTAATATTTTATAAACTAAATTTATTTCTTCTGAAGGGTGTAATTCAAAATTAGTGGATATTGATGGGTCGTAAAGAGCTTTTTCATTTATAACAACATACCCCCAATTAACTCTATTAGGTTTTCTAGTATAAAATACTCCAGTAGCGGTTTTAAAAACATTACCACTACCAACAACTCTTAAAATATTGTTTCTAATATTAGCCACAGGTCTATTATCAGTAGGGCCGTATAGTCGACTTGTATATCTAGCTTGATTAAAATCTTTAGTTTTTAAAAGTTCACATTCAATATTATTTAATTCAATTCTATGAATTCTATAAATATAACTAGGAAGTATTTTATTTGGATTAGGAGCTCCTGTATAACCAGCTACAACGGTTTGACCATCTCCATTTTCAAAAAATTGTATTTTTTCTTCTAATAATTTTTGCATATTAGTATAATTAACATCATTATCATTTATTCTTTTAAATTGATGTAAATCATAAAAATATTGCTCAAATATATCAAATTGAGCTAAATTAGCAAATAAATTAAACTCTTGTGGTGTTATATAACCTCTTTGTTCTTTATTTGCTAAGGCTAAAACCTGTTGATATACTGTGTCTATATTTACCGCCATATTTATCTATTATAATTATACGGAAATAATTTATTTAAAGTTTCTTTTCTATCAGCACAGCCACAATCTTTACCTGTAACATCACTAACTTTTTCAACAACTTTTTTTATTCCCGTTATTTTTGTAATTTTTTCTATTGTATCACCCAATCCTTTAGATTTCTTTTTGCCCATATAATTAAATTTTGTAGTTACGATCGCCCCATAGGGCGACCGC
>CEUX01057429.1_pt1 | contig 15977 bp, 24 predicted proteins | sample 531361 | NCBI WGS metagenome assembly CEUX01 (sample SAMEA2622736, study PRJEB7988) | marine metagenome | isolation source: saline water (ENVO:00002010), including
TGCCATCATAATCGAATCTCACTTTCTCGTTTCCATTTGCATAGACTGAGAGAGGAACCTTGACTGCACCTCCACCTCCAAGTTTCTCGGCGGCTCGTATGCCCGTCTCGGCGACACCAGAATCAGTCATATATGACCTGAATCCAATGCCACTCGTACCGTTCATGTCTTTAAAAACGTCAAGGCGAGCTTCCGGTTCATCATTTCCTACAGCAACGTTTCCGTTTGCTGGGTTTAGTAATAAATCTACTACCGAGGTTCTGAAAGGATATATTCCCTGCATTGCAACTGCTTTCTTTGCCTGATCAACTGCTATTCTGAATTGAAGAGGCACGAGATGCGCTTCGTTAGGGGAAGGCTTCCCCACGACACTATTAACGTTACTTGTCTCAATGGTAAACTGACCCCAATCGGAGTGCGAGGGGTCAGAGTCAAGATCGCGATTGATGTTTCTAGTCGCATACAAAAACCCTCCGGTACGGTTAAGAATCATTTTTCTGGCTGCCTCTGCATTGTTACCCTCCGATATGTGAAATTGTAAGTCCGCATTATAGTTTTGAGAACTGTTATTAAAGGATGTTATCTTTGCACAGTATGCGTCGTGGTTATTAACATATGGACTACCGAGACGCAAAACAGCTGTTCTTTCACCGCTACCACCTGCAGATACCGTTAATCCATTATCACCTCTTACTTGCATTACGTTCCTGGGATTCGTCGTCCCTATACCTGCTGTGCTTGCGGTGAGCACGCCCACGTTGCTAAGACCGAAGTTGGCGAATGTAGAAAATCCGTTAGCCGTTATTACGTTCGTGGACGTATTTCCATTTTGTGTGATTATCTCGAGTGGCGATATGGGACCCGTTGCACCGGTTGGACCGGTTGCACCCGGAGGTCCGCCCGGATCTCCCCTCGGTCCAGAGGGACCCGCGGGTCCCGTTCCTCCCGCCACGCCCGTCGCACCCGTATCTCCCTTCGAACCATCCGGACCCGTGGAACCTGTCAGCCCGGTCGGTCCCGTGAGACCTGTCTGACCAGTTGCACCGGTCGCACCCCGGGGTCCGAAATCCTGTGGCGTGCCCTGCACAACCAGTCCATTAGAATATATGAAAAGAGCATTTGAAGTCTCAGAAAAATCGATGTATTCTGCGCTCGGGTTCCAGAGGTTTCCGTAAAGTTTCATTTCATTTCCGTGAAGTCTGAGGAGGTCTTTCTTATTTGAGGAGGACGAACCGCTTCCCACCACAAGGTGTGTGTCCGTCGGTTGACTCGCGTCGTCGAGGTTAAATCTTCCGAGCGCGGTTGAGTACGGTGCATGCGCATTCGCGAGATGTCCCTGTGCGAAAGAGTGACTCGCATACGAGACGGAGAGGCGTCCCATCGCGTGCGAATAATTTCCCACCGATTCCGTGGATTCTCCTTCCGCATGGGAATACTTACCTTTTGCTTCCGACCCCAGTCCTTCTGCATGCGAATATTCGCCGGATGCTACGGTTCCCCTTCCTTCCGCGTGCGAGTGAAGACCCGAAGACGTCGTTTGTCTTCCTTCTGCGTGCGAAAACTGACCGGACGAGGTGGTCGCGTTTCCTTCCGCGTGCGAAAAGTTCCCCGAGGACGTCGTGGCGTTGCCCTCTGCGTGGGAGTAATCTCCAGAAGCCGTCGTACCGATTCCTTCGGAGTGAGATCTCAGACCCGAGGCAGTCGATTCGCCCTGCGCGAACGATTCGTTCGTGGAATGGGATTGTCCCTGAACTAGATTCCCTGTGAACTTTGTTGCCACGCTCGTGGAGTTTCCCAGCTGGGTGACCTCTTGTAGCGTACCCACTCCACCGGCTCCTCCACCTGCGACTAAAGTTCCGTCTAGATACAATCCCCGACCCGGCTGTCCATCAATGTCTCCAACAACTAATCCAGATGTGGTGGCTGGATTAGATGTTGTTCTAAAACGAACCCTTTTAATGTTAATTTCATTGCCAGTATTAGACATTGTTATAATTAGTTACTAAATAAAATTCCCGCTAATCCCGCTGTGATTTTTAGCACGTTATATCCCACTGCGTATACGTATAACTTTTCGTTGGTTCTGTCAGTACCCCTCGTGACATCCGTCAGGGTGAGAGACGCGGAATCCAAACGACTGAAATTACAGCACGATTTTCCAAAGTTATAAATGAAAAATCTCGTGTAGAAAGGGCAATTTACTGAGTTCACGAAGTTAATGAGTGCATTTGAGTTATTGTAATAACTTTGCACGGTGTGGTAGTAGGAGGGGCTCATCGAATCCATTATGTCGAGTCCATTTATCGATATTTTTGCGTCTTTGAATGAAAAGTAATCCTTGTCCAGTTCGTCGCTTTTTGAGGGGTGTCCCCAAAAAAGGTATTTTATTGGGTGGTTCAGCGAGGAGAGATCGGCGCTCATGGTGCCACTCGATTCGCTCAGTGTGAGTTTTTGAACCTGGGTCACGAAGAACTCCTTGACTCCTTTGACCATTTGCAATCTCGTGTCCTCTGAGAGGAATATGAAGTTTCCGAATACTTTAAGGTTGGACGAGAGGTTGGGAGAGTTTCCCCACTTTATTCTCACGCTAACGCTCGTGTTCGAGAGCGCCACCAACGGTAAGAAATTGTCGTAATCGCAGAAAAAGAAATGCAGTGGGAAGAACGTGACGTCAGATGTCGAAATTGCGTTATTTATGACCGTCGCTTTCGATCTGTTTTCTGCGAGGTAGACGCTCCATATGTCCACGCAGTAATCGTAGGTTATGGTGTCTACGAGCTTTCCTCCTATGTAGAGCTCGAATTCGGTTCCGTCGAGGGTATTGTTTTCGTTTGGTACTTCGAGCCACATGGCATTGATGACGTCTCCCTTGAATATGACCTCCACCTCGGACGTCCCACCGGCAACTATCGACCCGGAAACGGGCAGTCTGTGAACCGCTTGTGAGAAGTCCGTAAATCGTTTGTAGCTCGCCTTGTATTTAGTGGGATTCAATACATACGTATCTTGAATGCCCTTTGATATTAATGCAACGAGTGCACCCGACATTGCTGCTACTATTATAAAATGTTTATTTATTGTATAGATGCCACCAAAGAAGTCGAGCACTCGCAGAATTCCCACTTCTGGCAGCGAACACCGCTTCGTCCACGAGCCTTGGACGAGGTTTAAGGTCGCTAACAATTGTTACGCCTACGCCTTCCACGATTTGAGGATGTGGAGACCCCAGAAAAGCGTCCCCGGCAATAGGACTGCGGCGGGACCCCTCGCCTCGGACTACACCACCTGCAAAGGCATATCGAAGAAGATTTTGCAGGACAACCCGGGGAAGGTTTACATTTCCAGGGCTGGTGCCAAGTGTAAGAAGGGATACTACAAGGTCATGATGGTAGTTGCGCCCCGCGATAGATATGGAAATCCGGGTGGGGATTTTCATTTCTACAAACAACACGGAGTGGTTCAATACAAGTTGAGGAAGGGCGATACGCCTGAAAACCTCGCGAAATTTTTCGACGTTCCCTTGAGGAGAATCAAGCTCGCGCTGGGAAAGGCGCCGCGTGTGGGTAAAGTAATAGTTTTCAAGTGTAACCTTTTCAGCCACAAAATGGGATGGGCGACCGGACCCCTTCTGGTTGATAGCTGTGGTAAGATCATAAAAGATCCCAGAAAGTCGTGCAGGAAGTATGGATTGAACTACAGCAAATACTGCAAATCATTCTGTGTCGCGTCTCATAAGGGAGTCAAGGTTGGCGTAATCTAAGTCCAACCCGATCCGTTCGAGAACGTTTCTCAACATTTCGATGTTATCCGCCTCGATGCTTAACTGCGTGGTGAGGTGAGATATGTCATCGATGTTCAAACCGACGTTTGTGACGACGTTTGAAATTGAATTCGATGCATCCAACGTCGTCGTTTCGTAAATCGTTCCGTTGACCAAAGGCTCTATCGTCACGGTCACTCTAAATTCTGGTATGTCAAATGGCTCTCTGCACATAGGACAACTTCTATTTCCTTCGTTTTTCCATTTATTTATACATTTTTTATGAAATTTATGACCACAGGGCATTTCTCTCACGTTTCGCTGAGTCATAACTTCCATGCATATGGGGCACGTCGAGTCACCCTCTATGGGTTTGTGCCACGAACAAGTGCCATTTTCCTGTGATACCCTGCACCTGCATCTCGTTCCGTTGGACGTCTGTCCGGTGCATCGGAACATATCGGCTAATAATATTTTAATATTTTTCTATTTCAAAAAACACACATGGAGGATAAGGAAATTAGGGACTACTTAAAGAAACTCAAAGCTAAATACGGATCCGCTTACACGCCCCTCAAATATTTCAGGGGTCTGACCAAGTACAAGGATATCAAAATGAGATTCTTGCGTATACAGAGGGGCATAAAAAACCCGACAAACTTTTCGGAATTCAAAACTAATAGGGGGCAGGTGACAAAAAGAAGTTCTTATACTACTAAATTTTACAAAATGTTTCCAAATGCGAAAAGTCTTCCGCAAAAGGCACGTGCGACTAAGGTTCCCCTGAGAATAATAAGGGCTGTGTATGATAAGGGACTCGCGGCTTGGAGAACCGGGCATCGCCCAGGGGCAAATCCCCAGCAATGGGGGTATGCCAGAGTGCATTCGTTTCTCACGAGGGGTAAAACAACGAAAACGGCAGATAAGAGCCTCGTGCTAGAAGCCAAAAAATTAATGAAACCCGAAAACTTCAAAAAAATATTCTAGTCATCCTCATCGGAAGATGAAATGATGGAATATGCGTGGTTCCTCCCTTGTCTTCTCAAATTCATCACCTCTCTTTCCAAAGATTCGATCGCATCTTTGTAACGAGATCGCATGTTATTCTCAACGAGCGTCTTAAATTGTATGAATTCGTCCTTATTCTGCGCCACGCGACAAACCGGGCACGTGTCAGAATGAACATACCAATTCAAAATGCAATCGGTGTGAAATCGATGTCCGCACTTCAACGTCTTGTAGTTCTTCGTCATCATTTCAAAACATATGGAACACTGCTCCGGGGGAACCATGGAACTATGTCTTGTGCAAAAATCACCGACCTTTGCATTACACTTACATCGCAACCCAGTCCGTGGGATTACATAAGAACATTTGTTATCGACCATGTGTCCTTAACTAGTATGGGTTTTATTATTTTAACTATGTCTGCGTGAATGGCGTCGATGTCTCTATTCGCATCCACAACGTGAATGCCATCACACCCAGATATGAAAGCATCGTAGTGGCGTTTGAGCGTTTGTAAATATTCCAAAGATATCTTGGAATCACCCTCTTGAAACCGCGTTTTTATGTGCTCGTAACACAACTCGGGCTTCTTATCCAAATATATGAAGCACGTGGGGTTCCACGTCAGCTTGTTCGATATGCGAGAAAATATCACGTTCTCCGCATCGGTGACGACGCCACCATCGACCAAGTTTTTCCAAAAAACTTGCTTTGTGGATTCGGGACACCTCTCGAAAATTCCATCGACGTGCTCCATGTCCAAGTAGGAATTCAAAACCGCCATTTGCATCAAAAATCCCCAACGCCCGGGATCGTCATAAAACAATTCGAGGGGCCAATCCTGAATGGGCTCCTTCACAACGGGAAGTGAAGAAATCTCGCTCAACAAAGCCACTTGAGTTGATTTACCAGAACCAATCAATCCGTCTATAACAATTTTCATTTATATACAAATGCACTACGTGTTTAATAAGTGTTTTTTACCTTGAGGAAAGGGACGTCACACGAATCGCAACGCTCGCGAGCGGTGATGTCATCCAGAATCGCCGGACCCTTCACCTGGAGGAGGCGTCTGTAACTGTAGTTATCCTGTGGGGCGATGTTGTTCTGCTTCATGACATAGTCATTAAAGAGCGTCGCGGCGGTACCTATAGTGAAACAACGACCATCAGCCATACCGAGTCTCTGAGACATTTTTGTTTTATAATTAAGAACTATTATAATTTCCTAACCACTGCTCGATCTTGAACCCCCGCCACGTGTCAAAAACATCCCTATCATTTTCCGCCAATTGACTGACGACTATAGCCGACTTGTTGTTGAAAATCTCCCTAACGATCGTATCGTAAGCGCTGACCACGTCCACGAGGTTCTTGGCTCCGGTTATGATGGACTTGCCTGAACTGAAAATGCTCACCACCGCCACCTTTTTATCGCCGTTCGAAATCTTGATCTTGACTGCCGAATACCTATCGGGATTAAAGGTCGCGTCATGCCCTGCGTTGGAAAAAATTTCAAATATGTTCCTCAAATTCACAAAACAGTTCAGAGAAAAGTTAGAATTTATCATGTGAACCGAATATTCGTGAGCGTTGCACTTCTTCTTTGTAATGTGTCCCACAACGCAGTTAATCTGCTTCAAAACTCTCTCGCAATCGAATATGTCGCTGCACCCAGAGACGTGGATTGCACCGTTGGGAAACAACTTGACGGACTTGCGGCTCCTGTAATCGTCGCAATAAATTGACACCTGGTTAAAAAATTCGGTATCAGAACGATGGTAGGTGAAGGTGAATTTAGATTTTAAAGGACGAATGCGGATGCTTTCGTTTTTTTCAAAGTAGTTCTTCACCGCCTGCAAATCGATGGACTTGTTAAAGTTCGATGTCATAGTAATGGTTGTAATTTTGAGCCAACTCGGAATACAATCATTGCTATCACGGATAGACTTTATGCCATTGAAGAATTCAAACATGGAGGGATTCATGGTGAGATGTGCTGCCCGTGCACAAAACTTTGACACAAGAGACGGACACACATATTTTATGGAAGTACGTTCGCCAATATAACAGCGAGTAATGCAGCTATCGACAGCAATACATAATCGTACTTGGGTTTAGATGCCTGAGCCCACCGCGCGGAAAAAAACACCGTCAGAAACACTCCCACCGAACGCGCGCCAGATTCTATGTGCTGCTTGTATGACATTAATTTAAAATATGTTTTTATTTTAAATACAAATGGAAACAAATTTTGGTATGTTTACTCTATTTGCTGTGAGAAGTAAGAATAACCTCCCTTTCATAGGCGCTTATGTTAGCAGTAAGAATTGCAAATCCAGAAAATCAACTAATACAAAGAGTCCATTTTATGTTGGTAGTAATAACATTCTGCCATCTAATCGCTAAACGCCGGCAGCTGCGTAGTCCTTCCCTGAATGCTGATGATGAACTCATCCTCGGCAACGTCAGGCATGTTCTCCGTGTCCGGGAACTCCTTCCTATAAGCCGCAATCGACTTTCCGCTCACGGATGGAGACTCCTGCTGCAGCCTCTCGTACTCCGCCAGAGCCCAATCGGTGAGCAGGTCGGAAGCCTTGCGATCCTCGCGGGACATTCCCATCTGCAGCGTCATGTAACGGTAGTACGAACCGAACTGCTTCGCAACGGCGGCGTGGTCGGCAGCCTTCTCCTCGGCGTTGTAGAACTTCTTTACAGACTGAATCAGCGAGGCAATCATGCCCAGCGCACCGATGCCGTACATCACACCAGCGGAGTCCTCGAGACCGGCGGTCGCCAGAGACGCGGTGGAGCTCACAGTAGTCAGGAAAATAGCCCAAAGCGAAAGCTTATCGCTAAACGCCTTCCACGAACCGGCGTTCTTGTTGTGAATCCAGCGAAGACCGGCAGCCTTCTCACCCCACGCCTTCATGATGTCCTCCATGTGGTTAGACCAACTGGCGGCGTTGAGCTTCTTCTTCAGTCCATCCATGTTCGCAGCGGCGAGCGCAGCCTGCTGATCGACGTTCATGTTCGCCTGCTCGGATGCCATTGTGAGTGCTTATAGCGTTTAAATGATCAAAATCTTTATCTGTGTTAATAATATACAACAAATATGGGAATTATTAACAACGATTCTATGGACACAGACGATGGCTTCTCGGTCACCGGGGCGTATGTTTCGGTCGGTTCCAACAGGGTATCAGTTCAGAGAACGGGTCTCGATGAGAGCAACGTTGCGACCTACAACATAAGGTTCTCTGCGACCTTCTGGAAAGATAAGGCATGGAGGGATGCCGGAAGCGTGCCCTTCAAGACCGTGGGATATAACACTCCCATCACGGATCTGAGCGTGCCTTTATACACCTCTGCATACAATATTCTCAAAGCTGAATACACAAACAACACCGATTCGAATTAACGACCGGACATAGAAATAATCAGAACACCAATGAGAAAAATAGCTAATATATAATTACATTCAGTTTTGTCATTTTTAAAGAAATCGGCAATCTGCGAGGCTGCTTTGCGCTGAGGCTCACGGGCAGGCGCACTCGCCGGCTTGTCAGCCCCCGAACCAACTGGGGGTTCATATGCATCTTCGAGAGGTGCATAATCAATAGCCATTTATTACTTTATCTATATATTAATTTCATTGTCTTTCGATGCCTTCTTTCTTCGTCCACCGCGACGCTTGGCAGGCGCCTTAACACTTATGTCCTTTATATCAGGGTCATCAGTGGTAACCGAAATTATGTCAGACATGTCGTCCTCCGCAATCGCGGGAGCGTCCGGCTTCGCGTCGCCTGTAAAAGTGTTCACAGGCGGAGGAGGTACCGGCATGCCCATACCGCCCATCAAACCACTCAGATCGATTCCGGGACCCTTCATCTCCTTACGACCGCTCACGGGGTCGACGCTGGGAGGTGGACGACCATCGGCGGGGTTTTGCATCGTGTTTTGAACCGCGCTCATCATGTTCTGCATGAGATCGGGGTTCTGCCTCATCACGTCATTCACATTAGGCATGACCGACTTGAACATGCTGTTCGTAAGGTGAAACATCATGCCGGATCCGCCGACCATCATTATCAGCCTCACCTCGGGAGCAACCTTGATGGACGTTCTGTATTTCACGTAAAGCTCCTCGAAAACCTCGTCGTAGTCCTCCACGTTCTCCATCATCGACTCCGACCACCCCTCTAGCTTCAAATCGAAGGGGTCGTAACGCTTGTTCAAAAACTCCAAACCCGTCACACACGCTATGAGAGCTCTCCTCGAAAACTTCACCGATTGGTCAACCTCGATGCTGTAACGAACGCGCTTCAGCTCGGAACGAAGCTCCTCGATGTCCGAATACATATTCAAACGCTTATTCACGTGAATCCCCTTTTTGCTAGAAAGACGCGTCAGCTTGTTGAGGATGTCAGCCTTCTCGTCGTCTATGCTCTGAAAACCCTGGGATGGACCCTGTTGAGGCATCATACCACCGCCCGTCTGCATCCCAATCCCAGTCGGCATGGTTGGCATATCTTCGACGTCGTTGACTTCGCCGTAATCTATCGGCTCATCGTTCTCCATGGGCTGAACAGGAGGACCCGCCTTCTTGTCAGGATTCATAAACGCGTTAGGCAGCTCGAGTTCCTCGGGAGTCACTTGTTCCTTCGCTGCTACGGGACGGCGCATCCGCATCGGGGCGCTATCAATTTCAATCTCATCGAGAATAGCCTGCTCGTCATCTCCTAAATTCATCGTGCCCGGATCGTCGCCCTGCAATACTATTTCAGCAGCCATCGCCTATTGTTATCCTAACAGAAAGATTTACTAAACCTTTAACGCGCCCCAAAAAATTATATGTTTTAAATATAAATGAAGTGCTCCAAGACGAACCTCGCTACCGCCTCCGCCGTGGTAATTCTTGTGGCTGTGATTGCCGTTTCTCTCTTCGGCAAGAAGAGCTCGCCCTACACGCTGAAGGCTCTCGTGCTCAAGGATGACCCGACGCAGAAGCCCCTGAAATCGCTCAAGTACGACGTGGCGTGCACCCCCGGACCCTCCCCTCAGGGTGCCTACTACACCAAGGCTCTCACCCCGGGTGGATTCTGCGGCGACCAGCAGCTGGTCAACGCCGCGATGCACGGCTACACCATCACATCCGGCGTCGGCGGCTCGCTTCTTGATGCCTAAAAAAATACTTTGTTATAATAGAAATGCAACCCGATTGCAAATACGAAACCCATAAGATATGTGTGACTCACAGCGGTCAGACTGACACAAATCTTACGGACACGCACTTTTTGCCAGTGCCGCTCAAGGAGGTCGTGAGTGCGCGACTCCTCGCAGCCAACGTGCCGTGGAACGACACCGCGAACGTGGTGTACCTCACGGTCGACGAACTCGACTCACAATTCAAAGATTTTGCGGCACCGCTCGGAGCCACGGGCGCGTCCACACTCGGAAACCCTACGACGAGCAGCATCAAAAGAAAAGCTTTCTGCCCGCTCTACTCGCAGTTCAGAGGGGCAACGGGAGATAAGAGAATAATGTACACAGATGATTATCCAACCGAAACCGAATATAAGTACCCGATACAAAAACTCGAAAAACTCACAGTCTCTGTCAGAGATGAAAACGACGCAGTAATAACCATAGGATCAGGTCTCAGAGCATACTTCTACTTTGAATTTGTGTGCAAACGTCTAAATATTTGTTATTAGTTATTAGTAGTAATGTCAGGTGCTTTAACAACACTTGTCGCAGTTGGTAAAGAAGATGCTATTTTGCACAACGACCCGCAAATAACATTCTTCAAAACAAACTTCAAACGCTACGCCAATTTTTCACAAGCGACCCTTTCGCAGGTTATAAGTGGTAATCCTGCCGAAGGAGCGCTATCGTCAATGACGATAAGCAAAAAAGGTGATCTTATGAACTACATGTACATCACCAAAAAAATAAACGGAGTTCTTCAACCCAACATCACAGAGGACGACATAGAATACATAGAGTTCGTAATAGGTGAACAAATCATAGACAAAATCACGACGAAACAACTCGTATCGCTCAAAAACATAAAAAACAAATACAGCAAAACGCACAACGGGTTCGAAAGAAACGGCAAACTCGGGTTCTACGACCAATATAACTACCCACTGGGATTCTGGTTCTGTGATAACTGGTCGTGCTCCATACCGCTCGTATCACTCCAGTATCACGACGTTCAAGTGAGAATCAGGTGGGGAGCCTCCGCAAGCGGGGCAACCTACGAGGGATGGGTGAACTACGTGTACCTCGACAAAGGTGAGAGACAAATGATCTCAGAATCAAAAGGCGTCAACGACATGCTCATATACCAACACGCAGAAACGCCGCCGTCGAACACGAACAACATGGAACTCACGTTCAACAACCCCGTATCGTTCCTCTTCTCGGACATAGGAACCACAGACATATTCGGAAAAACAATTCCAAACGTGTCCGACAAACTCCTCATAAGACTAAACGGAGTAGACATAGTCGACAAAAAGGAAATCACGCCGCACTACAACATCATGACCCTCATCAACCACACGGAATTCTCAAAGTGGAATGCCGTAGACCCCATAAACAAAGTAGAACTCACCAGAGACGCAGCAGACAGACTGACGGACGTGACGGTCACGACAGAAACAGGAACCAACATGGGGTTCTTCTACCCATTCGCACTGAACTGCTCCTCCTTCCAACCATCCGGAACCTGTAACTTCTCCAGAATAGACGGAGCATACCTCATATCAGATTCCAGTATAAAAAAATCAATATACGCACGAAACTACAACGTACTCAGAATACAAAAAGGAATGGGAGGAATGTTATTTAATTCTTAATATATTTCAAATGAACATAGTGTATATAGCAGCACTTCTCGCAATCGTATTCGTCCTCTCCTACAAACCAAAAGAAAACTTTACAAAAACCCCGCAGTGCTGCAACAACACACCCTATATGGCACAAAACGCCACGCAGTGTGAGAATGCACACTTCCAGGGTGTGCAGTTCGGAAACCAACAATACGGATGCCCAGCCAGACACCCACAAGCAAATCTCGGTGCGATAATTGGCAATTAAAGGTTTCTGGATTTTAAATAGAAATGATCGCCCTCAACATAAACATGGTTGCCATCGGCATCGCAGTCACGGTGCTGCTCGTGCTCTACCTCATCCACAAGCAGCTCAGAAAGACGCAGAATGAGGTCAATGGTCTCAAGAAGTTCTCGAACGTGGTCGCACAAAGGTTTGCCGCCATAGCACCCCCGCCCACCGCCCCAGTCGTGGAGGAGGAGGAGGAGAAGGAGGAAAAGGCTACCGGCGCACGCGAGGGCGGCGAATCTGCGCAAACACAGACTGCGACTGAAATAGATGAAAAAAAGAATGCTTAAATATAGGTTATAATGAAAAGTGAAGAAAGACACAAGTGTGTGATTATACCTATAATCCAAGCGGACAAAAAACCATCCAAGTTTTTAACCGTCCGTGATAAACGTTTCAAAGAATGGACTTTTATCACAGGAGGATGTAGGAAAAGAGAAATATCCGATCCCATCAAATGCGCAATGAGAGAACTGGACGAAGAAACGAGAGGCGTCTTCTCCATAAAAGAAGACATCTACAAGTACTTCAACTTCAAAACGAAAAACAGAAGCCCAGAAGAACTCGAAAGAGATAGGAGGGAAGACGTTGAAGTCACGTGCATTTACCACTGCTACGTGTTCATAATGGAAATATCTGAAGAACAACAAAGACTCTACGTCGCAAAATTTGAAAACGAAAAGTATAAAATGGAACAAAAGAAAATCAACAAAAAACCAATCAAAAGAAGCCACGACGAAAACGACTACATGGCGTTCGACACGCTCGCAGATTTCAACAAGAAAAACGTGTGGCCCTTCATAAGAAAACACGTATTCGGACACAACGATTTTACGGCGATTTTAGACACTTTTTTTGTTGAAGATATAGTAGATGAGTAAAGATTATTGGGGAAAAGCATACATCATAAACCAAATACTCGAACTCAAAAACTACGAAAACATAAACGATCCGGTGCACGACGAAGAAAAACAAAAACTCGCAGAACTCACAATAGTCAAACTCAACGAACTCAGGCAAGATCTGAAAATATTCAAAAAACAAAACCAAAACGAAAGCCTGCTTTCTAGGGTAGGAGGGTGCCCCGACTTATATTGAATTAAAGCTTAAAATGAATGTAAACACAATGAACTGGGTAGTGATAGCAGGTTCGGTAATACTGTACCTACTTCTATCCAATTTCATAAAAATTGCTATAATTATATGGAACATCCTTCATATAATGTGGCAAGTAGTTAGGTTTGGGTATGACGTAAGAAAAGTCTTACGTTATAATAAACGCAAGTGATGTCAGGTGCGAAGCAGTCGTTAAGTGAAAGTTTAAGCAAATTTGAGGAAGCAATGGCAAGACAAGCGTCAAATCGATTGACGCAAAGGAAATCGAATACGAAGCAGTCGTTAAGTGAAAATTTGAGCAAACTTGAGAAAGAAATGGCAAGACAAGCGTCAAATCGATTGGCGCAAAGGAAATCGAATACGGTGAGAACGCCACAAACTACAGCCCAAAGCAAGCCCAACACGAAGTCCAACGCGACGAGCCCACAGAAAAGAAAACTTAGAACACCCGAAGAGGCAATGTTAGAAAGAAAAGGAGTACGCAGAACTCCTCACGCCTTTTTACGCAAACAAGATGTCCTAAGATCACACCAAGAATTATCAAGAAGAAGACCTGCCTTCAACAGATCGCTTTACGGCACAAGCGAACACATTGATGCAATTATACGCACTGGGAGATTCCGTAGAACTACAAGAAACGGTATTGCAAAAATACTCGAAGAAATTAAAAACAACGCGAAAATGGCTCAAATTTATTTGAATGTACCCCCACCACCACCGCCTCCAAAAAGACCAAGAAGACCAATGAAAAAGTTCCACGAAGGTGGTCTCGTGCCGAAAACGGGGGAATACAAACTTCTCAAAGGAGAAATAGTCATTAGCAGAGGACAAAGGAAAAACATGACACACGGACAAATCGTAAAACTCATCGCAAACTATGTGAAAAAGTAAATTAAAAACGAACAAACTTGTTATTGTAAATATTTATGAAGTCTCCGTTAAGATATCCGGGAGGTAAAACCCGGGCTTGTGCAAAATTGTATGACATATTTACGTACAATTTTGATCACAAAAATTACAATACCTTAATGTCTCCATTCGTAGGAGGAGGGTCATTTGAATTACACATGTTTAACAAACATGCATTTAAAATAATGGCAAATGACAAATTCAAACCACTTTACAGTTTTTGGAATGCGTGTAAAAACAATAAAAGTGATTTGTGTGCGAAAATACAAAAGGAATTTGACTCTGAAATTTCAAAGAATGATTTTACAAATATGAGAAAGTGCATCATGGAATCTGCGGACGAAGTAGACCAAGCCACCAAATTTTTCGTCATAAATAGATGTTCATTTAGCGGTGCAACTCTCTCCGGAGGATTTTCCGCAGAATCGGCATCAAAACGGTTTACGCAAAACTCCATAGAAAACGTCAAAAGTCTTAAACTACACGATTTTGATTTCTATAACCTGGACTTCCAAGAGTTCATACAAAAATGGACTCCCGGATCATTTATATTTCTCGATCCACCGTACTACCTTGGTAACCAATCCAAACTATACGGAAAACAAGGAGACATGCACGAAAACTTTGACCACGAAAAACTATACGAATCAATAAAAAATATAAAAGGGTGGATGATGACCTACAATGACTGTGAATACATCAGAGAATTGTATAAGGATTTCACAATCACAGAAACAAACTGGACTTACGGGATGAATAAAACCAAAAAATCATCGGAAATAGTTATTATCTGTAAATAAAAGCCCCGGTGGTAAACGCTCAGGATTGTCAAGGCTATATCGAGATGACACCTTTAACTTCTTAGACATGTGAGAACACATTACACTCACATAAGTGTATTTTCTTTTTCTCAACTTTCTACCATGCACCTTCACACGGACTCTCAACTTTTGATCAGAATTAAACTCCGGAACCCCGAAATTACAAACATCCTGCCCGAGATGAAATAGTCCGTTCGTATTTATCTGAATGTAAGAACACCCCTTCTGTCTATAATATTCCTTTATACGATTTGACGAAATATTAAAATACCTGTCATCCCAGGTTTTATTGCTTTTCTTCATGATCAACCAATCTTTATGTAAAATATCTTGATGCATAGGTGGCGGTAATTTGAAATCGAACAACTTACCTTCGTTTAAAATATCAGAAACAATCGGATCTTTGTGCAGCCACCTTCCATCCTCCAACACTGCCTTTGATTGACCCCAATCAACTGCATTGTGCTTACACTCTATGTGAACCATAACACCATTCCAAATACACGACAAGTCCGGAGAACTGCTCGAACCACCTAAATCCAACTCAGATTGAGTATTGAAAAACTGATTCAAAGGCGTAACGCACCGTCTAACGACATTGTGAACTTTAGTCTCATACAACGAACCACTGATGGAACACATAGAACCACGAATGTCACCAATTAACTCATCAATAACTTCATCTACAATGTCGTTATCCATATATAAATATGTTACGTATTCTTTATTTAAAATCTTCCATCTTTCCCGGGTAAAAGTCGGGGGTAACCTCTAATACGTGACTAATTTTACCCAACTCCAGTTCTGGATCATCCGATGTGCGTGAATAAATAGCATCTGGAGACTCAATACTCGTTATAAATATGTATTTTGCTACTATTTGATAATAAAAACCCCTCGTAATCACCGGCTGTAGATAATCACCAATCAAACGATTAATAAACTTGTGATCCCCATCAAAATTCTCTACTAACACTGCTGTGTGTCTACTATATCCACCCCATACGTTGCTTTTATTATCAACCCTATACAAATCTAATCCATACTCTTCACACTGCTCATGCACCCACCTGGTTTTATCCATACAAGTTTCACCCCATAACCATAGCACCTTGGGAAAAGAATCTTTAAGTCCCATACCTTTACATTAAGGTTTTAAATTTATAAATCACGACACAATCGGTACATTTTACATTCATTTTAATATAGTCACATGCATTTTGATATAAGCATGTC
>CEUX01035782.1_pt1 | contig 15965 bp, 16 predicted proteins | sample 531361 | NCBI WGS metagenome assembly CEUX01 (sample SAMEA2622736, study PRJEB7988) | marine metagenome | isolation source: saline water (ENVO:00002010), including
TGAGGACATTCTCTCCCCAGGGAGGGGGTGGGTTTTATTAAAGGAATTATATGGCAAGATTAACATTTAGTGCAAGAATAAGTTCTTTATCTGGAATCTTTGATTTTTCTGAGGATGAAGCTGTGCAGCATATTTATAATGGTATAATTGATGTATGTAAAGCTTTATTAAAAAAGAATCCTGTAGATTTAGATCAATTTGCAGTTACTGAAATTAGGACCGAAGCACCTTTTAATATCGAATCTGGAATGATATTGTCGCTAAGACGTAAATTAGGAACCTTTGTGAATGACCAGAGTGTATCTGTAGATGATTATAGAGGAGCCACTAAAGTTAATGTCAGTTCTTTTTTAAGAACTCAAGATACCTCTAGTTTATTATATCAATCAAAATATAATCCAGTTTATACTGTTGAAAGAGATAGGGTTGCAGGTAGGGAAGTAACTATTAATGTTTCTCCTGCAATTTCATCTAGCGAGCCGGTTAAAGTATCTTATATTCTTTTAAGGCCTCTAGGCTCTGCAAACGGAGACTCTTATGAGCTATTAAAGGTAAATGCTCATTCATATTTAGAAAGTATCCCTGATCAATATTTACATCCAATAATGCTTTATGCGGCTATAAAAGTATTACAAAAAAGAATGTCTACTCTTATTTTAGAGGACGAGGATATTGAATTAGAGGCAGGGTTAAAATCTAGAGCTTCAGAATTAGTTCGTGAATATGAAGAATATTTGGGAATTTCTGATCCTCCTCCTGCACAACAACCTCAAACTAGGAGAGCAAGATGACGGTACAAGAATTAATGGAAAGAGTTGGGAGCACTAATACAGGTTTAATGATAGCCTATATAAAAGATGCTATGGAAGAAATGAATATATTGGCAGAAACTCATGTTACTACAGCTAAAATCGATATAGTGAAGGATAAGAGATTATATGATCTTCCTAATAATACGATTCAAGTAACTAGTATTAGAGCTAAAAATCATCTTAATAGTAATGATGATTACACTCCTATCCCTAGAATGATAGGAAAAGTATTTATAGGAGATTCTGATGGCTAGTCAAAAAGAATACGCATACTCCATTAAGGGGAACAAATTAAGCATTTTTGAAAGAGACTATTCTGGAGTACAGAATGGACAAACTCTTTCAGCTCCAAATATAGAACTTCCACAAGGCTATGGAACATGGAAAAGCCCTCAATCAGATGTAACTGATGGAATAGAAATAGAATATTCATATAGTCCTGAATATACATATAATACGAGTTCTGCAATACAGAAGAATAAATTTTATATTAATGGATGGACTGTTATAGAGGGTGACTTAACATTCGTTAGGTCTCATCTAGATGGATCTGCTATGTGGGATACGGCCCCTTATAGTAATGTTGGAGATAATGAGTATATAAATATATCTGGTAGTTCTAGGTGGAATGGTATACATAAGGTTCAGGCTGGAGGTGATAATGGATTATTAAGAACTTATACTAAGGTAAATGAATCCCTACCACTAGTATCAGGAATAAATAATATAGATATCCATGCTGAATTAGCTGACAATACAGCTCAAATAAGGGCAAATGATAGTAGTGATATATGGCTTAATCAGATGTATAGTGTTGGTGATTATATTTTCATAGTTAATTCTGCCACTGCTCATAATAATGGAATGTGGGAAGTTTCAAAAGTCAGGACAACAAATACAGCTGAGAGTACTTCTGGCATTTATATAACTAATAAATATTATTCTCATCATACAAGTCCATCTGGCAGTACTATGTCTACTGAAGGCATAGATACTACTGTAGATACAACAGCAGATACAGATGCTAGTATTTTACTTTATAAAGTATATAGAGATTTTTGCTATCTTGAATCAGACATAAAGATTTTATCTGATGAGTCAAGTACATTAGACTTGCCTAGCTATTTATCTAAAGCGCTAATATATTATATTAAAGCTAAGCTTGCAGAGGATAAGATGGAGTTAGAATCTAAAGAATATTTTATGAGAGAATTTAGAAAAATGGTAGAGAAGCATGAGAGTAGTAAAGTAGCAGGTCCAAGAGGAGTAATGACTGGCCCGCATTCAATAAGATAACAACAAACAAGCCCATTCACGCACAGCCAGTGCTTAGGGCAGGAGGTTAATATGGCAGGAGTAAGAAAGGGTGGAGCTCAACACTTCACAGTACAAGAAGCACAAAATATAGCATTAGGTCAAGCTGGCTCCATGTTTAATGATGGAACAGCTGCAATGAAACCCCCCACAGATCATGTATTTGTAGCAATCACAGCATTAACTGATTTAACGTTTGACGCTAGCGGCGGATTAATAGCTGCAGATGCTGATAATTTTGTTAATACTGAGACAGCTGCTCATAATGAATCTGGAGGATCAGAAACTGCTTTACAAGGAAGCGGAGGAATAGAAATGGATAATAGTAATATAATTCCAAAAGGAGTTACCATTTATGGGCGATGGATAGAAATTGATCCTGCTGGCGGAGAATGCATAGCTTATATAGGTAAGTAATGTTAGGATTAAGCGCATCTATAAATAGTGAAGAATCTTATGCTAAAGGTGAAAGGTATCGAGAAAGATATCATTCAGGTGGTAGTTATCATTATTCAACTAATCCTATTGGGAAAAGCGGTAAAGAAAGCGACTATCTCGGAGAGTTTTCAAACTCAACAGACGATGATGATATGACAACTTCTAATGCAACAATAGGCATTATAAGTGGAACCCTTAGAATTAGAGTTAGCGCTGACGATGGCTATGTATCAATATCAGTTAATACTATTCCAGGTGTAAATTATATAGTAAGCTATTTGAATGATCCTAATAATTCAGCTAATTCTAATGGAGTATTTAAAGTAGGAGCTACAGCTAATAGCCATTCTATAGGTAAAACCAATGTTGTTCATGCCACAGATGATAATAGTGCAAAATCGTTAACCTTTACGGCATTAGCTAGACATACATTTGTGTCTTGGTCTGTAAATGATAGTGGTGGATTTATGTTTCTTGACAAAATTTCAGTAAAAGAAGCTTAGTATGACTGATTCATTAAAAGTAATTGGATCTAGTTTTAGCACTATAGCATTAAACATATGGGAATTAGTCCCGGAAGCATTAGGTATTATATTATTAATACTTAATATCGTTTATATATGGCTTAAAATAAAGAGATTTATTAAATAGGAGAGAATATGCCTAGAAAGAAGAAAAGTGCCGTTAAACGGGCAATAGTGACCCCAGACAAGCACTTCCCTTTAGAGGATAAAAAAGCAATAAAAGTAGTATGTAAGGCAATTGAAATAGTAAAACCAGATATCTACATTGATTTAGGAGATACTGGAGAGTGGCAACATTTTAGCACTCATTACTGGAAAGGCAGATTTGCCAAGCCTATGGAAGATTTAATACCATTGCTTGACAAAGATGTCCATGATGTAAATAGTGGTATGGATAAAATAGACGCATCCTTGGATAAAGCAAAATGCAAAGAGAGACATTTTGTTCAAGGCAATCATGAAGTATGGTTAGATAAATTTGTAGATAGATATCCATATCTTGAGCATTACAAAACAGAGAATGCTCTTAAGTTAGATAGTAGAGGTTATGAGTTTCATCCTTATAATAGAAAGAGAACTTTAAAGATAGGTAAATTAAATTTTACCCATGGAAAGTTTGTATCAAAATATCATTCATTTAAGCATTTAGATGTTTATGGTGAAAGTATAATGTATGGGCATACTCATGATCTACAAAGGCATACAAAGACTCATGCTGGTGGTACTATAAGCGCATGGAGCTTAGGTTGTTTAAAAGATATAGAAGAAGATGAAGATTGGCTGAGTGGAAGATTGACTAATTGGAATCATGCCTTTGCTATTATTGACTTTTTTGATAATGGAGACTATAAGGTCGAAGTAGTTGAGATTATTAATGGTAAAACAACATTATGGGGAGAAGTACTGGATGGTAAATAATGGATATATTTGCGATAATAGAGAAGTTTGGAATACCAGTGGCCGTAGCAATGGCCTTTGGGTTTTTCATATGGAAGCAAAACAAGTTCATCCAAGATACCCTGATGGAGGAGCTAGAGGAGAGCTTTAAGAGATTGGAAGGCATTATCATTCAGTTGATTAACCAGCAGAAGAAAATGCAAATAGAACAGAAAGGGATTGAAAAATCCTTTAATGCAATAGTAAAGATAATAACACAGTTAATGAAGAAGGAGCAAAAATGAGTTTATTTAGTAAATTAGGGGATGATATTATTGATGAAGTGTTTAATGATGAGCTACAAAAAGAAGTAGTTAAAGCATTAAATGATAGCGTTGATATTCCTTTCTTATCAGAAAAAACAGAAGAGAAAATTATGAATGCAGTATATGATACTGTTGAAGGTGTTATAAAGGCAGCATTGAAAAAAGCTCTTTAATGAAAAAAAGTATAGATCCAAATAACTATAAAGAGTTAAACGATAAATATGAGTCATTTGGTAAGGAGTTGTATTCTTATCTGAAGAAAAAAGGAAAGCATAAGCGTGCCGAAAAAAAGCCTAAAAATAGATAAATTCGAAGGTGGTTTAGTAAACCATTATAATACTCGTGATATTCCTAACAACTCTTTATCAGAGGCTCAGGATATAATGGTTGATATCTTAGGAAAGATTCGTCTGATGGGAAATCATAAATCTTATATCCCTGCGCAAGTACCTCTTCATAATTTATCTGCATTAGTAGTTCCTGGTTATGGATTATATGGATTTTCTGCTGATTATAATATGAATAATCAGAATGTAGAATCTGAATTACTTGCTATCCAGAAAAAAGGCAGTATTGGAATATATGATACTTCGCTTCATGCAGATAAAATAATAATGGTAGAAGATGATACTTCAGACATGGGAGCTAAATGTGAACCTGTATTTTTTTATACCAATGGAGCATTAAGGGTTTCGGATGGATATATTAAGGATGTTGCTTCTGATGGGACTCATAGTCATGATACAGTTCCAAACAAATGGTTTGGATATATAAACAGAACTTTGTTTCCAAGCTTAAATCCTTCTGTTGACGATTTATCAACAGGTGAATGGAGAGATGAAGTTCAAGAATTGGTTGACCCGGTTGTTGAGTCTAGTAATGCATTAGACGAAACAACTCCTGGCGCTGGCACCCTATCTTTGGTTACCAGTTGGAATGATAATGAAGAGGCTGGAGAGTGGAATGCAGACCAAATTACTTCATTAACCTTTGGCTATTCCTGGCTTTATGATGATGAGAAGCAGGAAACCAAGGTATCGTTATTTTCAGGCACTAAGAATGTTGATAGTGGTGGAGATCATGAATTAGAATTACAAGTTTATATTAGCAATATTAGTTGGTATGATAATATTCCAAGACGCGTTACTGGTTGCAGAATCTATTGGATGGGCGAAGGAGGAGATTTATTTGAAGATCCATATCAGTTAGCGGAAGGAGACTTTGTTGAAGGTACTTTAACAGGGCATAATAATAAGGTGGTAAATTTTGCTGTAGATGGTAATTATTATAGAACTCCAGATTCAGGTAGCGGATTAAAATTACCTTCTCAACCAGCATTAACATTTAAATTAATTAACGGATATAGTCATAATGTTGATTCTATTACTGCAAGATACAGGCATGCAATTATAGCTAATGGTGTTACTTATATTGCGAATATACGCCAAAATAATAGGAATTACCATGATAGAATGCTTAAGTCTGCTATTGGCCCTAATGGAATAGGCTTTTTTGATGTATATCCTTCAGATAATTTTTTAGATGTAGCTGTACAGGATGGAGACGCAATAACAGCTTTAGAAGAATTTTCAGATAGATTGCTTCAATTTAAGAGAAAAAGCTTATATGTTATCAATATATCTGGAGATTTTGAGTATGTAGAATCTCATCATCAGGGAATGGGGGCATCAAGACAGTCAGCGGTTTGTAAAATTGCTAATGGTATTGCCTGGGTGAATAAGCATGGATGCTATATATTTAATGGAGAGGGCGTTATAAATATTGTATCTAATAAGATAAATCCAATAAAATGGAAATCCTTTGTAGGTGATACAGCTATGATAGGATATATAAGCGTTAGACAGCAAATTGTTGTAGCTGGGGGATCTGCAGCTGCACAGGGAAAGCAAGATATATATATCTATGATGTCAGAACTCAATCATGGACTATTGGTAATGATAAAATTCCAAGAAATTCTAAGTCTAACTTTATAAGCAATTATAGAGATACCATGTTATTTGCTTCTAATAAATATGTAGAGGATGAGTCATTTGCGGTTAATACTATTCAATCTATAGTAGAGCCAGTAGAAGGCAGATGGGAAATACCAAATGTTGGTAGTTTAATTATTAACCCTGCAGTCCTAAGGATTAATAATATCGACATTACTCAAGAGTTTTCCCATAATAGTGGAATAGGAAACGAAACTACTCAAGAGAAAATAGCTCATGAAATTAGTACTGGGCCTTTTCAAGAGATTTTTTCATGCAATGCAAATGGAAACCCCGATCCATTAGTTATCACTATGGATGGACATCTTACTGATGATACAGGTAGTAATGATTTTTCAGCAAATAACTCTATTATGACATTTAGTAATCCCCCAACTAGACTTTCTACCTCTGAGACATTTACATCTGATTTGCAGCATACATTTAAAGCTGCTTATGGGACTGTTTCCATGCATTTAAAGGCTCTTACTAATCATGGGGATACAACCGTATTGGGCGAGTCAGTTCAGATACTAGAACTTACGGTAACTTATTTAAATGTTAGCAATACAGTCTATGATGGTACAAGTCGAAGAGGTCTTGCTAATTTTGCTTCAGCTTATCATGATGGAACAGGCCTAGTAAGTGCTTATAGTGATGGATTTAGATTTCATGAATTAACTCAAACAGATCAAATGAAATTTGGAGGGATTCCAGATGCGACTGCTTCTGGGGAATATGTTGCAGCTAATACCAGCCTTTTAAATAATGTTGATGTTCACCCAGTATATGGTCATAATGGAGAATGGGCATGGCGACACCTATCACAACTGCATCATGATGACAATAGCCCTGGTGCAGTTCTATATGAAAGTAATCCGAACGATGATGTAACTGGATTTCAACAATCTACAATAACTCTTGCTGTCCGACCAGATATATCTCTAGGGCAAGGGCAATCAGCGCTTATTTTAAATAGCAGTCATAACCCTACGCATTCTGTGGTTGATAGTACAATCACATGGGATCCTATAAATATTGCTACAAATGTTGTGAGGATTGACGAGAATCAACCAAATCATCCTTTAGCAGGACCAAGTTATATAGCAATATCCTTTCAAAGACAGGTATCTGGCGATATAGAGTCTCAATATTCAACTTGGGGTAATTATAATGATGTATTGGGTGAGATTACATCTCCTGGTACTTTGTTTTCTATAGATATCCCAGGCAATCCAGTCTTTGATCAGGATAGTGGTGCTCCTGTTCTGACTCTTCGAACTGTTGCTGTCTATACTGCAAACCATGATAATCCTAATATGAATCATGAAAATATTCATGGAGTCCCTGCAGCTAATTATTTTGCTAACAGAAATATAGGCTGGTATCAACCCATAACTATTATAGCAAAACTATCTATAGCTCAAGAGGGTGAAGAGTCTGGGCACGCATTTAATTATGCTGAATATTCCCTTAATTCACAATTTACTATTACATTAACATCAACAACTGTTAATCCGCCCTTTACGTCAAGTGTACCTTATGCCGGTAGAGGGGCAAAAGAATTATTAATTCCAAATAGAGGAGCTAATACTACTTCTGATATTGAATATGCAGCAGTTATTGATCCTAGTTCTTCACCGGGAGTAGATGATAGTCCGTTATTAGTTCAATATATTACTAACAATGGAGATACTCCTGATGAAATATCCTCTGCTCTTGTTAGTCAAATTTCTCAGATTTCAGAAACTGTAGGATTGAAGTCTGTAGCAAGGCCATCATTATCTAATGTAGATATAGCTACTGCAGTAAATAGTGGAGTATATACAATGGCAGGGATTACACTTGATCAGACAGGTTTTGCTGTAGGTATGGAAATAGAATTGACTGCAAATACTGGAAGTGGTCATGCAAATGAAGGAAGATTTTTAATAATAAGCCTTAATCCGCCGAATACAATTACTGTAAATCCTTCTGCAGGTTCTCCTTATGCTGGCTTATCTGGTCCTAGTGTAGAAACAAAGAATTATAATATTGTCGGAAGTGCAATTGTAGTTGAAGACAAAGCTCCACAGCCTCAGCAAGATATACTCTCTATAGCTACGGAAGTACGTTCAGGTTTTGTTGAAGTTCAGGAGTTTACTAATAATTCGTCTGAGGATGGCTTAAATATAAATAATAGCTCTAGCAATGTATTCATTAAAACTAAAGAGTTTGATTTCGGAGATCTATCAAAAAGAAAAACTATTAAAACTATTTACATAACTCATACAGAGCATGAAAAGATGGAGGTTAAATGCTATATAGATGGCACAGAAAGTTCCTATACGCTTACTCCAGACTATAGTGTAATTTCTGACAATACCTTAAAAATAGTCAAATATAAGACAAATATAAAGAATGTGAGAAGTATAGCTTTAGAATTAACTTCAACAGAGCTCGTCACTAATTATATTTTAAATGATATAACTATTGTCTATAGGGAAAAAGGAAGTAAATAATGGCTAGAACTCCCAGACAATTAAATCACTTAAAAGCTGCTAGAATTATTACAGGGAGAGGAATCCCTCGTCGCGATGAAGGATCTGATGGAGATCTTACATTAAGAATAACTAGCGATGGGTTAAAGTTATTCGCTAAATATCAAAATAAATGGTATGTAGTAGGTGAGCATATGAGAGAAGCGGCTTTAAATGATAGAACGCTATCGACAGACAGCACTATTCCTTCTTCAAATCCAGCAAGATTTACAAAATCAGGAGATGTTGCTATTAATGTTGGTAGCAAGGTATCTTTTGATAGTAGAGGGGGTGGAGCAGAAATATCTTCTGAAAGAGCTCCTAATACTGATAATAGAAATTTAATAGCTACACTTAGAAATGGTGCTTTTTATATAAAGGATAGAAAGTCTGCCGCAGGGACTCCAAAGCTTATAATTAAGAATGATGCGAATAATCTTAGTGGAGGTGTACTTACTTTTATAAATGACAGAGATGGTGCTGGAGGAGCAGCTAATATTGATAATGATAATTTAGGCTTTGTATTATTCCAGGGATATAACAGTAGCCTGGAAGAAGTAACTTATGGGTATATTCAATCTTACACAATAGATGTCACAAATGCAACTGAGGCTGGACAGTTAGAAATTGGAGTTGTCACAAAAGATGCTGGAGGAGGAGGTTCAGGCTTAGATAGTGGCATATTGATGCAAGGGTCAGATACAAATGATACCGTTAATGTGACTATTGCTAGTGGGGCAACCTCTATGACCACTATTGCTGGTGACTTAGATATTGATGGGGATAAAGTAACATCAGTAGGAGCATTAGAAATAGAGACTGGGGGCAGTGGAGATTTAACATTAGATGTTGCAGGTAATATAATAGCAGATGTGGCTGGTGGTCAATTTACTATTCAAGATAGTGACGCAGCTGACCCTGATTTAGTAATTAAATCTACAGGAACTCACACTGCAGGAGGGACACTTCAGTTCATCAAAGATAGGGGTGGAGATGCAGGTACTGCAAATAATGATAATGATATTCCTGGTACTATTTATTGGTATGGATATAATGATGCAGGGACTCCTGAGTTAAAGATATTTGGTCAAATGAAAGCAATTATTACTGACGCAACTGACTCTGCTGAACTTGGAAAGGTAGAAATAGGTGTATTAACTAAAGATGCGGGAGGAACAGGGTCTGGCATAGAAACTGGTTTAAAGATAGAGGGAACTATTGTTAATGATAGAGTAGATGTAACCATTGGAAATGGTACTGCGTCTATGACAACTATTGCAGGTAATTTAGATATTGATGGAAGTAAAATAACTACAGCAGGCAATATAGAGCTTGAGAGCGGAAATGATGTTGTTATAGACTCAGGGGGTGACATTACATTAGATTCTCATGATGGTAATTTTATAGCTAAGAAAGCAGGAACAGAATTTAGTGTTGCAAATAGTGCATATGCAGGAATGATATTGGGATATACTACCGTTGGAAGAGATGCTGCTCCTGACACATTTTCCCCAGGCACTTCTATGACTCCAGTAGATGACGCTTTAAAGGTTACATTTAAAGCTCCGCCAAGTGGGGCTGTAGAAGTATTTGTAAGTATTGTTGTAGAACAAGATCAAGCAGGAAGAAATCTAATGTTTGGTTTATCTACTACAGATGCAAGCACAGGATTCACAACACTTGAAGATATTTATGAAGATTTTACTTTTGTTGGGGGTGTAAATTTAGGGGGAGGGGACGTAATTCAGCATACGCATAGATGGGTTGTTACAGGACTTACTGCTGGCGCTATAGATACATATTGGTTTGCAGCAGGATCTGAAGCAGCTGGGAGAACTCGATTACGCTGGGGTGGAAATGCAACTGCCATTGGAGATTATACAGAGCCTTATGAGTATGCTCCGTTTATAATGAAAGTAACTGCACTACCAGCAGCAACTACTGATTATGCAGTATATGGATAAACTATTTGGAAAAGTTATTAACAGATGATTATATTACAAGCATTTACCAAGGAGTAATTTATGAGTAATGCATTAAACGCAAGTCTAGCAAATGCATGGTTTTCTGCTGATATAGCAGTAAATAAGCAGGAAGTATATCAGTTAAAAAAGCAAAAGCAGGAAGAGTATGAAGAGAAGCTTGAAGAATTAACTAAAGCTCAAAAAGATGAAGCAAAAGAAGAAGGCATGTTTTCAACTATAGGCAGTATTATTGGGGCTGGTATAGGAATGGCAACTGGTGGACCTGCAGGAGCAATGGCTGGATATAAAATTGGAGCAGGAGCTGGGAGTTTTGTACACGGTGTTACTAGTGATGATGCAGAGTTAAGAGCCATGGCAGAAGAACTTGAATCTTTTGATTGGGAATTAGGTCAACTTGGTAATAAATATTCTGCTCTTGAGTCTGCTAAATGGGAAGAAGAAGGAGAGGATATAAGTGAGGCAACCATGGACGCATACGAGCAATGGTCAGATGATTTTTATGATCCGTGGTATGAAGATGCAATTGAGGATTTAGCAATACCTATTGCAAGTCAGTTTACTATGAGTCAAATAGGTGATTTTCTACGGCTTGATGATCCTATGAGTTGGTATCATGATTGGGTTTTACCAGAAGATATGGCTAATATTAATCCAAACACAGGAAAGCCTTATGTGTATATCTAATTCACCAAAAGGAGATAAATAATGCCAGATCAAGAAGATTATGAATTAGAGGCACAGCAAACATGTGAAGAAGGGGGCGGAACTTGGACTCCAGGTCATCCAACTTATGGAGGTGGAAGCTGTGCTTATCCTAATGAAGATACTGAAACCGGTATGAGCGAATGGGGCTTCGAAGGTGTTGATTTCGAGGATGTTACTGTTGATGTAGGAGAAGACGGCGTTCAGTTCGGACTAACTGATGACTTTATGGACTGGGATATAGATACTCCACATACATTAGCCGGTTCTGGCCCAGGCTCAATCATGCATTGGATAGGTGAACAGGGTTTTCAGGGTACAACTGAGGCAAGTACCATTTATGAGAATATTGACTGGTTTGTGGAACAATGGGGAAGTTTAGGAGGCACTCTTGCCTTTGATCCCTCAGGTATAGAGGATATAACTGAAGGTGCGAATCTAGGCGCTAGTGCTCTGATGGGCGAAATATCAGAATGGGAGAAAGGGCAGAGAGATATATTGTATGGAACTGATGATACTGTGGGCGCTATAGAGAATATTCAAACACTAGCTCAACAACAATTAGAGGCTTTTAGTCTAGCAGAGCAAGAGCGTCAAGTTATGCAAAGAAAATCAACTGCAGATTTAAGAAGACAGGCATTACAAGGCATAGCAGCAACAAGAAGAACTTCTGCTGGAAGAGGATTGGCCTCTGGTATGTCTGGAGGGCGAGATTTAGACACTTTCCTAACTGCATCTCGTGAAACTTCTATTGGGGCTAGAGAAGCTCGAAAGGATTATTTATCTAATATTTCAGCTACTGAGACGCAAAGAGATTTTAATGTCGCTCAAGCAGAAACAACTTTTATGAATGAATTAGAGGCAAAAGAATTAGCCGCATCAAATGAACTAACACAAATGACATATGACTATAGAGCAGACGTTGAAGCAGAATATGAAGATTGGTATAGTAATCTAATTAACACAATAAGCACACAATTTCCTGTTGGCGATACTGTTTCTGAAGCTGGCGACACTTTCAACCCATTTGGGGTAATATAAAGGAGATAAATAAATGCCCGAAGATACATATTATGATACATATGCACAGGATACAAAAGATCTGTTTTGGGATCCTTTTGAGGCGCATTGGAAAAGCTTAGGATTTGCTGATGCTCAAGAAGTTTACGATAAATATGGCAAATTATTTCCTGGGTATAATGAAAAAGCCGAACAAAATTTATACGCTCAAAGTGATGCTGCTACTGCTGGCGATCAAGCGGCTTTTGATCTGATGATAAGCCATGAATCCGAGAGATTATCAACTAATACAGAAAATAGACAATTTAATTCAGAGCTCCAATTAAGCACCTTGGAGAGGCAGGGACGCTCTGGAGAGGAAATGGCAGAATTAAAAAAAGGTGCTGTTACAAAGCAAGCGATTGACTCTATTGATAAAGCAAAAAAGAATATCTCAAGATCTGGTATAAGCTCCGGAACTATACAATCTAAGCTTAATATGGCCACAGATACAGTTAAATCTAAAATAAATAGCGCTAATGCCTCTCAGGCTTTTGCACGTAGAAAAAATAAAAAGTCTATAGAAAGTTTAAAAACCGGACTAGGATACATGGATGAGAATAATGATTGGGTAAAGGGCTCACAAGGGCAACTTGAACAAATAAAAGCAGAGGCTAGTACAGGGCTTGCAGAGACAAAATTAGAAAATAGGTCTGACATTAGAGCACATGAAACACAGATGCAGGCTGCGGATATGTATCAAGCATGGCAACGAGATATATATGGGGCAGTAGGTAAGCTATTTGCGCAAGATCCAACAGGCAGTATGTATGACGAGTGTATGTCAGCTAATAAAGAATGGGATTTTGATGCAGGTAGGTGTCCAGGATTACACCCAGAAGTACAAGAAGAAGCAGAAGGAGTGCCAGCAGAATGGGAAGATGCTGATGTTGTAGCAGACCATGATCCAAATTATGACCCTGGAGACTCTGCAGGCGATACTGGAGCGGATGAATATGATCCGGGTGGTTATGATGACTGGGATTATGGTGATTATGACTATGGAGATTATGGTGATTATGACTATGGAGACGAGCATGAGTATGATTATGGATACGAGGGTCCTTGATCAATATTGTAAAGGAATAATTATAAAGATGGAAGACAAGGAAAAGGAATTATTAATATGAGCGCAAAAAGCTTACAGGAATCTTTGGGGAAATTATTAGAAATTAGCTATAAAGGTTATGCTGAAGAACAAGCTGGCCTATTAACTGCTCTTGATACCCTTGTAAATGCATCGTCTAAATTTAATGACCAGAAGCAATATGATAAAGCATTAGCCTTATCTAATGAAACTATAGCTAAAGTTAGAGGCACAGCAAATATGCAAGTCGCTAAAGCATATACTTCTGCCCTAGAGGATCAATATTTAAATTACCAGTCAGATAAAGAGATTTCTCAATCTATAAATGAATCTGAAATGGCTATGATGAATCTGATGGATGAATATAAAACTTCAGAAATGCAAGATATTTTAGCCTCTTTATATCAAGTTGCAGCAGATTATAGAGGTCAAGCTAATGATGCTACTATGGGCAAGCTTTCTAAGCAAATAAAAAGAGCCCATGATATAGCAGATCTTGCAGAAGAATTTAAGAGATATGATACAGAGGCAACAGTAACTCACAAAGAATATGTACCCATTGATCCTGAAGGAAAGACAGGTATAGATGAAGAAGGACAAACCTCTGTAGAGCAGAGAGAATATATTACAGGTGAAGGTATTCAGTTAACAGATTCGGGCATGATAAAAGCATATAATAAACTATCTAGATTAGATCTTAAAGGTGCTTCAACAGCCTTTGCTGAAGCTGAAAAACAATATATAGACGATACATGGTCAGATAACGGTAGAGCTTTATCTTCTGTCCTTACTAGGGCTAATAATGCATTAGGAGATGCTTTAAAGAAAGATGAGTATCAAGGTCTTCCAACAGCAGGATTAGCTGATTTAGATGAAGTATTATTGGAGCAAACAAGAGAAAATATTATTAATGAGATTGGAAACTTTATATCTGTTAAAGGTGGTTTAGGTGGTAGCGGAGCATTACAGGACGCATATAATAATAATGGGATTGCTGGGCTAGAGGAACGTCTAAGGATGCAAATGGAAGCAAAATCAATTGAAGACAAATCTTTTGCTAAAAAGACTGACTACCAACAGATCAAGGATCTCACTAAGGGCTTTAACTTAAGGACAGGTGGCGAGAAGGAAACCGATCATGCGGCTTTGGCTGGGCTTCTAGAATCATTATTTGAGGTCAACCAAGTAGGAAAGAATATTGCAGAAGTATTAAATATAGATACATTCTAATATGAGTATAAATAAATATAATAGTTCGCGATTTGCTTCACGGTTGCGTGAAAAATTCCCTACTTTATATGGTAGTGGAGAGTTATCAGATGATGAAATAAATGAAAGTTGGTTAAGATCCCACCCTGAACATATAGCACATTTAACGCAAGAAGCCCAAAACCAGTATCTATCATATGATATTGATTCTGGTAGATATGGATTCAAGGGAGAAGCCACTCAACAAATAATGAAAGAAGCATATAATCCTACTGCCATAGGAGATGCTACTAGGCTTATTTATAATATAGGTAAAATAGTAACTCCTATCCCTGCATGGATTGCTTCTATGCCAGCTCAAACTAGAGATGCCTTTAATAAAGTTATAGACTTAGAAAAAAATGGCCTAAGATCAGAAGTAGCTAAGATGGATGACCCTGATTATATTAGTCCTATCGGTAAGGCTTTGGAGGGGGCAGGAGATGCTTTAGAGATATTAAACCCTATAGCCGATGCATCTCTTAATCTGTCTGAATATATGAGAGAGACTACAAATGAATGGTTTAACGCGTGGATGGATAGTGATGAGCAATTAAAGGGGTATTATGCATGGAAAGAAAATAATCCATATTCTTGGGATGATATGACCAGCGTAGGATCTGCCTTCAGAACTATGAAAAATGGTATGATAGATATGGCTCCAAGTGTTTTGATGATGATGGCTCCTGGAGGCATTGCTAAGGCTGGAGGTATGATTGGCAGAGGCTTTGGTTTAGCTAATCTTACTAAGGCATCCAAATCATTATATAATGCAAGTAATTCATTAGGCATAGGTATAATGTTTGCTATGGAGGGTGGTAGTACTTATAGCGAGGCAATGAATTATCTTGTTGATGAGAAGGGAATGGATCCCAACGATGCTGTTGGATTGGCTGGAACTGCAGCTGCACTATATGCTCCTGTTTCTACTGTTCTTGAAAGAATGCAATTTAACTCTGCATTAAGAATGTTAGGCTTAAGTAAGCGTGCTGATAAGGTTATGCTTAGTAATCTAATGAATACGATTGCAGGTAAAGGGGGAGTAAATAAATTTGTAAAGGCTAGCAGACAGAATGCTTTAGG
>CEUX01010984.1_pt1 | contig 15934 bp, 16 predicted proteins | sample 531361 | NCBI WGS metagenome assembly CEUX01 (sample SAMEA2622736, study PRJEB7988) | marine metagenome | isolation source: saline water (ENVO:00002010), including
CCGCTGCGCATTCTTGATGCATGAAGTCTCCTATGGAGAAAGTCATTCAGCGTTGCCGTCTACTCGGGTTCAAGTTGTGTATCTCGACCGCAGTGAACTGAATGGTGCGGGTAGATTTAGCGATGACCAAACTTTTAACCAAGCATTTAAGACACTAAAGAAAGCAGGCTACGCCGCCCGCACTCAAATGATGGAGACGCGGCTTGCAGAAGCTTGTTCGCGGAAGCGGAAGTTTGTTGTTGATGAAGTGAAGCAAGGTGTCCGTGGTGGTGGCAAGGTTGTAGTGTTTACAGCGCGAAGAACTGAAACCGAAGTATGGGGTCAGCAGATTCGAAAAGCCCTACACGAAGGCGATGAGCGCCTGCAAGATGTTGATGTTTGGGTAGCACATGGCGGCGTGTCTGAAACAGAACGTGACCGTATCGTAGACGCATTTCGAGTACACACAGGTCCTTGTGTTTTGGTCGCCACGGGCCAATCTATTGGTACAGGTGTAGACGGAATGCAGACCGCAGACCTTGCGATATTTGCGATGTTGCCTTGGAAGCCTGGCGACTTCGTACAGTGGAAGGGGCGCTTCGACCGACTCGGTGGTAGTGCGACCTTACTAAAGGTGGTTGTCGCTACAGGCACTTACGACGAGCGTGTTGTTGAAATCCTGACAGATAAGTTTGGGCCTATCGAAAGCTTCCTTTCTGCCGACGAAATCAAAGGTTTAGATACAAAGCTATTAGGTCTTGAAGATGAAAAAGCTCTTGTCGATTCCATCTGCGATCAACTTTTTGGATCTCTCTAATGGCGAAGAAACTTAAGCATGTGTGGTTGATTGAGCTTGATGGTGTACCACACGCAATCTTTGATTCTTTCCGCGCTGCGTCTTCGTATACACGGAACAGACGTAATGAAAACCTATCGCTTGTCGTGACAACAACAAAGATTCTCGCGTTCTTAAAGGAAGACTCTGATGCCGCCGAATAAACGCTACTACATCGCGACTTCTTTCCACAATAAAGAAGCACACAAAGAGTGCCGCCGTTTCTTTTCAGACATGGGCTACGAGTTGACGTTTGATTGGACAGTCTATCCTTTTATTGCCGACCCTTACGTCATGTGTACGGTAGCAGTGAAAGAGATGGACGCTGTTATTGCGGCTGACTTCGTCGTTGTTCTCTTGCCCGGCGGTCGAGGGACTCATGCTGAAATCGGTGCCGCGCTTGCGTTGAACAAGCCTGTGTTTCTTGTCGCGCCCCATCCCCAGCAGCTTCTTGATTCGCAGGGATTAACCTGCCCGTTCTACTATCACCCTTCGGTGCAAGTTGTTTCTCGCATCGAAACTATTCCTTCAAAGTGGGAGAATGTCGCATGAGCAGTAAGAAAAGAAATCTTGGAGACGAAGTCTTTGATGAGCTTGATGAGCGTGCGTGCCTACGTTTTGAGGCTTTGACTTCGTTAGACGGTCGTGTTGGTGCTTTGATGAGAAGCAACCAACTTCAAACTTTTCAAGTCATTTTAGTCGCAGAAGCAATACACCTGGGATTCGAGCGGTTGGTTGCGACGCTTCAAGATGATGAAGGTCAAGAATAATGTTGATTGACGCGGGAAGATCGGAGCTTGGTTGGTCGCGTATCGGTCAGTTTATGAAGTGTCCGCAGCTTTACGCCTACCAAAGGCTGCTAAACCTCGACCTTATCCCTGCATCTGCGTTGACTCGCGGGAGTATGGGTCACATGCTGCAAGCGCACCAACACGCAATCTGGGGCGCACAGCAGGGTGGTGTATGGGTCGACGATAAGTTTGTCACTGATGCGTCTACCATCCTACCACCACGCGAGGCTGTAGTTTCCTGGTGCGATCTTAACGGGGGGCATGAGCATCTCGATAGAATGTTAGAGACATTCGACCGGTATATGGAGAACTACCCAGAACCACCGGGACGGATCGTTGCTGTTGAGTATCCGATTAGTGCTATGCTCGGAAAGGTCAACGGTAAGTGGGGCCTTTGGGTCGAGCAAGACGGTGTAGAGATCGAGCCGACACCATTAAACTGCGAGGGTCACCCAAATCACGGCAAGCCCATACGATTAACGCGTCGCGTTGACATGTCTGTGCAGAATCGTGCAGGAAAAACCTTTATCTGGGACCATAAACACCAGGCACGGGTAAGTCCCGGAAGAAGTGTGGATGCTTACGCAATCGACGGCGGATTTGCTGCGTTTCGCATCATGGGAAAACAACTCTATAAGAACTTCGGAGGTCTTACACTTAATCTCATCCAGACGCAGGCTCCGTGGAAGGTAGCTCGCCCCTCTGTACCCCCGACACCGCATAGAGATAACCATTTCGCAGAACTTTTGTGGCAGGCAGAACATTACCTTGCCACCCTGGAAATATCTGGAACAAGTCACTGGAAATGGCCGAAAAGTATGCACGAGACAAGTTGTTACGGTAGATACGGACCCTGTTCAGGAATAAAACTCTGCTTTTTCGGCGAAAGAGGGCTGGACATCCTGACTCGTCACAGATAGTATCCCTACATCCCTACTAAATATCGGAGTGACTCCATGGCGGTAACGTCTACTATTATGGCTTGCGTTTACGGTAAGCCAAAGAAGAAGAAAACGTCGGATATGCTGGCGTCTTTTCCTTCGGCTCTTTTTATTGGTGTGCCCAGCGCGATTTCTCTTGTTGCAGAAAATGAGTTGGGTTTTACCCCGGCGGTACATCCTGAACCGCCTCAAACTTTGCCCGAGTTGGTAGCGTTGCTCGCTTCTCTGGACGAAACAGCCCAGCAATACGGGGCTGTTGTTATTGATGACGCTTCTCACATCTGCAAGCAGTCGATGCTTCAGTGGCAGGCTGAAGCTCCGCGAGGTCGAAGCGGTCGACCTGATCGATTCTTCCCTTATCAGGAGTTGAGTCGTCATTTGTTGATTCTTGCTGGTGTAAGTAGGCACTTAGGTGTCCACATGGCGATGACTTTCCATGAGAGAGCGCCTGGTACCAACGCTGACGGTGCATTCTGTCCCGGCGGTCCTGATGTTCCTTCTCGTAACCAGACTGAAGTACTTCCATCGTGGTGTGACATCAACGTCCGCGCCATGATCGACCCTACCTACATCGATCCTTGGTTCAAAGGCGTCTACTACGTGGACCCTGCGGACCCTGAATGGGTCACAGGCGACCGTACTGGTGTTTGTATGGGTAATACTCCAGCAAACTTGCGCGAGATTCTGCGCGCCAGTCAGTCCAACTATCGCCTTGACCGTCTACCCGGTCTCGAATGGCAGGATGATGTAGCAGACCAAGTTGTCGAGGCTTTGTCTAACGGAGCGCAAGTACAAGATGCCGTGCGCGCTGTTGCTGCTACGCACGACTACGCTCCCCTTCACGTTCGTTGGGCGTGCCAAGACGGCATCGCTCGTTATGCTTTGAATACTAAACTTTCTCGCGGCCTCTTTGACTTTGAGTCCGTGACTGAAAACGGCGGCGGAAGCGTGGTGCTTCCTCCTCCTCCACCAACCAAGTAGTACAGGAGTGATCATGGCTACTTTCTTTATTCCCGGTGATGTCATCACCTCCGTTGGAACCTTTGGCGGCGGAGCCCCTGAAACGGGCTACTACTCTGCGACTATTAAGTCGTTGGAGCCGCACCCTACAAAGCCGACCTCGCGACGCATGACCGTCGTGTTCGAGAATGGCTTCTCGACTTTGTCTTGGCTGAACAGCGCTTACGACAAAGACGGTAACGTTCTTCCTGGTCTGTCCGAGAACCAGATTATGGGTATGACCAAGGCTGTTAAGACTGTCTTCGTATCCGCTGGATTCACGAACGAGCAGATGGCAGAAGGTGTCACCGATGACTGGCTTGTCGGTGCGACAGTTCACCTTGAGTGGCATGCCGGGAAGGATCTCGGAGCACAGTATGGTGAAATCGCTGGTTTCATCACGAAGGATCGCTTCGATAACTTCCGTGCTAACAACACGAAGCCTGCTTGCTACGGCGCAGGTAACGACGTGAAGGCGGCTGTCGCCACTTCGACTACTGCTCCTGCACCGAACGGTGTTGGTGGCCCGAAGCTTCCTCCGCCTCCTTCCGCGACTCAAACAATCGCTCAATAGTTTGAGTTCGTTTGGGGAGGGGGCTGCTTAAGTAGCTTCCTCCCCTTTTTCTTATGACTTACGATCCTCAAAACTTCGGCGCACGCTGTGATCTATGTCCTCTTGGACCTAACGGTTGCCTCTCTGATAAAGAAGAGTGGCGTCCGGTGGGGCCAGAGACGCATAGTGGTGCGACTACTTTAGCCGTCGGCGAAAGTCCTGATGCCGAAGAAGTGCAGCGTGGAAGACCTCTTTCTGGGCGTAGCGGTACTGAATGGCAGACTACGCTCGCCCTTAATGGTAAGCGTCGCCCGGATGTAGATCTCACTTACGTTATCGAGTGTAAGCCGCCTGGACAGGCAAGCGGTGCGTGGTCTCGCATGGACAAGAAGCTTGACCGCATCAATAAGAAGCGCGCATCCGAAGGTCTCGACCCTTGGCTACACCCAATGGTGTGCTGTCGACCAAGACTCTTAAATCTTGCAGACACATATGAGAATATTATTACGCTGGGGCGCGTACCAACTTACGCACTTACAAACAGGAACCGCAGCATTCATGCTGTGCGCGGCGGCCCTATCTGGGTCGACAACAACTGGGAAATAGCAGACGAAGCGACGCAAGCTCGGCGCATCATGCCCACAGTACATCCGGCTTACGTTGCTCGTTCCCCTGCATGGCGGCAAGTACTGCATTCTGATGTAGGTAAAGCGTTCCGGTGGTTCGAAGGTAAGCTTCGTTGGGTTGACCCCGACGTTGTTCTACGACCTACACCTGCGGAGCTTCGAGAGTGGCTCAATCAACCTGCACCCTTCTGGGCATACGATGTAGAGACTGATGGCATCTCACCTACAGAGTGCGGCTTACGAACGATTGCGATTGCAATACCAGACTTGGATGCACAGAACCGCGTGGCCAAGCCCGAGAAAGGTAGACCCTGCGTTCAAAACAGTCGAGCCGTTGGCGTCACTTTAATGCGTGTCAACGGTACTCAATGGTACTCCGATGAAGAGCATGAAGAGATTAAGAACATCTTACGGACAGCGTTTACAGATGGACGTGTCTGGGTAGGCCATAACGCTGGCTACTTCGACCGCATGGTCGTGGAGCATCACTTCGGCGTAACGCCTACGCCTGTTGTAGATACTTTGTTTCACGCACGCTTTCGCTCGCCAGACCTACCAAAGGGGTTGAAGACAGTAGGTTCTATTCTCACTGATGTCGAACGGTGGGAGTCTACTACGAAGGGAGAAAGCATTGCGACAGGCACGACGGATGATGATGAGTTGCTTTACTACAACTGCATCGACTCTGTTGTAAACGCGCGCATTGTCGCGCCTTTGATGGAAACCAGCGAGTTCAACGGAGCTTTCCGTCAGCTACCTGACTGGTCTGTACCTAAACAAGAGTATGCATGGACTCTGTCTGATGTAGATCACCGAACGCAACACATGTGCGTTGAGCTACACAAGAACGGTGTGAACGTAGACCAACGTAAACGCTTGGAGCTTGAGACTCATTTCACCCGGAGTGTTGCCGCACGAGAAAAGAATCTACTTCAGTTAGCTCAAGATTCTGGAGCACGTACTACGACTTTCAACCCAGGCAGCGCAGACCAGATTCGTACTCTGCTCTATCAAGTGTGGAAGCTCGGTATTCCAGCGTCAATGGATGCAAGAGAGTTCTACACAGATACTGGGCTACCGGGTACGGGAGATGCTGTTACACGCGCGCACCTTGCCAGCGGTAACTTGACCGATTCACAAGTGGCCTTCCTCAAAGAGTTAAGACTCTACCGACGAGAGAAGAATAAGATTCTCGGAACAATCTTAATCCCTATGCGACGTAGGGATGCAGATCCAAAGCGCGGTCTCGTCTACGAAGATGGTCGAGTCCGTAGTAACTGGAACGCACACGTCACCAGTGTAGGCAGGCTCTCAAGCAGCGGCCCCAACCTTCAGAATATTGGCTCAAGGAAAGGGCAAGGCGCGTTGAAGTCTATCTTCTCGGCACCGAAAGGTCGTGTGTTTATTGGTGCTGACCTGGACCAAGCACATCTCCGAATCACTGCTTGCTTCTGGCAGATCCCTCGTCTCCTTGAGTGCTTCAGCGAAGGCAAAGACCCGCATAATCTACTTGCCTATGATGTCTTCGGTGACAAGTTTAAGAACGCAGACGGCTGGGCGGATGGCTTCTCTCTCAAAGTTAAGCCTATCGGCGGGCAAGCTAAAGCAATGCGCGATGTCATGAAGACATTTCGCTATGCATCAATCTATTGGGCAGACCCCATGACGGTTTGGCAAGTGCTCACCTCTACTGAAACAGATAGCGGAGAGCTTCCCTACCTCGGATTTGAGCCCCGACAAGTTCGATTCTTTCATAATCAGTGGCTAAAGTCAGAACCTGAATGGATGACAGCGTGGAAGCAGATGTTGCAGCGCTACAAGCAGCAAGGCTGGATGGAAGAACCTGTGTTGGGTAGACGCAGCGGCCCTCTTTCTGATGGTAAGAAGAATGAGGTCGTTAACTTTCCCATCCTTGCAGCGGAAGCTTCAATCATGCGCATCGCAGAGCAGCGAGTAATGGACGCCTTCCCGTTTGGTTTTGCCGGTCCCGGTACGGGAATGATCCACCAATGCCATGACAGCATCGCAGTGGAAGTTCCTGATGCCGGAGAGAAGCAGATCGAAGAGTGGAAAAATCTACTTGAAGAATGTATGACCGTGACAATACCAGGTTGGCATGTTACCATGACGGCAGAGGCCGACATCGGAAAGACTTTAAAGGACGTTTAAATGGAAGCCCGCTGGTTCTTCGCGCATAAAAAGGACACGAATAATATCGACATCGATGTTTGGTGTTTGCGTTTGCACGACTTACTTAAGTCTCCTGGTTGGACGGCTTCGGTTACGTCAGGTCGAGACGATTACAATCTTCGTGCTCGGGCAATGGGTGGTTGGCACCGTTGGTGTGTCGACGTACCTACAGGCATACGCTGGGACGGTGACCCACTGTTCCACGGTGTTGTTGTCCCGTCTTCTGAAACCTCTCCCTTTGTTGGGCGCGCAACCTCGAATCTTGTTGAAGGGTTCTTGCGTGCAGGGAAGTACGCCTATCTTTGGTGCCCCAACACAGAAACTTTCCGCTCAATCACTGAAGTAAAGCCAACTAACTTGGATAGCTGGCAAGCTTGGGCGACTTTGATTTCCAAGGAGTGAACAATGGAAAAGACAGAAAGACCTTATGTCACGCATGTCGTGTCGAATCTAAAGAACCCAGAGAATAAACACTGGTCTATTGATCTGGGCAGACGCACCCTTATTGTAGGGTCGAATACAAGTCACAAGAGTACTGTTGTACAGGCAGTTGAGCTTGCCTTGAGTGGTGCTGCCGATGACCTCATAGGACGCAATGCAGTGCGAGACGGTGCCACTATACTTACGATGGCTTCTTCGACCTCTCTGCTTTGTAAGTTGGTGTTGTCGGATAACGACACACGCAGCTACTTCGTTGAGGCCGTTGACGATATTGTAAAGAAGCCTGTCCACGCAGGTGACCCAGCGACTCTACCTCTTCGTCTCGTGAGAGATGCTTTGGGTGGATCTGCTCAAACTGCACGACGTGCTTTCTTTGAGTGGGTGGTTGGTACGGCAGACGTATCGCTTGGAGAAACCAATGCGACGCTGACTCAACTATTTGAGCAACTGGGTCGCGGTAAAACAAGTGCGCAGACGATGCTTGCTGTCTTGGAATATGTGAGCAAGAAGCAACGGTCGTTGGGGCAAGAGTTAAAGGGTGCTCGTAGTGTTGTAGACGAGCTACAACAAGAAGCAGTCGAGCCGCCCAGCGAAGACGAGCTTGCGGCTGCAAGAGCGCATCTACTTAACTGTGGCGCGCACCCAGTCGATGTTGACGCCAAGTTGGACGACGCCCGACGAAGTGCGGGTGAGTGGAATGATCGCGTTAGTGCCCTACAGATTCAGTGCGCTGAAGAGAACGCAAACTTCTATGCAGCGGCAAAACAACTACTTGATGTCGCTGTATTCTCGGGGTCTTCTGACTGTCCTCTCTGCGCAAGCGCAGTAACTATAGAGCACCTCCAAGGATGTCAGCAGCATTATAGTGCTGCCTTGACACAACAAGAGCCGTTGCTTTCTCAACTTGAGGATGCCGTACAGACATCGCTTAAGTGGCGTAGTGAAGTCGAAAGGCTGGAAGCTATGTCGGGTGGGGGCAATATCGCTGAAGCTCAAGAGGAGTTTGATAGGCTGCAAAATGCTGCGGCTTCTTGGACTGCGTTGACTAAAGCAAACAAAGTAGTTCAGAATCTGACGCAAGACATCGAGACCTATAAGCAGTTGAAGCGACGCATCGAAGCGCAGATCAACGACGCGCTTTTAGAATATCTACCCGCTTTTTGCAAGGAAGTATCTACCTTTTTGCCTTGGGAGTTTAAGACTATCCTGCGCGATAATGGTCGTGATGTTTTCCGTATCGGTCTCGTCAAGGACAACCAGTTCTACGCTGCGTTGTCTGGGGTAGAGTGGGCTACAGTTACCACTGCCATTGCGATGGCGATTAGCCATGACAATGAGTCTCCTCGGGTACTCATCCCAGAAGACCGTGCTTGGGACTCTCGAACGTTAGCGTCTGTGATGAAGAGCTTCGCCGCCTTCGACGGTCAAGTCATCATGACAAGCACCGTGCGTCCTCGTGGTCGCCCTCATAGCTCTTGGACAGTCATCGACTTGGATGCTGATCCTCTTCTCGAAGACGCACCTACACCTTCTGCTCCCCGTAACGGATCTACAGGTGTCCGACGGAACGATGATGTCGTGATGGTTGACTCTACCGCCAGGCTACTTCGTGGTCTCGGATACAATGCAGTTACGATAGAGCGCATGACGGCAGAAACTGCGTCTGAAATAGCACAAGAAGGACTGCTCGCAGAGTATACTAATGTGCATGAGGATGGTAGTTTCTCGGTCGCAAAGAAGGATGTTATGGACCTACCACGTTTACAGCCGTGAAGTGTTCATGCGGAGGTAAAGCTGCTGTCGTAGAGAGTCGCTCCCCAGACTCCTGCGCAGCACATCAAGCGGGTAAGTTGAATAAGCGTGTCCGCGATGTTGTTGCTTGGTACACCGCCGATTGGGTTGCTCGTCGGCGTGTGTGCGTCCTCTGCAAAAAGACAATGATGACCGTAGAGCTTTCACTGGAAGATCTATCTGACGGATGGAGGCGAAATGATTGACCTTATAGGCGGCTCTAACTATAGTTGAGAGACCGACAGGAGCACTTGACTGGCTCCGACTGACACTGGATTTACTCGATCCTTGAGGATTTGTGTGGGATGGCTGACGCAGAAGCAGGCTTGCTTAATGGATATAAAATTCTTCGCGCTTTAAGAAAGGCGATTATCTCGGCGAAAAGAAGTGAACTTTCAGAGGTTTGGGAGACAACGCAAGACCCCGACAACCTCAACGCTATCGTTGATGCTTACGACGAAGACCCTGACAAGATTAAGAACACGCTCTCGGCGATTGAAACGATGCCGGGTTGCGCTGCTCGCTCGCGTAATCTTCGTAAGGTTGTTGAGCGCATCTCAACTGAACGCGAAACGCAGCGTAGGCAGGCGCAGATTAGTCAGATTGAGTCGCAGCTTTCGCAAGTAAGCGCGCTATCTAATACGCTGGACGTACCTGACTCCGTCGTAGATGCCTCCGTCTTCTCGCAGCTATGCACACCTTCGGGCTATCAGATCGATGCGAATGGTGTCTTTAAGACATCGGTTGATCCTACAGGTCAGGTGCAGCGTAATAAGATTGCAGCGTCTCCGATCTTCATTGCAGGTCGAACTACTGATATCTTGAGTGGTGAAGCCAAGCGTCAGGTTGTGTGGCGGGGTGCCGGTGGTTGGTGTTCAAAGGTTGTAGATCGTCGCACTATCATGGATGCCCGTCGTGTGATTCAACTCTCTGACTTTGAAGCTCCTGTAAGCAGCAACCTTTCATGTGCAGTTGTTGCTTATCTGTCTGACTTCGAAGCGGAGAACTCTCACCGTCTGTCGGCAGTACGCTCTGCGGCGCGTATGGGTTGGCTCCCGGATGGTTCCTTTCTCCTGCATGATAGACACGTCACACCCCAAGAAGACTCGCATACGTTTGCTTTAACACCCGCACCTGGGCTGGAGTCCTTGGCAAAGGGTTGGTCGCAAGAGGGTGATTGGTCTCTCTGGATTGGCGCAGTCAACCAAGTAAAAGAGTTTCCTCTTATGATGGTGTCCATCTATGCGTCTTGTGCGGCTCCTGTGCTGTCGATGCTCAACCTACCGGGGTTCGTTATCGACTTTAGTGGAGAGACATCAGGCGGTAAGACTACGGCGCTACGGATGGCGGCATCAGTTTGGGGTAGACCCAGCGATAGCTACCCGACAGCGATGTATTCGTGGGATGCTACAAAGGTGTGGATCGAACGCTGCGCTGGATTCCTTCACAACCTACCGCTCATCTTGGATGAAACCAAGAGAGCCAAGCACCCGAACATTGTGCGCGATGTCATCTACGACTTCTGCCAAGGTCAAGGACGAGGTCGAGGTAACCCCGATGGGACACGTCATATCGATCACTGGCGCAGCGTACTCATCTCAAGCGGCGAGGGATCTGCGACGAGCTTCAGCCAAGATGCAGGTACTCGTGCTCGTGTCTTATCTTTGAAAGGTAAGCCGCTGGGTAACAGCGCCGGTCAAGGTGGTCGCATCAGCGAAGATGTGCAGATGCTTATTGCTGATAACTATGGTCACCTTGGTCGTAAGGTGATTGATTACTTGGTCGCAAACCAGAAGAACAAAGCTGTCATTCGTGAAGCATTCATGAACACCAGGGAGCGCTACTTAAACGCAGCGCAGTCTGCTGTCGCACGTAGGCATGCGTCGCACCTTGCGGTATTAGAGATTACAGCCAAGATCGTACACCAGTTGGGCCTACCAGTCCCAGAGTTCGAGCCGTTCGAGTACCTCGTTGAAGTCATGAACAAGGCAGGTGCCGAAGCTGACCGACCGCTCTCCGCCCTACGAGAAGTGGTCAACTGGTGCGCCGTAAACCAGACCAAGTTCTACGGAAGGGGCGAGCTACGTGGTGGTCAGGTAGCTACTCCGTCGGGTGGTTGGGCTGGCGTATGGTCCGAAGACAAACACTGGGACATGATCGCGCTGACCGGGAAGACAACTCGCGATATTTTAAGCGGCGCTGGCTACAACGCTGCGGAGATCTTGGAGCGTTGGTACGAGCGCAAGTGGCTTAAGGCAGGCTACGGAAGGAATAGATCCCGACCAGTACGTATCAACAACGTACAAGCCCGTTGCTACTGCCTACCCAGAAGCATTGTAGAAATGGCGATGGACGATTAGTTCGCGGCGTTAATCTCTTCAACAGTCAACGTCTTGACGCCGTCTTCTTCCTGCGCTTTTTGTTTCTTCTGCTTCATCGCATCTTCGGCAAAGATCTTCTCTACCTTGTCGCTGATTAGTCCCGTGTCTCTGGCATATGTCGGAGCGACTTCAGCGGGAGGGGGTTCCTTTCCGCCTTCTTTAAACTGCTCCCCGGGATCTTTTGCGATTGCTTTATCGCGTGCTGTGTCTTCGACTTTGACTTCTTCGACTTTAGCAGGCGTACTTACAACTGTATGACCCGCAGGATCAATCGGCGGAGGTTCAGAACTACCTTCAACAAACGAAGCCTGGACCATTGCATTCGCGTTTGCGCTGGCCTCATCCCAGGCAGCTTGCTGTTCCGGTGTCAGCGTGACGCCAGCAGTCTGAAGATCCATTAACTCTTGCATGGTCTTCTGATACTCTGCGAGCATCGGGAGATAGTTAGGGTCGCCGGGGTAGGGTAGGTTTTCAGGCATTACTCTTCCATCGTTAGGTATTCTTTAGTCCAACAAGTCGCCGTAAGTGTTAAGGATAGCTCTCAGTTCCCCTTCCGCTTGATAGAGCGCTTCAGCGTCTAATGTCGTCGCTGTTTTATGGTGGAACTTCCCTCTTAAACGCAGTACTTCTTCTTCCAACTCACCGACCCGCGCTCTTGCTCTTGCGCGGCCCGTCAGTGTCGACCAACCACCGCCGCGCAGCGGCGGTGTGTTCGCTGCTTCGACTCTCTCTGGAGTAAGCGCTCCTTCACGTTTGACATCGGAGAAAACATCTTCGGGGGCCCTGACTGGTCCATGGTGAGGAATGGGCGCGTAGAAGCGTTCGCGCTCAGCGAGCAGACTGTCAATCTCGTCTCTTTGTACCTGCATGCGTGCGCCAGTTGATCGAATATGCTCCAGTCGAGCATCTATTTCGTCCATACTCAACGAGTTTAAATCAGCATCTCCGAAGTTACGTGTTCGATAGTGTTCCTGCGCACGAATACGCCGCTCAAGCTCTCCGAAGTCGGGCTTAAACTCGGACCCCGGTTGCTGCGCGCGGGCTCGGTCGAGACCAGCTTCTGCTTTTACTTGGGCAGGTGTTCCTACTGGTCGCGTCACGCGCTTCGGGTCACGAAGAATTTCAGCAGCCTGAACAACTTCAGGGTCCAACCCTTCAGGGCCACGTCTCCCGGCTAACCAATCATCAAGGTGCTGTGCCTGTTTAGCATCACTACTCTGAAGCACCCCACGAATGACTTTGCCTGCGTGCTTTAAGCCCTTACCAATAGGTCCAGCCGCTGCCATTGCCCCGACACCTACGGCGGCACCAACACTACCTGCGGCAAGAAGCTTCTGAATCTCTGTTAGATCTTTATAGAGACCGTAGGGTGCAACGGCGATCTCGGCAGCAACGTCACCGATCTGCTTCGCACGTTGAGTATCTTCGTCGGTCCACTTGAATCCGGTTCCATAATCCCCTCCTGCGGTGCGACCTCGTGCGGCTGCTTCCCAACGCTTACGCTGTTCGGCTGTCATGCCAGGCGGAGGCGTCACTGTACTGGTACCAAGATCAACAGCGTCGCCCCTACTACCAAGCGCTTCGGGCTTCGACTCCGGGAACTTGCCAGGCCAACGGTTGAGGTGAGACCCCTCACCACTCCAAGACATCGCATCGTCAAGCGTCAACTCTGGGAGAGCTTCAGCTTCAGCGGCAGACATATTTACAGTCGGAGCATCGTGTCCTTCCCAAGACTTGCGGCCTGCGTCTTTCTTCGCCTGTGCGATAGCTTCGTCGTCTTCGTATCTCTTAACCATTACTTATCTCCGCCATTCGCTTTGTTGATCGCGTCAGTAGTAAGAGGATTACTCGCGTTGCGTTTCATCTGCTGTAGTCGGTCGGCTGCGTCACGCTTGTACTCGGCTTCAGCCTCGACCCCAATCGTATCACCCCGGTTCAATGCAGCCAAAGCTTCTTTGTACTGCTTCGATCCTGGTTTAACTTCTTTACCCCCGACAGTAATCCTCGACTGTCCTCCTGTTGGATGCGTGAAGTCTTCTGCTCGACGACTGTATTGTCTAATGCGTTGACCACCTAAATCAGTTTCCCGCCAAGATTCTTCTCCGTGAACCGAAGAAGCCGCATCGCTTTGAAGATAAACATTCCCGCCATGTTCAGCTTGAACGTCAGTGGCTTCAATGTCGGTATCGTCAGACTTAACTGACAAATCACGCTGCGCGTAAGCCGTAGGCTGTCGAGTGGCTCGCTGCCTTTGATAATCCGTCAGGGTAGACTTGATCTTGGTAGGAGGTAAACGTGCCGCGTCAGGAGTCAAAGATTTCTTACCGGCTTCTCTCTCCATTGCCCGCACCCAATCACCGAAAAGCCCTTTCGGTCCCGGCTTTTCGTCGCTCATCATACGCTTTATAAGTTCTTTTTGGGCCGCAAGTATTTCTGCCTGTTCTTGTTCTCGTTGCCTGCGTTGTTTCTCATCAGACATTTCGCATCCTCGCCTTCAGTGCAGCGACTGCACCTTTGCGGGTCTTGCCTGCCCTTTCAACCGCAAGCAACACATCGAGTTGGCTATCGTAGTCGCCAGTGGCGAGCGCTTCACCGAGCTTACTGATGGATAGATCAAGCACGTTCAAGTCTACTTCCACCTCTACCTCTTCACCGACACCAATCATCTGGGTTCCGTTGGGGAAGGTGACGAGTACAGCCTCGTTGGGAGCTAAAGCTTCTGCATTAGGAGACGTTGCCGGAAGGATGGCCTTGCTGTGATCGACGTGGTTAACGACCCTGCATCCATTACGACGCAGTGATTCAAGCAGCCCCTCGGGGTTGAGACAAGATACAGTGACCGCCCCCTCCTGCTGACTGCTACGGAAACCATCGGAGTGTACCGCAATGCGGCCAATGATTGAAGCGTCAGCGACTTGAGACACTGCGATGTTTACCTTACGAATCAAAGGCGTAGAAGCTAAAATCTGTAGCGAATGAATGCCCATAAATACCTCGCGCTTCAGTGTAACATGCTATTGGTTTTTTAAGCGAGCCAACGCACGCTCTTCTGCGTAGCGCTCTTTCATCGCTAACAATCCTTCTTCTACTTTGTCAGACGAAGCCTTCGAGACTTCCTCGATTCGTTCAAGCCTGACGATGACATCAGCTACCAACTTCTCTCGCTGCTCGTTCTGATTGGCGATGACGCTGTCGTAGCGGTCACGTAGCGCGCCCTCTTTCTCATCAGCCTTCTCGTCTATACGATCTAACTGCTGCTGAAACTTCTCTTGCTGCTCGTTCAAACGCTTGGTCAGCGAGACATCTCTCCACAAAAGAGAGACCGTCCACATACCAAGAACACCGTACTCGGTGAGCGATTCTAATAGTTCGAGATCCATTGCATCCCCCGCTTGCATTTTATATCACGGATGATACTTTTGACAGGAGGCATTTCGCCTCGGCCAATGTAACCTGTAAACGCTCTATGGAGTATGAAAAATGGCAACGATTCCTTTTATTAAACAAAGCCAAGTGCTTGCTGGTGAAACCAGTAACAAGTCAAACGCGATCAAGGTCGAAGCAGCGGAAGCGATTACCAAGAACGACATCCTTGTTGGTTCGGGTATGAGTTCCGGTATCATGAAGGTGTCCAAGGCTGACGCAAACGACATCAACAAGTGTCGCGGACCCTTCTACGTTGCAGCTTATACCTGTGCTTCTGGTGATCGCGGGCCGCTCGCTCTTCCCTGGGTTCTTGTTACAGGCGTAAACACCAGCACCTATGCTGTGGGTGATCCCGTTTACCTTGACGCGGCAACCGCTGGTGGTGTCGTACTTCCTGTCCCCGCCGAAGTCGCGAAGGGTGCAGCGTTCTCGGCTGTTGTTAAGGTCGGACGCATCGTCCGCTCACACGCATCAACAGGCGCATACTTGCTTGAGCCTGCTGCCGCTAACAGCGCACCTTTGGTTGGTCGAGTAACGCTTGGCGGTACGAGTACGACGGTGCTTCTCGGAGGTACGGCTGCGCTTAAGCTTATTGGTTGCCCGATTGTGGCTACCCCGGCAGGCGCACACGGTACGTTCACGACGGCGATCACGGCTGTAGTCGAGAGTGATGGTGCTGCTGGTGCTCGCGTAGCACTTACGCATCCGACCTCTACGGATATTTGTAGCTTCATGATCCAGTGTTAGGTTGAGTAAGAAGTCCCGGTCTTGGTAGGCATCCAAGGCCGGGATTTTCTTCAATGGATTCCGTCGATCTCGTCACCGAGAACTACGGGAGTCTCCATGTGTGTAATGACATAGTCTACGTCCGCGTCCTCCTGAATAGCATCCATGACCTTTCCAGGAGCAGACACTGACTTCACTGCATCCTCGAAGGCTTCTTGCGGTGATGCACCAAAGCCTCTCGCAGATACAACGAAG
>CEUX01025649.1_pt1 | contig 15914 bp, 18 predicted proteins | sample 531361 | NCBI WGS metagenome assembly CEUX01 (sample SAMEA2622736, study PRJEB7988) | marine metagenome | isolation source: saline water (ENVO:00002010), including
TTCTCTCCCTCTGTACTTGTGCATCGTTCATACGGATATTTCTATCCGCTTGGGATTGACCAAATGTTAGATCTTCCCTTTCATCTTTTCTTTGTTGCCTCAATAATTCTCGTAATCTATCCGCTTGGCTTTGCTTAAATACCTTTTGTCCTTGGAGGAAGTTAAACATTTGCATGTCTGTTGGGGTATTTCTTTGTCGTGTAGCTGCTTGTTCAGCCTGTATTCTTGCCGTTAATGTGCCTAAAGGATCTAAGGGGCTTTGTGTCTGGGCTTCCATCGACCCACTTAATATCTTTTGTACTCCTGTTGCCATACTGTTACTCCTTTATTACCGGAACGATTGAAATATACCATAAGGGTTCGCCCAACGGTCATCAGTCAATGAATATGCTTGTCCAGCAGAACGATATGGGTCAAATAAAAGATCACCAGTACCCATAGTATTCCTAACTCCTTGATCTTGAAAATACGAAGCTGATTGGTCTACTAGTGCTTGGTCAGGTAGCATAGACATCAAGGATGTTAACTCTGGATTACGAGCACCACTACCTTGCAAGCCGCCTTGTGTTAAGAAATCCATAAAGGTTTGTGGTCTTTTAGGATACATTCCTTGCGCCATAGATTGTAGAAAATTTGGATTTTGTCCTCCACCAAAAGTACCACCTCCTGCACCATAAGCAGTAAGGGCAAAATCAGCTATACCCCCAAGCGTAGCACCTAATCCGGGTTCGTTTGCTTTAGCTTGACGATAAGCGTTATTAGCAGCTATAGCCATGTTAATCTTCTGGAGATCTAGGTTAGTTAAATCAGAAGAAAGTCCACGAGCATCCTGCAAAGTACTTCTACCAAGAACGTCAAACCCTGCAAGATGATCCATACTAGTTCCAAACTGACCTAGTGCATCTTTGCGTAACCCTAAAAGATTTGCTACAACATTATAGTCTTCTTGTGCTTTAGCTGCATTTAGTTGGTTGATGAGGTTAGTAGCATCAAAACCTGTACCAGTAGATACGCCGCCTGTATTCCATATTTTCCCCAAAGCATTAGCTGCAGCACGTTCTCCAGCCTCTACTCTACCTAGCCTTGATTGATTCAGTTGGTCAAAGAGCGTCCCTTCTGATAAGAAGTTAGGCCCAAAGTAGTTAGCTAGTATGTCCTGTCCTACACCTGCTTGCGTAATACCCCTATCAAAAAGGTTCTGTATCTGTGGAGTAAACTGATAAGATGCCCCAGATGGGCCAAAAGTCCCTGTCGCAAATGGACTAGAAGCCGAACCTTCCCACAAACGTGCTGGCCCAACATCTGCCATCGTTGCTCCGGGGCCATATAAAGCAGCTAGCGTATCTCTTCGCCCTTTCTTAAATTGCTTGCTAGGACTAGAATCAAACAAACTACCAATACTGCTAAATGGCCCTGACATAGGTTATCTCCTTAATCATATCTTTCTCCTAACGGTAGATTATTTCCACCAATCTACTTTTAGTATTTCTATATTATCAATACACCCTTTAGGTAATACCGTATCAAATCCAAGAATCATCTCTTCTTTGTGCCAACCTAAAGCAGAAATTAACTTTAACTCTCGTTCTGTTTCTTCTAGAATCCAGCCCGGAGATTTAATTGTCGCTGTCGTCAGGTCGCTCGTTGTCTCGAACCAACCCGTATGGGTCGAGGTTATGTCCCTCCAAGTCACTAGAACTAATGGCTTTTCTCTCAAGTCTTTGTAACTCCAACATTCTGACTGTGGCTTGCTCGACTCCATTAACTACCTCTTTCCTCATTTGATTTACTTCTGACCTAGCACCGAAGCCTTGCTTTACTACATCTAACATTAATGTCTGCACTAAAACAAACCCACAACCACTAGTCAGTACCTGTTCCTGTGTATCCTGCTCTGTCCAAACCTGCTCCCACCAAACAGGACACCCTGATTCATCCGATGTTTGGGGACACTTGTGACACTTTAAAGCGTTCTTATACTTCTTATGTGTCAGTACTTCCCTCTTCATTCTAGTCCTTGCTACAAGAGATAACCTCTACATACGCAGGTCGCCAGTTACCATTATTCATATTACCTGCACTAGGAGTTACGTTAAAGTTTGGGCTACTATTAGGATTACCAGAATTACCACTTACATTAAGGGATGCAGTATTACTTCCGTATTGACCTCCGCCCCCAACATTAATACCATTAGTTAAACTAACAGAATAATTACCATCACTATGTGTATGGTTAGGCAAAGAACCCTGCATAGTAAGAGTTCCAGAGCCTATAGACCAATTACCTCCTGTTGTATACGCATTGCTACTAGTAATAGAACTATTCAATAACAAAGATTTTTGGTTCCAAGTACTAACAAGACTCCACCCACTAGGTACAGCCTTGGCAAGAAAAAGCATGATAGTTCCAGCAGGTATTACAGTTTCTGAAGATTCTATTTTAGAAGAGATTGCTGTAGCAATAGCAGAAAACTCTGCATCTACGTCGCTTCCTTTAATAACTTTTGAAGCATTGCCAGTTGCAAGATTATCTTTTGCACTAAAGTCTGTTGTCTGTGTGTAATTAGCCATTATCTATCCTCTCTTCCTAGTTTGGCAAACAAAGATAATTGTTCCACACTTACCGCATTGCCACTCGAAGTAAATGAGACACCTACGCTTAAAACTCTACCCATACGAGAGGCAGCAGCCCTTAGTTTATCTAAGGAAATACTACCTGCCCACTCCCCTACATTCCACTCAGCCTCTCCCCACTCTGCCAAAGATCCTGCTCCGGGAATAGTAAGTTGGCTAGAGCCTCCTACTTGTCCTATATCAAAGTCCCAATCTATAGTAATCTGTTGCCCACTAGCACCGAATACAGTAAGGCCAACATTCTTTAAAATCTTAAGTTTCGATGTATCAAAGTCTGCATAGTTACTTGCCCATCGACAAGTATAGTTCTTTGTACTTGGAGGAGAAGTCGTTACGTCTATATCAGAGTATCCAGAATACTTACCGATACATCCTTTATAGGAAATAAAAGTATCTCCTTCAAAATACACAAAACTATACCAATCTGTACTAATATATTTAGTTACTCTGGGTTCTTCTGACTCTATCAAACTAAAGTTATTAAAGACCCATATATCTCCATTCGGAGCTTTAATCCAGTACTGTCCTTCGACAGGGTCGTAAGTAGATCTAATCTTAGCTAAATTCCCAGAAGGAGTATTCATACTTTCTACGAGATCTTTCCGTACTATCTTGGAAAGCTCCTTCATCTCTACTCTATCTGCAGTAAAGACTACTTGTTTAAGAGAACGTACTCCAGCATCAGATAGAAAGTAAACATCGTTTCCTACTTGCTGTACACTATCCCTTGCAATACAGCCTATACCTTGGATAATCTGTTCAATGACAAGACTGCTGGGATCTTCTGGACTATCGAAGATAACAATACTATCCCTAAGAAATGCTACAAGATACCCGTCAAAAGAAGAGATAGCTGTTAACGTATCAAAGCCTGTATGTACAGAGCCTTTGTTAGACATTAGATCTATCTCACCACCACCAGAAGACCAATCAGTTTCGTCTAGTAAGTCACAGTAAGCAATAACATTTTGTCCTGTACCTGTATCTGCTTTCTGCGCCCAGAGTCTTCCGAAAGCACTATGTACTATATTACCGTCAGGAACTGTCCCACTACTCGCACTGATCGCTGTAAAAGTTCCAGAGCCAGTATAGACAATCATGCTGTTACTTGTCCTAGCTCCTATAACCTTGTCGTCAAAGTTTACAAATTGCCAATCATTGCCAGAAGGCGAGATACTTCCTGTTATGTCTTCAAAATCTGAGTAAGGAGAATCAAGTTTAAATAGTTTCCTTGCACTAGAGACAGTTGCAGAAGCTATTAACTTATTTCCTCCAGAAGCATTGTATTGGAATACCTGCTCTATATCTGGATTTCCTAAAAGTCCTACGAACTTAGCTACTATATAGGTAAAGTACTGTGCGTTATTTCCTGTACCTGTAAGATTAATACCCGTACCTGCATACGCATTAACTTGGTTTGTAGCTAGTTTTATAGCGTTATCGTTAACTCGAATTACATAGTAGGAATCTCCACTCGTGAGTCCTGCTAAAGTTGTTCCTCCACCATTATGATAAACAGCTAGATCTCCAGTAACTAACCCGTGACTTGTTATAGTCACTGTTTCAGCAGATGTATCTACTGCACTAGTTGCTACGACACTTCCGCCACCTGCCGTTGTACCTGTACTACTATCCAGTACTACTATCTTATAGCTATTCGCATCTGGAATGTTAGTTAAAACGTGACCCGAAGTCGCATTTAATATAGCAGCATCTACTCCGCTTACTGCGGTACTCTTACTTAAATAGACTGTATCTCCTACTGCCTTACCATGTGTTGTATGTGCTATAGTAACTATGGTAGAAGCTTGTACACCTACCTTAACATTTGCTACAGGATACCCAGAGATTTCTGCTTTAGTAACAGTCTTAAATAAAGCCGTACCATTAACAACTCCAGCAGTTGTAGGTAAAGTCAGTGTCTCAGTAATTGCTGCATCAGATACGTCAGTTCCTGTAAGAGTAACTGTCTTATCTCCATCAGTAAAATACTGAGAATTATTGCCAGTGCCTGTCAAACTTATTGCTGTACCGTCAACAGCATTATCGTAACTACTAGCTAAACTAATAGTATCATTATCTACTTTAATTACATAATAAGTAGACTCGTGTGCTAGTCCTGCAAGAGCAGTACCACCCCCATTATGGTAAGTAACGCTATTAGTTGTAGCTAAAGCATGAGCAGATCCAAAGTCTACTGTATTTGCAGAAGTATCCACAGTACTTGTAGCAAAAGTTTTAGCTGCATTAGTAGCACTTACATACCTTGGAGCCGTAGGAGGTAAACTCCCTCCAACCAAAGTAAAAGTAGTTACTGGTCTAGCAGCAACAGCTATACCGTCATCATCTGCAGCAGTAGCAGCAGCAGGAGTAATAGGGTTAGCTCCTAAAGTGGTAGCATACTTAGAACTAGTCGAACTAAAACCTTTACGGTTTCCTAATCTTCCAGCAGAATCATAAGCTACATTATCTGCTACTCTAGCAAACTGAGGTTGAGCTTGTACTTGTTCGCCTTCTGTACTTAACCCGTAAATTCCGGGTGCTCTCATTACCAGTGAATGAGTTTTACTCGGCATCAATAATCTCCAAGTACCATCCAATCACCTCCACCTTCGGCTTGCCACTTATGCCTTTGCTCGTAAGCCATAGCATCTCCTAGAGAAAGTTGGTAAGCTTGTTGGATCTCAGAATACTGTTCTCCTTCATCTTCTCCACGTTCTCTAACTGCTAAAGCTAAAGCTCTTAGGTATACAGGATACCAAGGAACCTTAGTATATTGATTATCCGCATTTAGATCATCTTGTGGGTTAACAACTTCTACATCTAAATTATAAACAGTAGATGTTTGTGTTCTAGAGTAGTCAGACGTTCCGCCTGTTCCAGAGGATACATCTGTATCTACATCTGGTTTTGGATAAAGTAAAATTTGCAAAGTTTGCGTAGCATCGACTCCAGAAACTCCAAATCTAGAAGGCGAATTATTAGGCACAGCATCTACATTCTGATGCAATCTTCTAAGATAATTAAAAGGATCTGGATTTAATCTTGTGTCTTCTCTCGAAGTACTTGCAGTAGTTACAGGATCATCTGTACCCGAAGTTTGGATAGTAGTAACTACTTTTGTTGTATTATATATATCTAAGATTCGAGATCTTTGGTTAGTGAATACATCAGAAGTTGCTACCGCATAAGTAGTTGTATCAGAAGAAGTTGCTACAGCAATAGTTTCTTGTAATGCAAGCCAATCAAACGAATCTTCTACTTCTCTCTTAGCATCATTAATTAACCTAAGTACTGCAGAAGACTGGTCAGTCTCGTTTATCGTGCCTACATTCACTTCCCTCATACGAGTAAGTATTTTGTTTACCATCTCTAAAACTGTAACTGCTGTTTCTGACATGACTTACTCCCTTAAAATTGGGGGAGTTTTACCTCCCCCGTTAGATTAGACTACTTCTCTAGGGATAACCATCACATACAGTGTGCCAGAACCTAAGTCTATCGCACCACCAGTATTGTTAGCTAAAATCACAGTGACCGTATTAGCCGCCGTAACCGTAGCAGTTAGGGTTATGTCTGTGGTGTCAATGCTCATAGAAGCTAGAGCAAAGTCGCCAAGTTGTGCGCCAGTTACAGTAACTTCTTCAGCAGCTTCGTCACCATCAGAAACGCTACCCCAATCTTTAGTCTCCGAGGCAATCGCATATTTAGTTACGGATTGCCCATAATTAGTACCCGTTGGTAAAGCCATTATCTTCTCTCCTTAATTAAGGGGGGAGTTTTCTCCCCCCAATAAAATCAAATAACCAAAAATACGACTGTTTATGTTGGAACAGCGATTAGGATACCTGCATCGTTACGAAGTTCCCCCGTACCGTAGATCGTATCTGCGGTAAAGAGATCTCCCAAGAACTCCTGCTTGTACTGCGTTTGAGTACGAACACCCATCTGCTCTACCATAACCATTGCTGATTTATGGGCAAGTAGACACGCACGAGCACTATTGTTAGTCGGAGAGTTCGTAGAAACATACACAGGAATACCATAAAGATCTCCAATCAGACCATTACGGATTGTGTTTCCTCCACCAATTTCTCCAACATAGGCTTGTTCTGTGAATCGAGCAACTCCCGTAAGAGTTTTCTTTTCTACAGGAGGTACAACTAGGAAGCGGTCTGCCATAGGAACATCTGCATCATCCAGAGTTTGGATAACTTTACGAAGTCCTGCGTCAGCTATTGCTACACCTGCTTGTGAAGCACTGAAAGCCGTTGAACCGTCTGAACCAATAACTGCTGCATCTCCGTGATAAGCAGCGGCCCCATCCCCACCTTGGAGATTATACGCTTGAGTCCAAAGGTCACTGTCTACCTGCGTAGCCAGAGCATAACCAGCATCGTCAGTGTAGAACTGTCGCATACTTGTTAAAGCCTGTTTGTCCAAAAGATCTTCGATCAAACGAGAATACTCATAGTGCTTGTCGATAGAGATACTAATCTCACTATCGGTAGCAGCAATCAGAGTTACCTGTTGCCGAGTTGTCTTTTCTGTAGCAGAGCCACGAGTAGGAGTCGGAATGTGAATCGTATCACCTTTCTTCCCATTGTGGTTCATCATCGTAACGAGGTTTGCCAAAACCAAGTTCTTCTTGTAAGCAGCTACGACTTCATTAGACCATAACTCAGGAATAAATTTATCCTGTGTGGTGGTATTCATCGCAGATGCGGCTGAAAAATTAGCCATTATTTTTCTCCCTTAAAATTAAAACATGTAGAGTTATCGAACTCTACCCTCAGAGTATGCTTGATAAATTTCTGGCTGAAGGTCTGCATACCTTTTGGGATCTTCTAACTGCAAACGAATAAGCTCTGAACGCCTATAGGTAGGTTTACCTGTAGACACTGCATCGGAAGATGCCCCAGAAGCTACCGCAGTAGCAGCTTGTAGTTCTTTCTCTTTCTCAGTCTGAACTTTCTGCTGAACTGCTTCTTGCTTTACGGAATACAAAGATTTGTACTGCGTCAAGAGTTCGTCTGCATAATTAAAATCACCAGCACTAGCCTTCTGCCACATTTCTTGTCTAGGTACACTTTCCATAACCCACTTTTGGAAATCGACATCTTGTACAATTTTCTCCAAATCAGGATGTTTAGTCTGCAAACGGCTGATTGTAGTTTCTGCCGTTGTTTGTTCTAAAGCACCTTTAATAGGTTGCAAAGCTTCTTCAACAATCCTACGAACAGAGCTTACCGGATCAGTTAAAAAGTCATCTTCTTTTAACGGAGGTAAATCTTGCTGTCCTGTATTATTTTGAGACTCCTGCAAATTCTTTTGAATAAGGGTATCGGCTAGCTTGCGAAGTTCTCCGAGTTCATTTCCTTGTTTACCATATTGCTTTTCTAAATTACTATATGATTCAAGAATTTCATCTACAGATTTTCCTTGGAACTTAGGAGGAACTGTTGTGTCTGGAACTGTTTGTTCCGCAACATCCTCTACTGTAGAAATACTTTCTTCGCTATCGCTAGTTGTCTTCTCCGCTTCTAGTTGAGAAGTTAGACTACTTGTGTCTATTTCTCCTAGATTACTCAAATCAGAATCGACTATTTTATCAGTCATACGAGTTCTCCTGTTTTAACCCTTTTAGGGGGAACGTCTTAATGTGGTATACCCAATCGTTTAAGATTGTGGTGGTTAGCTTTCCTATGTCTCCGCGCCCATTTATCGGCTGCGGTAGGAAATCCTGTGTCTATTCCGGGTAGTGAGAAATTCCCGCCCGAAATAATTCTTTCTGAAACTTGGCCTTCACAGCATTTACTTGGGAGTTCTCTCCACTTACTGTGCGCCCACTGTTCGTATATATTTCCGCATTGGCGACACTTGAAATCATTAAGCATTGTCTTCGGCCTGATCAAGTTCGTTTTTCAATACGGTTTCAAACTCTATCATAAGATGCAACATACCGATTGCGCCACGTTGTTGCCAAAAAGTTTTCTCGTCTGGTATAGATAAGAGATTGTTTTGCTGGTTAAACATTTCTATTAACCGTTCTCTTATTATCTGCCAACCTTCGGTTGATAAGGTATTAAACATCTTATCATAGCTTTGTCTTATTTCGCTGTCCATATTGTGTACCTCTCATAATTTGTAGCAACATTAAAGCTGCTACTTCTTCGTCATCTCTCAGTCTTTGTTGCTGTAATCGAAGTCTTTTTATTGTATTTTTATCTGGTTGTGTACCTACTCCACCTATTAGTAATGGTTGTCCGTAAGTACCAGAGCTATAAGCTCGTCTACCATATCCTCGATTAGCACGTTCTGTAGGCCAAGCAGCCATGATTGCTACCTGTTAATGCCTGTCAGAATCAAACCAATGAACGCTCCTACTGCGCCTCCTAACCACAGAAGAGTTCTCCAACCTCCTCTAGCTTCCGCTAAAGTTGTTCGTATCTCTTTTAACTCGAATAAAACTTGATCCATCTGCTGCTGTAATTTCTCTATTTCTGCTTCGTGACGGCCTGCAGTTTCATGCAATTCGTTTTCCATAGCTCTAAGTCCTATCGAACAATGCTATAGTCAAAACGAAAAGTGCCTGTAGCACTACTTCCGACAGTGATATGTATTCCATTCTGTAGTTTAAGTCCGTTCTCAAAATCAAAAGATGTATTAATAGCAGTACTTGCTTTAATGTCTAAGATCATATTGCCACCAGAACCATCTCTGATTTCAAAGTCTTCTGTTGCTGTTGCTGTTACACAGTGAATCTTATACAAAATAACAGGACTAGTAGTGATTGCGCTAGTACCTGTACCATGTGCGAATAGGCTATACTGCACATCATTATAATTTACTTGTCCCATTATATTCTCCTAACTAAGTTATACTGCGAATGAACTACCGCATCCACAGGTAGTTTGTACATTTGGATTACGGATTACGAACTGTGAAGCAAAGTGATTTGTAGAATAGTCAATCTCTGCTCCATCTAAATACTGTAAACTCAAAGGATCAACGACTAAGGTAATTCCTTCTGTAGTTACAGCCATATCATCTTCTTTTCTGTCATCAAACGTAAAACCATATTGGAAGCCAGAACATCCTCCTCCCTCTATGAATACTCGGAGATTAGTTCCTTCCATCGTTTCTTCGTCTTCCTGCATAATCTCTTTTACTTTCTTTGCGGCACTACTATGAAAGACTAGTGACATATTTATCCTCCTAATGCAGCGACTTTAGCTTCGAGAGTTTCTATCCTTGCCATCGCTTCCTGCAAGGCTTTAACAGCTTTCATATGAATGATAGAAGTTTTTACAACCTTATAATCAGTAGGATTACCATCAGCGTCTAGAACAGGTTCGTCAGGCCCATTTCCGTCAGCAGGAGGATTCATATTTGGCTTGGTCTTAACCAGACCACTCATGCCAGATGCTTCAAGCTCCTGTGCAATTACACCTATCATATTTGGAGTGTCTAAATTCTCCTCTTTAAATGAATACTTACGAACACGCATCGCTTTAATGTCATTCCACTGAGAGCCAGAATCTTCGATGTTTTCTTTTAATCGTTCGTCCGATACTGCAACATAACTATCCGTAGCACTTTGAAAATCTCCATTAGACTCTATTTCTGACTTAATTGCGCTGGCACTACGAGACTGCCATACGGGTGAGCCACCAGACGTACTATAGGCTAATATTCTTGTATAATTGTTCGCATCGTAGTATGTGTAATACCCACGAGCGTCAGTTTCATAGTATGCACCAGCAGCGGTACGCCCCTGAAAAAAGCTCTGCCCAGCCTTGTAGGTGTGCATGGCACCTACGGTATTAAGGTCAACAGACCCATTCAAGTCTATATTGGTCGCGTTAAGCTCTATTTCGTCTGTTGCATTGATATCTAATGTAGTTGCGTTTGGTGCTGTTATATTCTGGCTTGCATCATTAAATTGTAGTTGGCTTGTTCCATTTAACAGCAGTCCAGTGTCTGCAACATGAGTTACAGTGACATCGTTATCGGCTCCAAATCCCAGTACCGCTGCGTCACTAGCTAATTTAATGTCGTGGTTAAAAGAAGCTGTTCCTGCGGTACTACCGTCAATAGTCAGAAAAGTTGTATCTACACCACCATCTGTCCCTTTAAAAATAATATCGGTGTCGTCACCTTGGGCATCTATTGTTATATTTCCAGCCGTAGTAGTTAGGTTAATAGCACCATCCCCTGCGGCTATATTGTCTGCGGCAGGAGAACCGCCAACAGAATCTGCGTAGGCTTTAATAGACTGCTGTGTTGCTAGGTGAGAAGCACTGTCTGTTGACATGTCATCTTCATCTAATACAGGCACTACAAAATCTATATTACCGTCTGTATCGTCATATGAAACAGCAATAAAAGTCTCTGTTCCGTCTAACATACCGCCTACATAATCTTCTACTTGCTCTTGACTTAACTGCGTATTTGTATCTGTAGCTGTTATAGTAAGCGTATCTCCACTCATAGCTGTAGTAACATTCGTACCACCTGCTATTGTCAGAGTGTCCCCCGGAGTGATACCTGTACTTCCAGAGTCCCCTGCAACCGTAGTATCGGATACCTCAAAGTCTAGGGTTCCATCAGCATCTTGGTATGTTACAGAGATTCCTGTCTCGGTATTTCCAGAAACCATACCACCTACGAAGTCTTCTACTTGTTCTTCCGTAAGTTGGGTATTAGTATCTGTAGAAGCTATTGTTACCGAACCATCTGCATTAGTAATACTTACATTGCTTCCTGCGGTTAAGGTTGCATTTGTCCAGTTACCATTAGTATTATGATAAAGGAGCAACTGACCAGCAGCAAGGGAAGAAATGTTAGTATCGTTAAGCTCAGAGATCGTATCTTCTGTCGCAATTTGTGCATCTACATATGCCTTAATACTTTGTTGTGTTGCGAGATGACTAGCACTATTACTAGTCATATCATCTTCATCTTTAATCGCTAACTTTGTATCAATCGTATCAAAGTTGTTGTTCAGGGTAGTACCCCAATCACCATCCTGTTCCCCGATTCCGGGTTTCTCTAGGTTAAGGTTTGTAGTATAACTACTCGCCATTATTCAACTCCCCTAAGTTCCCCATTCGGGCCTCTAGCAACTGGTCTTCCACCTATAGCGGCTACTCTGCCTTGGCTATCTCTTGTGATATTAAGGTCAGGAGTTTCTCCTTGTTGTCGTAGTATCTGATCTAGCTTTGCGTTAATAGGGTCTATATTCGTAGATCCCGTATTAAACAACTGCTGTCGATTGCTAAGATGCGAGATACTATCTCCTAAAGAAGTGTTAATCTTGTTAACTGCAGTATCCGTAACACTAGCAAAAGATTCTTTTAAAGCATCTACTAAGGCGAGATACTCCATAGGAGTACCTGCATCTCCTACCAGAGTACTCGCTGTCTGAGCTTGTTTAAGAGCAGCGTCACTTTCTGCCTTAAGTCTTTCAGTCTTGGCTTTCTCAAGGTTAAGCATAGCTTCACTCTGATTCCATATAGCTTCTCCTCGATCTCGTTCAGCCTCTGCCTCCATTTCCATATCCCTTCGTACACCATCTCTAACAGATTTCTGCACATTAAATTGCAACTCTTGAGCTTTCCTCTGTTGGTCTGCAATTTTAACTTGTTGATCGAAATCAGGTTCTGGGTCTGGTGGATTAAGAGCCTGTTGAAGAAATGAATCGATAACCTGCATAAGTTGTTCTTTATCTTCGACATTGTAATTTTTAAGTACTCCTTTGAGGACAATCCAGTAAGCAGGAGATCCGGCAGGAGTAGTCTGCAATAACTGTGTAAGCTGTGCTACCTCAAACTCCCTAGCTTGTGCTCCTAAAGCTCCGTGAACTTTAAACTTATAGTCTGCTACAGGATAACGCTCCGTATCAAACTGCATATATCGCCAAGCAATCTTGTGAATCAGTGGCGTTAGAAACTCATATTCCATGTTTCGAAGAGTCCTCTTTGCTCGTTTAAGCAAAGCTCCCATCATCATGGACATACCACCTGCTGTCTCGTTTCTAGGGTTAACACCTAATGGAGCAGCAGTATCCATCGAACCTGTAGCCATCGTTACCATACGCTCAAACTCTGCAGTTTGGCGATAGCTTTGTGGATCAGGGCCGGGAAATTTAAAAGGTGCTATGGCCTCTTGAGGAGGCCCAGAAAGCACAATGTTTCTTCCGGGACGTATGTTAAAGTCACTATTCCTTGGAGCCATCATACCATTTACTAGCATGACAGGGTACGTTGCTAGGGCTAGAGCGTCTATTCTAGCCCGTAGCTCGGCATCTAGAGCTTTCTGAGGGTTATACCCTTTCTCGGCTATTCCACGCCCCCAGAAACGATTAGGGACAGTATCCCACTGGAACGATACGAACGATCTATCCTGCATAATAAACGGGTTACGGACAGCTTTAAGCAAGGTTCCACGATTAGCAATCCAAACGATTGCTTCTACCATATCTGCAGAATCATCATACACAATCTCGCTATTCTGTTCTGCAAACTCTGCTAAAGGATCTGGAACACTCGTAGCTTCCTCAAAGAACGATTTAGGTACAAGCCCGTGATATTCTAAAACTTCTACATGCTCTGCGTTTTCGTAGTTTTTCTCCATGATGTCCAGAATAGGATGTTCGTTCTCATCTCTGGAATAAAAACCAACTGGAGTATCATTATATACGCCTTGTGCTTGCTTCTGTAGAATCTCGTGTCTAGGTACAGTGTACATGTGCCCTACACCTAGAGCCTCTTGTAAGCTTTTAGCAGCAATATCTATGACAAATTCGTTAGGGTCTACAGGTACGAGCTTAACGTGAATGTCATCCCGAATCTGTATATCCGAAGTTGTTCCCGTAGAACCTGTTATAGGCACACGCCTTGGTTTCTGCTCTACCGCAATCTTACCTATACCTGTACCATACAAAGCAGCGTTTAAAAGAATTTCAGAAATAGCTTTGTTTACATTTCTCGTATCAAAGTCTTCTAAAAGCTGATCTGTAATCTGCGTCAAACGTGTATCCACATTCTGAGAGATTTGCTGTAACTGTTGTGGATCAAGCTGTTGTGCGTTTTCTTTAATAATCTGCTCGAAGATCTGTTCTCGTACATCGTCCTCTAGATCAAACCAACGCTTACGGTGGAAGATAGTCTCTTCCATCTCGGATACTCCTGCCTCTACTGCTTGTTGCAGAGCAGGAGCTATTAACTTAGATCTCTCATAATGCCGTATCTTATCCTCTTGTCCTGCGTGTTGTCCACGCCAAAGACGATAATACTCATGCCACCTGTCTTGATGCTGCGAATTTCTAGCGTCTTCCCACTTCTCTACCTTATCTATAATCCACCCTGTAAGGTCAGAATCATATACTGCACCTTCGGCATCTGAAGGTATGTAATCAGAAATTGGTTCTACTATACTTGCTTTTGCCATGAATAATTCCTATGTTACATCCCACTTACAGGGTCTAAAGGTTCCCACTGGCTTTCGCCTATGTCTTCCTCAAAGTGATAATTAACTCTAGCTATCTGGTCTATGTACGCTAAACTATCTATCATATCGTCATGTGCTAAAGGGTTAGGAAAGTCAAGCATCTGATCAAATAACTTGTCAAGATACTCTCCGTCTTGGAAGGTAAGACGGCCCTGCTCCATACGCCCTTGCAATGCCCAGACAATGCGATCATACTTCTTTTGGTTCCCATGCGTTAGCTCCGTAATATAAGGGAACACATTCAAACGTCGCATGTTATCGCTTAAGTAGGGCATGAGTGCATTTTTTAAAGCTCCTCTCTCTATGCCTACTGCTCTTGGACGATACTTTTGCGCGGTACGAAGGATACGCAGGGCTGTCTCCCTTACGTTCCACCTTCCTGTGATTACGTCAAAAACATGCCACCCATGTTCAGTAACTTCGACTACAGATATTGCTGTTTCATCTAATCTCTTTGTTCTACCGTGAGCAATACCTTTAACATCTTCGTATCCTGCTGGATCTACCGTCATATAGATGTCAGAACCATAGGTGTCGTGGTCTACTATCTCAAACATGTCCTCTTTAAAGACTGTTCCTCCAAATGAGGAGAAATTTGCTTCAAATTCCTGCTTGACAAACTCAAGCGGCATATCTTTCGTAGCTAAAACAACTTCTTTCGGGTCAAGGAAGGGATTATCTAGGGACTTAAACGTCCAAGCATCCCAATCTCCTACGTCTTCTCCTTCAGAAGCTGATAAAAATAAATCATAGAAGTGATTCTTTCCGTTAGGAGTACCGATAAACAGTGCTCCTCCGCGCACATCAGCTAAAGTTGGACGAATTATGGCTGTCCAAACCTCTTCCTTCATAAAAGCATACTCATCCATCACAACGTAGGATAATCCTACACCTCGAAGTGATTCTGGACGGTCTGAACCTTTAAGATGTATCTGTCTATCGTTAGATAGGGTGAGAATACACTCATTTTCCCGTATCTTTTTAGTGATAGGAGCAGCCATTTGCTTTAAAGACTGCCACATTATGTCTTTTGCTTGGTTAAATGTTGGAGCTATGTAGTAACATGCTTTATCCGACAGGTCATAACCGTATTCATTCTCTAATTTTAAGGCTTCAACGATTAACTTTACTCTAGCAAGGTACGATTTACCGAATCTACGCCCTGCTCCTACAACCTTAAACCTTTTAGGAGATTGGAATATCTCCTGTTGGGCGGGATGTAAGGTAAAATTAAGCTCTGTTGCCACTAGTTACTTACTTTTAAAAGGAAAACCTTTGTCTCTTTTCCTTTTGTTTCTTACTTCTTGTTTCAACCTTTTATTTTCTTCTTCCAATTTCTTAAGTTTTGCTTTTTCTTTCGCAAGTTTTGCAGCTTCTAGCTCTTTTTTCCTTTTAAGTTCTCCCCTAGTACTCCCAGAGTTAGCTGCAGTTACAGCAGCCGTTGCTGCCGCACCATATGCAGCACCTTTCACAGCTTTAGTTCTGCCGTATGCTTTCGTTCTTTTCTTGCCTACAACTACGCCCCTACCGTGTGCTGTTCTACCCGCAGTTTTGCTTGTGACACCTTGTACTTTATCTAGCTGTCTTTCAATAGCAGCATCAGCTTTTCTAGCAAGATCAACTGCTTTTTTTCCAAATTTTTCCGCAGCTTTTCTAACACCATGTTTAGAAATATAGGAAATAATCTGAGATGCTACTCTGCCAACTACTACTGGGCCAGCCACGATTACTTACCTCCGTTCGATACGCCTTTAGGCGGTATGTTG
>CEUX01098218.1_pt1 | contig 15790 bp, 19 predicted proteins | sample 531361 | NCBI WGS metagenome assembly CEUX01 (sample SAMEA2622736, study PRJEB7988) | marine metagenome | isolation source: saline water (ENVO:00002010), including
AATGCCTCAGCCCAAGCGCTGAATGCCTCAGTACCCTCAGTATGAGGATTGTCATTGAGACAAGCATAAGTACGATAGCTACTCAGTCCAGCCTTACGGCCTGTTACCTTTGCCTCTTCAGCAAGGCGATGCTCTTCTCGCATCTCATAGATATCAGCGGCTGTGGTCTCTTCAGCAAATTGAGTAGTAGTAAATTTATCCATGATTGGATACTCCATAAAAAGGTTAAGTTATTTGCAAGCCTGTAATGCTTTGCTTGTCTTGTCAATCTGACCGTCAATAAAATCATTGAGACGTTGCATCTCTTTATAATTCCGACGTATTTGTCGGATAGCTTCAAGACTACCCAAGTCCCACAAGGTACTATTGGCACTGTAAAGAGCATTGTATTTTTTAGTAGCTTCTGTGATTGTCATTTTGCTTTCTCCAACAAGTGTTTTAGTAACGTCTTTCATGCTTTTCATTTTAACATAATCGGCACATATGTCAAGTACTCTTGAACATATTTTATTAAGAATAACTAAATTTATAGTAATTCTTTTTTATGCATCCAATACAAAATATTAATAGCTAACATTGTACCCGTTACTATTCCCCAAAACATACTTGCATCAATCATTCTATTATCCTTATCTAAGTAATCTGTATATTTATATCATCGCATATGGGTGTGACACATGCGGTCAATCATTATAAAGATTATCAAAAAAACTGGAAAAAAATTGAATATAGTTGGGGGTAGTTTTATTATTGATATTAAGTATCAATAAGTATATCGAATATCGCCGGGTGGTGTAGACAATAAGTCGGCCAACTTCTTTCTTTGTCTTAGCTAAATCAGCCTCATAATCACTTCAGAGACTAATTCTATCAGATACGGACTGAACCACATGATGCAGACGATAACGAATACGAAGAAAACGTCCGCCCAATCAGTTGTTGGAGGCCTATGCCTCTCTCCCCATCTATCTGAGGAGGTTATGCGGCGTTTAGAACCTTCTTTGGGAGGCTCATAAGGGTTAACCAACTAAACCCCGCCTACTACCATTCTTTTTCATTGCTAATTCGGGATCAATTCCCTTCTTTAGGCGGTTATAGAAAGCCGCGTATGACACTTCACACCTTTCGTCTTCTACCCACTGCCCAATGTTCTTGCTTTCGCCAAAAGCTTCTATCTTAACATTGGATTTCATGTTATTGGCGTTTTCTTTTGGCGTCAATTCTCTCAAATTGTCTCTTGTGTTGTTTAAGCGGTCCCTATCTATATGGTCAACGAAGATATATGGGTCTGTAGTACCCATAACCATCCTATGCATAGCCTTTTGCCGACCCTTTATCTTGGTTATAGCATAACCATTTTCGTTCACATGCCAACTATGCTTATTTATGTACTCAAAATCTTCAGGGCTTACCTTGGCAAACTTCCCTGCGCCCGCTATTCCGCCTAAATATATTTCAAAATATGTTATTTCATTCATTATCTTCATCCTTCCTGAAGTCTATCTGGCATTTTCCCCTACCTTGCCGTTTTTTTATGTTCATATTATACCGCGCTCTCCTAACCTGCCTTACACTAACCCTGTCCTTTATATCTAAATCGTACCTGATTCTAGTAAGCTCGTCCGCTATCCTCTCATCACTGTACATATTGCAAGTTTTCTTTACAAAATTTTTCTCTGCGTCACTTAATCTCATCTGCAATCTTTAGTAAGTGTAAAACTCTTAGTCGCTGTGTATAATATTATACACACGATGTTTAACCTAAGCACAAACAAAGAGGTAATACATGACTAACTTTTTCGATATACTGTCCAGACTACAAATTAAAGCGTCCGCTACGGTAGAAAAGTCTACCGACGAAGACTTGCAGAAGCCAGACCCGCCAAAAGAGGAAGCTATCGCAATTCTAAAAGCAGAGAAGGACGAAACTAAAGATGAAAGTCCCCAAGGGAATGACACAGCAGGAAGTGACGGAGACGATAGAGAAGATCTGTAATCGTTATGCTCATAAGTTTCAATTTGCCTTCTACACACCTGATGATATAAGACAAGAAGCCTTTATAATAGCTATGGAGGCTCTTGATCGTTATGACAGCAGTAGGCCGCTAGAGAACTTTTTGGCGGTTCATGTCAAAAATAGACTGAATAACTTCAAACGAGACAAATATTACAGACAAAAGAAGGACCAAAACGACCCATTAAACAACGCTAAGAAGTTTTTGATGGAACCTTTGGACATTTCTAACATACAAGACGAAAATGAGTCCCGTATGAGAGAAGAAATTGACCTGATCGAGAAAATATCCGAAGAAGAGATGTTTAATTTGATCAATGAGAACCTAGATATCGAGCTTCGGGCCGACTATTTGCGAATTATGGACGACGTTTACGTTCCAAAACCACGAAGAGAGGTGATTTTCTCTGAAATACGCATGATCTTGAAGGAGAATGGTTATGAAGAAGGGTAGATTTTCTAAGACAGAGCAGGTTTTTATTAGAGAAAACTACCAAGAGATGTCTGTATCACAAATTGCTACCCAATTAGACCGTGATCCTGACAGTGTAGACGCCTATATCGACAAAAAGCTAGGAAAAACTAAGACAGCTCAGAAAGAAATAGAAGCTAGCTACGAATTAAAGAACCGCCCGTACTGGAATGAGATCATCCAGCAGTTCAACGAAGACGAACTGGAGATAATTCAGTACCATTGGGGCAGAATCATCTCTCAATTCCGCGATGATGTACTTCCAACAGAAGAATTGCAGGTTCTTGATGCTATAAAGTTGGAAGTGCTTATGAATCGCGCTCTCAAAACACAGCAATTAAACATGACATCAATTCAAAGTTATGAACTGAAAGTCACAGTAGAAAAAGAGCAGAGTCCAGAACTACAAGACAAAGACTACATATTTAACCTTGAAAGACAGATAGCAGTCCTTAGATCCGCTCAGGAGACACTAGGACGCGACTACAAGGACTTACAGACCAAAAAGGCTGCAATGCTCAAGGATTTAAAAGCTACGAGAGAACAGCGTATAAAGCGACTAGAGGACTCCAAGCAAACGTTTATTGGATGGGTTAGAAACCTTATGTCTAACCCTCAGACAAGAGCAGAGCTTGGAACAGAGATGGAAAAGATGAGATTGGCTGTTAATAAAGAGGAAGAGAGACTAACCGAGTATCATAAATACGAAGACAGTCTAGTTGACCAGCCATTCCTAACACCGGACACTACGAAGGGTGGAGAATGAAGTTAGTAATATCTGCAATGCATAGAACTGGACATCATCCGGTTGCTATATGGTTATTACATCAAAAACCAAACGTTTTAGATTTTTCTATCAAAACCATGTCTGAGTGGCTCTTCTATGTAGAAAACTATGACGAGCTATATATTCTGGCTAACAACCCCTGCAAAATACATGAGAGAGAAGATAAGAAGAATTTCTCTCAGATAATTACTAATGCAAACCCGGAATTACTTATTTCTACACATGAGCGTGAGCCTCTATCCGATACGTGGTACATTAATGACCGTACACACAGAACCTGCTGTAGTGAATACCGAAAGGTTGTTGTTATACGTGATTTCCGAAACTGGGTGGCCAGCTGTATACAAATGGGTATACGAGATGACAAACCACTAGATGAAGTTATCTCAGACAAGGATATAGCAAATTACTACAACCATCTCTCTGATTATGGCAGAGAAGCATATTATATTAAGTATAACGATTGGTGTGTAGATCCCGACTACAGAAAACAAATTACTATAGATCTTGGCTTACACTTTACTGATGCCGCCCTTAACCAGCTATCTATATTCGGTAATGGAAGCTCATTCGATGGCATGAAGCATATCAAAACCGCCCACCTTATGAACACTAACGAGCGTTACAAACAAATGCTTGATAATAAAGACTACCAACAAATACTCAAAGATAATGATCATATACTCCAACTAAGTGAAAGCATATTCAAATGAAGGCTGTAATATATGGTGTAACAGGACAAGACGGTTCATACCTAGCTGAACTACTACTTTCTAAAGGTTACAAGGTTATAGGTGTAACTCGCAGAACTTCCACTGACAATACCTCCCGCATAAAACATTTCTTAAATAGATCAAAGTTTCAGTTGGTTCAGGGAGATATAACAGATTACAGCAGTGTTTTTAGAATCATTACGGAAAACGCTCCAGATGAAGTCTACAACCTAGCTGCTCAGTCTCATGTGTGGACATCGTTCAACCAACCAATGTTAACGTGGGATATTACCGGCAAGGGCGTGCTAAATGTACTTGAGGTTATTAGAAATATGCCACAAGATAGTAGACCCAAAGTATATCAAGCAAGTTCGTCCGAGATGTTTGGAGACCAGTACAACTTAGATAATAACCGGGAAAAGTATCAAGATGAAAAGACCACCTTCGCGCCTCAATCTCCATACGCTATTGCTAAGCTTGCTGGTCACAGTGCAGTTTCCCTTTACCGTCGCTCTTATGATCTATTCGCTTGTAGCGGCATTTTATTCAATCATGAGTCAGAAAGAAGAGGCGAATTCTTTGTCACAAGAAAGATAACTAAATGGATAGCCGATTTCTATAACTGGTGCGAATTTCAAGGGTTAGATCAAAACCCTAGACATTTTACGTATGATGAAGATTTTATTCATTCAAGAAGAGAGTCGTTTCCCAAACTTAAGCTAGGAAATTTAGATGCAAAACGTGATTGGGGACATGCTGAAGACTATGTGCGGGCTATGTGGATGATGTTACAACATGACACTCCTAATGATTATGTAATAGCGACCGGAAAGACGTATAGCGTAAAAGAGTTTCTTATTCAAGCATTTAAGTGTATAAATATAGTAGAGTATGAAAATTATGTAAAAATTGATCAGTCTTTGTTCAGACCTTCAGAGGTTCCAATTTTGCGCGGCTTGTCAAACAAGGCAAAAAGAATCATTGGCTGGGAACCTGAGATATCTTTTGAAAGTCTCGTTAAAAGAATGCTTGACCATGATATACAGAGTTCACTTAGACATAAAAGAAATGAGAAGCAAGCTGGATGAGTTTGCTATTAAAGCTTACATATCTAATGAATTAATTATATGGGTAGAAGCAGACGATCCCGACGAAGCTTGCGGAGAGGTCGTTTCAAAAATACAGTCCACTATATTAAAAGAACGTTCTACGATGAAGCTTAAAGCTAAGCTTACTAAGATATTAGACTCGATTAGGTTCTTAAAGATAAGAAGGTCAACAACAAGAGGCGTATGAGAAATTACGACGATCCTATATATTCTGACTGGCGTAAAAAAGTATACAAAAGAGACTCTCACAAGTGTCAGATGCCGGGATGCACATCGCGATTTAGAATAAACGCGCATCATATTAAAAGATGGTCAGACGCACCATACTTGCGATATGATGTAGATAATGGCATAACTTTATGCTCTAAGTGTCATAAGCAAATTACTGGACATGAAACACATTATGAAGTGTTATTTATGCAAATAGTGAGAGAAAATGGGTCATAAAATATTAATAGACACGAGAGAGAAGCAAGGCTGGAACTTCGAGGGTTTTGAGAAGTGTGAGGCTCAGGAAGTCATTGGACTGAAAACGGGCGACTATACTCTGGAAGGCTTGGAAACGAGCCTATGTATCGAGCGTAAGGCAAGTACGGGAGAAGTTGCTTTGAATCTCGGTAAGAAACGAAAGACGTTTGAGGCAGAGATGGAGAGGGCGTCTCAGTTCCGCTGGGCATATGTCATATGTGAGTTCTCCATAGACGATCTCATGAACTTCCCGCAAAACTCAGGCATACCAAAATCTAAATGGCCTTATATTCGTATGAATGGCAGGTATATGTGGCGTAAGTTCTGCGAGTATCAAGAAGAGTACGGAGTTCAAATAATTTTCTGCGGTAGCAGGGAAGAGGCTCAACAGCGCGTCATGAGAATATTCGACGAAGTCACGGAGATATTAATACGTGAAGACCGAGAATAACTTAATAACGTCAATATCCGATGCTTGGTTAAATATTGATGTAAACGACTCAGAAATAGTAAGCCCCTTTTCTCTACAGACTGAGCATGATTTTCATACCAAACTAACATGGTTATTAACGAACCCTGATTACTTCTCTTTCACCTGCAAAGAAATATTCAACGTCGATCTGCTCCCTACACAAGCATTAATGCTCAAGGAGATGTGGACGCGTAAGTTTCCAATGCTCATAGCGAGTCGTGGTTTTGGTAAATCTTTCACTCTATCGTTATATGCAATGATGAGAGCTTTACTAATGCCCGGAAGAAAGATTGTTATTGTTGGTGCTGCCTTTAGACAGTCTAAAGTTCTGTTTGAGTATATGGATACTATATGGAGAAATGCACCCATCTTAAGAGACATTCTTGGTGGTAGTAGTGGTCCTAGACGAGACGTAGATAGATGCAGGATGATACTTGGGGATAGTGTTGTCACCTGCCTACCTCTTGGTGATGGTAGTAAAATTCGTGGTCAACGTGCTAACGATATCATTGCTGACGAGTTTGCATCTATACCTCGTGAAATATTTGAAAACGTTGTTGCTGGTTTTGCTGCTGTTAGTGCCTCTCCTGTAGAAAATGTCAAAAGAATAGCTTCACAGAAAAAAGCTGTTGAGATGGGAGAAAGAACAGAAGAACAAGTTAGAGAAGAAGAAAAAGAAGACGTCACTGCCAACCAAATTATACTTTCAGGTACAGCTTACTATGACTTCAATCATTTTTCTGAATACTGGAAGAAATGGAAACAGATAATCAATAGTCGAGGCGAAGAAAGAAAACTCGCTGAGATATTTGGAGATGGAGCTATTCCAAAAGGTTTTGACTGGACTCAATATTCAATTATACGTATTCCTTTTGAACTTTTACCTGAAGGCTTCATGGATGCTGCTCAGGTTGCTCGCTCAAAGGCCACAGTTCACTCAGGAATCTATCAAATGGAGTTTGGGGCATGTTTCTCTACAGATAGCAATGGGTTCTTTAAACGTTCTCTCATTGAGTCCTGCGTGGCATCTCCAGAAAACCCAATCAGCCTTCCTAGCGGCGAAGTTAACTTTCAGGCAACTACAGTAGGTAACCCTAACGCTAGATATGTGTATGGGATTGACCCAGCTTCTGAAGTTGACAACTTTTCTATTATCGTTCTTGAATTGCATGAGGAACACCGCAGAGTTGTTTACTCTTGGACAACAAACAGAAGTAGACACAAAGAACAATTAAAAGCTGGCTTAGTTAGTGAAACAGACTTCTACTCTTATTGTGCTAGAAAAATAAGAGATCTAATGAAAGTTTTTCCTTGTGATGAAATAGCATTAGATGCTCAAGGTGGCGGTATAGCTGTAATGGAAGCCCTGCACGACAAAGATAAAATTAAAGAAGGCGAAGTAGCTATATGGCCTACTATAGATGAGAAAAAAGAAAAAGATACAGATGGTGAACCGGGCCTACATATTGTTGAACTTATACAATTTGCTAAGGCAGACTGGGTAGCAGAAGCTAATCATGGATTGAGAAAAGACTTTGAAGACAAAGCTGTACTATTCCCTTACTTTGATGCTGCAACTATTGGCTTAGCTATATCAGATGATAAGATACAAAATCGCGTATACGATACACTAGAAGATTGCGTTATGGAAATAGAAGAACTAAAAGATGAGTTATCTATGATCATTATGTCGCAAACGCCTGCTGGTAGAGACAAGTGGGATACGCCAGAAGTGAAGCTTCCCGGAGGCAGAAAAGATAGATTACGTAAAGACCGCTACTCATCCTTAATTATGGCTAATTGGTCTGCTAGACGTATGCAAAGAAGGCCTGTTCAAGTCCCATACGAATCTATTGGTGGGTTTGCTGGAATAAGCAAGGGAGATTCAGGACCAGACTTTGTTGGGCCAGCATGGTTCACCGAAGGAATGAAAGATGTTTACTAATTTGGTGTATAATCATATTGATGATTAAATCAATTCAATAACATTCCAATTGAGGTATCAGATGAGCGATTTAAATAACTCTGAAAAGGCAAAAGCTTTTGTAACTTGGGAGACAGAAGAAGAAAAATTACAAGCGTTTGCTGAGATAGCTCAAAACCATGAACACTACGATGGCGTGCAAAAAGCTTCAGCATATAGCCGTAGATCCTTCATAGACATAGAACCAAATAGATCTGTTAGAACTGGTTTTACTCGTCAGGATTACGATAGGTTCAGACAAGCCGAAGCTGTACCTAAGAGACAAAAAGAAGCCATTAGAATGTGCATGGCTGCTTATGACAAAGTGGGAATCATTCGTAATGTAATTGATTTGATGGGCGACTTTGCTGCTCAAGGGATAACCATAGTCCATCCAAACAAAAGAATAGAAAAGTTCTATAGAAAATGGTTTGAAAAAGTAGGTGGCATAGAAAGATCAGAGAGATTTTTAAATACACTATACAGATGCGGAAATGTAGTAGTAAAAAGAAGAACCGCTAAGATAAACAAAAGCATAGAGAACGATTTAAAGAAAAGCTTGGGCAAACCTGACGTAAGTATTGACAAGCTGGTTGTTGATAGAAGAATTGTTCCTTGGAAGTACGATTTTCTTAACCCGCTGAGCGTAGAGGCTGTTGGAAATGAGCTTTCTAATTTTCTTGGGAAAAAGCAGTATATGCTAAAAGTTTCAAGAAAAGTTAGCACACTGGTTAATAAAAATATTGATTATGCCTCACAAAGTTTGCCACCTGATATCTTAAAAGCATTAAAAGATGGAACAGGTAAAGTTGCTTTAGACCCAGACAAGGTGTCTGTATTCCATTACAAGAAAGATGATTGGTTGGTTTGGGCCAATCCCATGATTTACGCAATTCTTGATGACGTAATCATGCTTGAAAAAATGAAGCTTGCTGACGTTGCCGCTCTTGATGGCGCGATATCTAATGTTAGATTGTGGAGCCTTGGAGATATAGACAACAAGATACTTCCAACTAAAGCGTCGATAAACAAGTTAAGAAATATCTTAGCTAGCAATGTCGGCGGAGGTACTATGGACTTGGTTTGGGGGCCAGAACTTAAGTTTACAGAATCTAGTACACAAGTCTATAGATTTTTAGGAAAAGAGAAATATGAACCTGTACTTACAAATATATACGCCGGACTTGGGGTTCCTCCTACTCTCACCGGAATGGCTAACGGCAGTGGCGGATTTACTAATAACTTCATTAGTTTAAAAACGTTAGTTGAAAGGTTGCAGTACGGAAGAGATGTTCTTATTGGCTTCTGGCAAGAAGAGCTTGAAAGAGTTCGCAAAGCTATGGGTTTCAGACTGCCTGCAAAAGTGCATTTTGACCAAATGGTACTTTCTGATGAAGCTTCTGAAAAGAACCTACTCATTCAACTTGTAGATAGAAATATTATTAGTGCAGAAACTGTAGTAGAAAGATTTGGAGAAATACCAGAGATAGAAAAAATTAGAATTAAAAGAGAAGAGCGAGATAGACAGGGAGAATCTATGCCGCAAAAAGCTAGTCCTTACCACAACCCTCAACATAGAAATGATCTTGAAAAGATTGCACTTCAAAAAGATGGCCTATCTCCAGAAGATCTTGGACTCATACCTTCTGACGAAACTGGAAGTCATCCTTTGACAAACCCAAATGATAGAAGAAGTGATAAAGATATAGAAGATAAAAAAGAAGAGATACAAGACAAACAAGACGATAGGGACCAAAAAAAGCTTGAGCAAAAAGTAGAAAAACAAGAAAAAGATTTTGATCCTACCGGAAGACCAGAAGATGGCAGACCTAAAAACTCTAGAGATAAACAAAAGAGAAAACAAAGAGAAGTAAAGCCTAGACAATCTGTTGGTGAAGATTTTGTAAGCCTAAACTTATGGGCGTCTAAAGCTCAAAAAGATATTGGAAATACCCTTCAAGACTCTGTATTATCACACTATGGCAAGAAAAATCTTAGAGGCCTTACTAAGCAACAAACAAATAGTTTTGAAACAATGAAACTGTCTGTTCTCTGTGGCATGTCGCCTTATCAAGAGGTAACAGCTGAATCTATACATGAAGCTTTGTCTAATAACTTTTCAATAACAAAAGACGTTTCCAATCAAGTAAGAAGGTTAAAGAAATCGTTCTCTAGCAAAAATGACCGCCAACCTAACATAGATGAGCTGCGTCAAATTTATGCTTCAGCCTATTCATACGTTTTTAGTACGTAGCATAATTTCGATTTATTTTTTATATTGGTGTATATTCTTATGAGGTAATACATATCTCTATTCTGAAAGAATTATATGAGTATTCCAATTTATGAGGCAGAAAAGGCCGACAACTTAGCAGAGCAAATAAAAGCCAATGCTAGTGTCGCCTATATTGCTCAAGTAGATAGCCATGTTCCTACTAAATCTGAAATGGATTTAGCTAAGAGCTTGGCTTTTGAAACTCTTGCTACCAACAAAGACCAATTTGATTTATATTATATAAATTCAGTTTTGGTTTCTACAGGTTGGAACAAAAACGATGATGTTTTTGATAGAGAAGAAACTTGGGCTGCAAGAAATACACCTCAAGACAAGCAATTTAATTTTGGGCATGATGAGAAGGATATTATAGGACATATTACTGACAACATGGTTATCGCAAGAGATGGTAATGTCGTTAGTGAAGAATCTCAATTACCCAATCAATTTGATATTATTACTAGCGCAGTTCTTTACAATAGCTGGACTGATCCAGAACTAAAGGAAAGAATGGCTAGAATTATTGCTGAGATCGAAGAAGGAAAGTGGTTTGTGAGCATGGAAGCTCTCTTCTCCAATTTTGATTATGCTGTTGTTACACCTGATGGCTCATCTAAAACAATAGCTAGAAATGAAGAATCCGCATTCCTTACTAAGCATCTCAGAGCTTACGGAGGAACAGGAAAATACGAAGGATACGAAATAGGTAGACTATTAAGGAATATAACTTTTTCAGGAAAGGGTCTTGTTAGCAATCCTGCTAACCCACGCAGTGTGATTATCAGGGACGCTGATCCTTTCCAAAGTGAAGCTAGTGAAGCTGCTAGTGAAGCATTTTTAACTCAACCTAAATTGAGGGAGAACGAAATGTCTGATATTTTAGAAAAGCAGGTCGAGGAGCTTAAAGCTGAATTGGCAGAAACCAAGGCACACTCCGAAGCTCTAGAAACCGCAATTTCAAAACAGAAAGACGAAGAGTTCAATACTACAATCGAAGCTTTTGAAGCTACTATTGCTGAAAAAGAAGCTAAAGTTGAAGAATTGAAATCTGAATTAGAACAGTCTCAAGCAAAAATTTCCGAAGTGGAAGAAAGTCTAGAAGCTGTTCAAGCTAAATTGGACGAAGCAGAAGCTAAGATTGAAGCTCAAGAAGCTGAAGCTAAGCTGACCGCTCGTAAAACTGCTCTTATGGAAGCTGGAGCATCAGAAGAAGAAGCCGAAGAAACTTTGGCTGCTTTTGCTGACGCTACAGACGAAATGTTTGAGCAGGTTGTTGCTCTTATGAAGAAGAAAGGTAACTTTCCTCCTAAGAAGAAAGACAACGAAGAAGAGGAAGATTCTGAGAAGCCAAAAGCTTCTGAAGAAGACCCCGAAGAAGAAGAAGACGCAACTGACGAAGCAGAAGCTGAAGCAGAGCCAGAGGTTCTGGAAGAAGTCGAAGAAGAGGCAGAAGCAGCTTTAACTGACGCTGGGGACGATGAATTAGAGGACCTTCGAGTTAGCGCAAGTAGCTGGCTTGAAACTAATGTTCTTCGCACCACAGCGAACATTAAAGAGTAAAAATTTAATTCCATATAGGAGAATCTAAAATGGCTCTAAAAGCTGATAGAAATGAACTTGATGTCGATATCTCGTTCTTCATGAATGAGACTGCCGAAAAAGGTCAGATTGTTAGTATCAGTACCGTTGGTTCTGGTGCAGCAATGGACCAAGCCGGTGCTTTGGTAACAATTGCGCAAGGTGGCGCATCTGGAAGTGAAACTTACCCAGTTGGTGTTTTGCTAAATGATGTAGTAGATATTGACCTCACTCGCCAGCATATTAACTGGCACAAAGACGAAGTCCAGAAAGGTGGAAAAGTCTCCATCCTGAAGAAGGGTTATGTTGTAACTGACCAAGTTGTAGGTACGCCTGCTGCTGGTAAACTTGCTTTCATGGATGCCGCTGGTGACACTGGAAAGTTTACCTCAGTCAGCACTGCTGGTAAACGTTACATTGTTGGACGCTTTATGTCCAAGGTGGATTCAGATGGTTACATCAAGGTTGAAGTCAACTTGCCTCAAGGTACTGACCTGACGGCTGCTGGCACTGACGTATAATTAACCCTTTATTAGGAGACTATAATCATGAGTAAAATGACTAAACCTGATGCTCATTTTATCGATCTCATTCAGCGCTCTGGTAGCGCCGATAAGAATGAGGCACTCGCTGCACAGCGAGAATTGGCAGTCGCTCTAGAAACTCCCCTACGTAAGGGTGTTTTGGTGGGTGATGTTTTAGATGGTATCTTTGAAAAAATTTCAATGGCTCCCGGCACTGCTGCTGAGTTTCCACTTGATCTTTTAGCTCCCGGTACTGAAGCTGATCACGTTGCTTACACTAATCCCGGCCACGGTCGTATTCCTGAACGTGCTGTCGAAGGTGACTACGTCATGGTTCCAACTTATACAGTTGGTTCCTCGATTGATTACCTTCTTCGATACGCTCGCGAAGCCCGTTGGGATGTTGTAGGTCGCGCTATGCAGGTTCTCGAAGCTGGTTTTGTTAAGAAGATGAATGATGACGGTTGGCACACCTTGTTGGCTGCTGGCGTTGACCGAAATATTTTGGTCTATGACGCTGACGCTGCTCAAGGTCAGTTCACCAAACGTCTCATCTCTTTGATGAAAACTGTTATGCGTCGAAACGCTGGCGGAAATAGCGGTTCTTTGAATCGTGGCAGCTTGTCTGATGTTTATCTTTCGCCTGAAGCGTTGGAAGACATCCGCAACTGGGGTATTGATCAAGTTGATGAAGTCACACGTCGTGAAATTTACCAAGCCGGAGATGATGGCGCTGCTATCACTCGTGTATTTGGTATAAACCTACACGACATGGACGAACTTGGTCAGAACCAAGAATACCAAGTATTCTACACTGACCAGCTTGGCGGTACTCTTGCTTCTAGTGACGACGAATTAGTCGTCGGTATTGATAGATCAGCTAATGATAGCTTTATCATGCCTGTCAAGCAAGATGTCCAAATCTTTGAAGATGATGCGCTACATCGTCAGCAAAGAGCTGGATTCTACGGCTGGGCCGAAGTAGGATTTGCCGTTCTTGATAATAGAAGAATTCTCCTTGGTTCTTTCTAATCAATCAGGCAAGCCACAGAAAGCCGTCCCCAGATTCTATTTGGGGGCGGTTTTTTTGTATATGGTGTATAATAATAGAGAAACCATAAGTTGTACCTAAAGAAAAATGTAGTATGACTAAAAGAAACAAAACTGATTTACAAAGCAGGTATACTACCTTATTGCCAGATAATACTTCTGGTGATATTAGCCCACAAGATATGAGGGATTGTTTTACAGATACTTCTGATTCTTTAGTATTTTGGGATGACACAGCCCCATCAAGTGTCAGCGACACATGTACTAAGGGTGAAGTAGTAGTAGCTGGTAGCGATCCTTATTTCCTGTATGTATGTGTAGCTACCAACACTTGGCGAAGATCAGAACTAGCACCATTTTAATCTTACTGGAGAGATAAATGTCAGCACTTACAGAATATCTAGAAAATAAACTAATTAATCACGTATTCAGAAATACTGCATACACAACACCCGGAACAAGCGTTTATGTTGGTCTAGTTGGCTACTATGAAAGTGGTGGAGCAAATGGACTAGAACAAGGCCTTAAGCCATACAATGGTTCTAATAAGGAACTTTCTGGCGGTAGTTATGCTAGAGTTCAACATACAGCTTGGAGAAGTCCTTACACTGTCGGAACTTCCGGTGTTATTGATAATAATACTGCTGTTACATTCCCAACTGCAACTGGCAACTGGGGAATGGTATCTGGCGTTATTATTGCTGATGCTTCTACACAAGGCAACGTTTTAATGCACGGAGCATTGACTACACCTAGAGATGTGAAGAGCGGCGACGTATTTAAATTCAACGCAAATGATTTAGATATCACGTTCTCATAATATCATCTCTTTTTAACATAGGAGATGATTCATGGCTCTAGTAATTAAAGATAGAGTAAAAGAAACAACCACCACTACTGGCACTAACAATCTTGAACTTGCTGGTGCTGTTAGTGGTTTTCAAGGTTTCGTTGCCGCAGGTATCACTGATACTACTTACTACGCATTGATAGATGCTAATGGCACTGCGTGGGAAGTCGGTCTTGGTGCTATTAGTGACGGCGACCCAGACACTCTAACAAGAACTAACGTAAATGTTATTGCTAGCACTAATAGCAATAATAGAATTAGTCTCTCTTCAGGTACGCATACAGTTTTTGCAACTTATCCTGCTGGCAAAGCTGTATATCTAGATTCTAGTGGCGTTTTATCTCATAGTATTGTCAATGCCGATATAAGTGGTAGTGCTTCCATAGCAAACTCTAAGCTGGCCAATAGTTCTGTTAGCTTTGGTGGGGTCAGTCTTGCTTTAGGTGCTTCTGACGCTACTCCAGCTTTTGATCTTTCAGACGCTACTAGCTACCCAACGTCAAGTCTTAGCGGCACAATCACAAATGCTCAGTTGGCCGGAAGTATAGCTAATGCTAAGCTTGCCAACGACGGTATTACGATTGCTGGAACTGATACGAGTCTTGGTGGTAGTATTACCGCTGATACAATAGCGGGTCAGATAAGTGCTAATACTATAGCTTTCACTCAAATAGCAGACCTAGCACAAGGTAGTATTTTATACGGTAATGGTTCCGCAGCAACCGCTGAGCTTACAAAAGGAAGTGCTAATACCGTACTACAGTCTGATGGAACAGATATTTCTTGGGCTACGGTTACTAATGCTATGCTGGCAGGTTCTATAGCCAATGCAAAACTTGCAAACGATTCGGTTAGTTACGGAGGAGTTAGCCTTGATTTAGGAGGCAGTGATGCTACTCCAGCCTTCGATCTTTCGGATGCGACTAATTATCCAACATCTAGTCTTAGTGGTACTATAACAAACGCACAACTTGCTGGGAGTATAGCTAACGCAAAACTAGCCAACTCTTCTATAACAGTTAGTGATGGAAGTAACACTACCGCCGTGTCTCTTGGCGGCACAATAACATTCTCGGGAACGGCTAATGAAGTAGAAGTAGGCGAATCTTCGGGAACGGTTACTATTGGATTGCCTAGCAGTATCACTGCAAATCTCACTGGAAATGTAACAGGCAACACTAGTGGTAGTTCAGGAAGTTGTACTGGAAACGCCGCTACCGCAACAAAATTAGCAGCTACTGTAGATATTAACGGCGTAGCCTTTGATGGTTCGGGAGATATAACTATAACTGCGGCAGGAAGCACTTTGTCTGACACTGTTACTGTTGCTAAAGGTGGTACTGGAGCAACGTCTCTTACTGATGGTGGTATTCTTTTAGGTAGTGGAACTGGTGCTGTTACAGCTATGTCGGTTTTAGGCAATGGTGTTATCGTGGTTGGTGATAACTCCACAGACCCCACAACAATCACCGCATTTACTGCTTCAGATGGAGTTCTTAAACACGAAGTTGGCGG
>CEUX01084166.1_pt1 | contig 15786 bp, 6 predicted proteins | sample 531361 | NCBI WGS metagenome assembly CEUX01 (sample SAMEA2622736, study PRJEB7988) | marine metagenome | isolation source: saline water (ENVO:00002010), including
AAGATAAAAAAGCTCCATAAGGACGGTAATTTGAAGCTTATAATGGGAGGTGATGATAATATGTCTCAAATGGCACTACTACCAATCAAGGAATTGTTTAAAGGTTAGGATATACTCCATATTTTTTCTTCAAAGCGCCATAATTTGCTTTAATACTCTCTACAAAATTGAGCTGCTTTTCAAAATCGTACACTGCGCTTTCGGCTAATTGCCTAGATTTTAGTCCACCTTTTTCCTGAATCCAGTTATAAATTTTTTCTTTATTGCTAATAAATTTACCTTTAGTCTTATCGCTTGCTGCAAAAGGATGCATTCCTCTAACCGAGCTAAGTATTTGTTCGTGTGCCTTCTTTATAATGGTTTGCGGTAAATCGTTGTCGCCTTGTTCTTCAAGTCTTCCCACAATATAGTTATGAGCCTCCATATATTTTTTTTCTATTTCTTTCTCATCACCAAAATAAACAGCTTCCCTTAATGGTCTTGTGAAGGGTTGGTATTGCCCATGCGGGTAAGTGTAGGGGCCTGGAACAGGTATGTTGTGAGCTCTTTTGAATTGCTTTACATAATTTCTTGTTGTGCTATACTTAACATAACTCTTAGATTTTTCTCCTTTATACCGTCTCTTATAAAGATTATCAATTTGGGACATCCCTACAAGATTATTTACTAATGCGTCATAGGCTGCATCACCAAACGTCTTTCCACCATATCCTTTTACACTATAATTAATTGCATGAATACCTTCCTCAGCCACGCTTGAGCCAAGCCTAAGAATAGCTGGAGTTAGGTTTCGTATAGATGAATTATATGTTCCGTCTGCATAAGGATTAAGAGTAAGCCCAAAAGGAAGGGTGTCGGTTAGCATTGAAAACATTCCAAGAAACTCACTTTTCCACAAATACATCAAAGCCTTATCCCACTCACTTCCTAAAGATGCTGGAGAGTCTTTGTCAAACAGTGCATCATAGAACCAATATTGAGCTGCTCCAGTTGCATAACTTGCTAATGTGAATTTTACAAGAGGAGCAATATTGCCAGCTATGGCAGGCTTGATAATGTTTCTAACCATATTATCTGTTACCGACATTGCGATTCTTTGAAATGTTAGAAAAGGAGCATAATTCTTCTTGCTCATCCAATAAGGAATATCAAGAACATCAACCCCACCCTGAGTTGTTTTGTGTCCATATATTTGAATTTTATCTATTAAATATTGATATCTACCATTATTCTCAGGCTTAAGATATTCTCCGCTTTCAACAAATTCTAACTCACTTTTTGTAAATCTTGAAACCTCTTTTAAATATCTTGCCATCTCATTTTTATCTGATTGGCTATAAAACTTACTGCTAAGCATATCCATAGCCCTTTGCCCACCAAGCTTTGCAGTTTCAATTGCAATAATCCTATTTATATTTTCTGCCTTTGTCATACCTGAAAGACTGTAGATACTTTCACTTGTTTTTTTTGTAATCTTATTTGCCATATCAGAAATATCAATTGTTTCATCTGCGGCCCTATGAGTGTTGAGCTCTCTCACAACATAATCAATTGCACCTTTTTTTACTGCATTTTCATAGGCTTTTTTCCTTCTATCAGGAGAAAAAGCTAACGATGTTACAGCTTTCAAATAGTCTGACGTTCTGTGTGTTGTATATATTTGTACTTGTCCAAGGAAAAAGTTTTTAAGCCCTGGAGTGACTATTCCAGATAGCCCAAAGGAAGAAGTAAGTGTTCCGAGGTTTCTCCATATTTGGCTTGTTCTACTTCTGCTGTCTGCCATTAATTCACTTCTTATGTTTTCAATATACTCATAATCTTTTTTATGCTTAACTTTAAGTCTCTTACTAAGTTCTGACATAGCTAGCTTTAAGTTTGTTTCAGGGTTAACCTTGTAGAATTTGTCATTAAGATATTCTGGTGCAGCTTCTGCAACTGCCGAGTACCTTGACATTGCTAGATGATATTTATTAATAACATCATACATGCCATTTTCCCATGTTCTTATAATTTTTCCAGTTCCTTTTTCTCTTATGAATAAAGGAAGACCTTTTTTCCTTGGAATAAATTCCTTTGCTTCAACCACAAGGTCTAGAGCTTCAAAGCTATTTGACATTTCGCTCTTTGCTTTTCCTCTTATATCAGCAAGCTCCTTATCATTATTTCTAATTTTCTCTTCAATAGTTTGATAGGTTGCATTCTTATCTTTTTTAAGTCCTCTTTTTATCTTTTCATCAAGAAGTCTTTCCTCTATTTTATTAAGCTCAACGTCATATTCAATGGAATTGTCATATGATTTTTTAGCTTTCGATGTAAAGTATCTTGGAAGATAATCCCTCTCATAAAGGCTTTCAATATATTTTTCAAGCTCTTTATATTTTTTAGGGTTTGTTGTTTTTAATCTTTTATTGGCAGTTAATATGTGGTCTTTAACTTCAAAAAATATTCTATCTAATGAGTTTCTTATAATCTCCTTCCCAACAGCCTCAGCACTACTTGGTATATGCTTGCTATTTCTGTAAGCCTGTATATTTCTGTCGTAAACTTCTTTATAGTGTGGCATCAGGTCGCTTTCAACTTCTTTTCTTCCTTCAACAATATCTATTACTTCTTTCATGGTATTCCCATCCATCCAAGTAATGTCTTTTACAAGCTCTGCATTTTTATTTTTAAGAACCTCAAAGGCTTTATTATATTCCCATGTTGAATTACCTCTGTTAGTGTTAATTCTTGTGTCGAGCTGAAAGAAAATATCAGTTATTGTATCTATAGGTTTTTTAACTGAGCCTGTGACCTTATAGCTTAAATTATTAAGACGGGTAGCGCCAGCCATGAAAAGTTTTTTAGAGCCCTCTAAGAAGTTTATCTTCCTCCCCATATCATAGCTATCAATATCTGAAACATCATTCGGATTAGAGAATTCAGGCATTTTTTCAATATTATAAGTCTCAAGCATTGACCTTACTATCTTTTTTCCTTTGCCAGTAAGTCGTGTAATATCACCATTTTTAATTCCAAAACTTTTTGCTACATCAGATATTTCTACCTTAGAAAGTCCAAGGTTTGTTAATTCTTTTTCTATTCCTTTAGGATTTTTGGCATCTTCAATCCTTTTTTCTAACTCTAATCTGTATATCTTTAATTCTTTTGCTTTTATTCCTGTGGCCTCTCTATTAATTGTATATTCAGCAGAGCCAAGCATTTCTCTTCTAAGGTCAGTTACTGCTGATTTGCCTCGAAGTTGAGCATATTGGTCTTCTAGTTTATGTCTTCCTTTTAATTTAGTGTTTTCACTTACTCTTTCAGTATACTCTTTAGAGCTTAAGAATTTTTTTTGATTTTGTTTTTCCTCTTCTATTAATTTTTTTCTTTTTATTTTTTCTACAGCAATGTCAAAATTGTCAAGACTTTCGTCAATTTCATTGGCCTCTCTTAAATCTTTTTCAATCTTGTCAAGTATTGCCTCTTCTTCTTTTGTTGTGTTTCTAAAATTCTCTGCCTCATCTCTTTGTTTTTGAGTCCTTCGGCCTCTAGCTATTTCATTAAGTCTTGAGGGAACCTCCATGCCAAACATAAATAATGCTTTTGCCATATCTTTATTGACTTCAAATGTTTTAATGATGGTTCCATCTGGCTTTTTAGTATCTATGGAAAATTTTTCTTTAGCCTTCATTTTCGTTATTTTGTCCCAGGCCTTACCAAGCTCAACCATATTGTATTTATTTTCCTCAACAATATTTGCGCCAGCTTTTTCTAATTTTCTCCAATCCTTAAGCTCTTTATAAAATTTCTCTACTATCTTCGTATATATTTCGTTGGCTTCTTTTTTACCATACTTTGAATATATTTTGGTGAGCTTTTTACCTGTTGTATGTCCAAGGCCAATTGTACTTATTATATCCATGATACCTTGGCTTGAAATATGATGTCCTAGGTAACTACCTTCATAGTCTCTCGCTCTAGATGTTAAGGCTTTTCTAAATTGAAGAAAAGATGTTCTTGCACCATCAGCTGTTTGCTTAAAGCCTCCTGCAACAAATGCTCCAAACGCATTAACATCTTGTTTGTTTAAGCTATTCCCCTTAACATCTCTAAAAATATATGCATCGCCACTATTATTTGTTACATCTTTGTGCTGTTCTTGTATTTTTTTAAGACTATCGAAAAGTTCTTTTGTTATGGGAGTGCTTTTCCCCTTTTCTATGCCAGGCTTCATCATTGACTTTGGAACTATTCTATTTATCAGATAGTCAGCACCCTTTTTAACTACATGCATAATCCTTAACCCGATAGCTGTTTCCATCTCTTCTGGAGAGAGCTGCTTTGCTTGGAAATATTTATCAATCATTCCTGGCTCTGCTGTTATAATTGTTGGATGAATTGTTCCTGCTCTTCCACCCTCTATTCTTTGCATATACTTTACTAATGCATTTATAGCTGTTCTGTGTCCTGAAACCCCTGGAATATTATCTTTATACATTTCTATGTAGTCATAAGTCATGTCTTCAAAAGACTTGCCCCTTTCCGCTAAAAACTTTGCAAATTTTCTTAAATGACTTATATCAGATTTTATTCCACTCCATTGTTTTGTAGTAATTTTTCTTGCATAAAAATTTTGAATTAATGATTTTAAGATTTGCTCACTTTTATTGTAGTGGTCGTGAGCCTTGGGGTCTACTTTCTTTTTAAAAGGATTTGATTTTTTTTCTGACTCAGCAGCAATCTCAGGCCTAAGCTTTTCTTGAACACTTCCTTCTTGAAAAGCTTTTACATTAGCACTGTCCTTAACAAGACCAGCTCTAAAACCAGCATCATCTTGTATACTTAGAACATCTTCAAGCTCTGCCCTTTCTGGCTGCCCTTTTCCTTTAAGTTCTTTATAAAAAGTCTCTAGCGCTTCTACAGTTACATTTGGATGGGTTGGGTCAAGCCTAGCATAAGACCCGTCTATCTTTTGAATAGGTATCCTTGCATTAGGGCTTAGCGCCTCTATTTTAATGATTAAATTATCCTTTTTACCTGCATCCTTCCCGTCAAGCTGATTCTTAAAATCTGCTTCCATCTTATCGCTAATATTTTCAAAAACTTTTTCTTGATTTTTTAATTCTAATTCTTTTTGTTCAACCATAGCTGAAAGCTCAGGCCTAAGTTTTTTAATTGCATCAAGGTCATTAATTAAATTTTTATGATGCTTATGCATTTGCTTAATAATTGATATTACTTTAGGGTCACTATTAAAGTATTCATTCCCAGCAGTATCGCCTTCTTTTTTTGCGATTTTTTCTGCTTCATTCATTTTTTTCTCAAGGTATTCAATATTTTTTTGATACCCCTCTGCCTTTTTAATGTAATCTTCTGCAACTTTATCAAACTCTGATGATTGCTTATTCAGCTCTGCCTGAACCTTTTCTCTTGCCTCAGCTTGCTCTGCCCCATACTTTTCATCAATGTTTTTATTTACATTATCTATTATATTGTCTTTTGTTTTATTAGCATAGTCTCTAATTGGTGATGGGATAAGGTCTTTAGATGTAGCATATGCATCCCTAACTGCTTTTTTCTGAGCTCTCATAAGACCAAAAAGGCCTAAGTTCCCTGAAAAATTCTTTGCAAATCTTCCAAGAATACTTACAAGTGATTTGTCCTCCATTGTACCCATCTCTTGTATTGTCTGGCTCGTACTAAAAAGACCAGACTCAATAGCAAGCCCTGCCATAGGATGAGCAGCTCGCCAAGCACTTCTATCCAAAAGGCTTAAGTTTTTCCATTGCTTTTTTGTTAATTTTGCGCCATGCTGTTTAACAAGAGCTGCCTTACGCCCCATAGCTCCTTTATTAACAGCCCCAAGGACTCCTCCTAAAATGCTCCCATGAATAACTCCTTTTGCTACTGAAGCAGCAGGGTCTATATATTCGTTTCGAGGGTCTTGATTATTTACCTTTGCATGAACGTATCCCATAGAGCCTTCATAGGCTGCAAGGGGGAAAGCCCCGTCTATTGCACCAAGCATGACTTTTTGTTTTGGGGAAAGGCCTTCATAACCTAGTCTTGTAATATGCTGACCTGCTCTTTTTTGAAGAATTTGTCCAAGCCCTTTTGCACCAACAATATTTTTAGCCTCAGTTTGCCATAATTTTCCTCTTGTAGCAAAATTTCCACCCATATGCCCAAGCTTAAGTGTAAGCCAATCAAGTGGCATTGAAAAAGATAATGCTGTTGCAAATATATCTTCAAAAATATTTAGGTCTGGATTGTCAGGGTCCTCTAGGTCGTTAGGGTCAAAAAATTTATTTTTACCTGAAAGAAGTCTTCTTGTTTGGCCTGTAAGCGAGCGTTCGTATCCTGCTTTTATCCAATTATAATCAGGTAGAAAGTCTCCAGCTAAATCAACAGCTTGTCCTGCCAGCCATTTAAGGTTTTTTAAATCTCTAAAATCGTCTTGCTCAGTTCCTGTGAGCTTGTCAATTTCTTCATGAGCATGCCCTTGAGCCTTTCCTTTCTTTTTAAGTTCGTAAAGAAGCTGTTCATCATGATAATCTCTATACTTTGGGTCCTTATCTCTTTCCTGGGATAGATATGCCTTTGTACTATCAGGAATTTCTATGTGTGGCCAAACAGGCTTATATGTATATGCCATTATTGACCCAATTCAAGCATAACTTCTTCCCAAATATCCTCAACAGATTTTCTTGCCCATGACGCTGGAGCCTTACCTTCACTTATCATTTGGTCTATAAATCCTTTCATATCGGCTGGGTCAACTGCTGCATTCCCCTGTTCATCAACTCCTCCTTCTGTAACCTTTTTGTAAAATAGCTTAGATGCACTAGACATAATCACCGCATCCCTTCTTGGGTCAAGAATATGAAAGTCTCCAGTAACTGTATTTGCTCTATATAATTCAAATGAATTAGAAAGTTTAGTATTTATATCTGTCAGATTATTTTGAGCGAGTATTTTTGTTTCGGGGTCTACAGCCTGGTTAACTATTGTTTCTTGAGCTATTTTTTCAGTATTTAAATCAGTAATCTGACTGTTAACTGCACTTAAATTGAATCCTTTTTCTCCTCTAGCTAAAGTGTCGTATTCATTAAAAACTTTATCGTCATTTGTATATAAACCTTCAACCAAAAGGTTGTATTTTTCTTGACTTATACTTGCAGGACCAACACCCTCTTCTCTAAGCATACCAAGAACCTCTTTTGCAAGATTATTTGCAGTAAGCATATCATTGTTAAGCTCAATATCGTTTTTTACTTTTGCCCCATATTTATTCTTAACTCTTAAATTTCTTTTTCCAAGACTATAGACGTATTTTTCAAATTCATTTGTAAAATCATTTATTTCATCTGTGCCCCACTTCATATAATTTTCTCTATATTCATTAACCTTTCTTATCAATTCTTTATCTACACCATCTTCAAAATTATTTTCTGGAGTGCCTTCCCAATATTTTTTCTCTTCAATAAAGCCTACACTATCCTCAATTGCTTTATCGTATTTTTCTACAAAATATTTATAATTCTCAATACTCTTCAAGCCACCTCTTTTTGATTTTTTTTCATAATTCTCAACAAAATCATCCCTCAACCCTTGAAGTAGTTCAGGGTCAAAAATCCTTTCATATACAGGGGCCTCTCTTACTCCTTGGTCATATATGGCTGCTGTCATTTGATTACCTATAATATCTCCAAGATTATCTCTTTTTTTCTGAACACTTGAAGCAATATCTCCTCCAATGCCTAACACTTGCATTAAATTATCCATTGCTGATGTTTGTTTCCATCCACTTTGACGAGGTTGTCTAAACTGAGATTCGTACCGACTTCCAAATTTATTTGCCATTAACTATCCTTTTATTATTATTAGTCAGAAAGCAATTCTTTCCAACCCATTATTTGTGATTGAACATCGTGAGTTGCTGAGGCTTGTGACTTAATTATATCTTGCAATATTTTGTTAATTGCTGAACTATATTTTGCTTGCGCTCTTCTTTTTTGTGCCGCAGGAGCTGCTGAGGCAGCAAGCCCTCCTGTCACATCTTTTGCAAGCGTATCAAGAAGACCATGGGTAGCTTCTTCTCTTCCATGCTCAAGAATAGGGTCATAATATTTTCCTTCTGTTTTTTCAAGCTGCTCAGGGGTAAGTGCAACAACCTCTCCTGGCCCTATTTTTGTTGCTGCCCCTCCACCTTTTATTTCAGATAAAGCAGATGCAATGCTTTGCGGGTCAAATATATCAACAAAAGAAGCACCTTCTCCAAGACTTATTCTTTGTATATCTGGGGCAGCCCAATCTGTAATCCAGTCACCCCCATATTGAGCTACGCTATATATATACCTATCAAGCTTATCTTGGTCTATCATCGCTCGAGTAATGTCAGACTCTAGCTGTGATGGGTCTGTAAATATATCTGTTGTTCCGCCTTTTCCAGTAGGCATTCCTGAGAAGTAGTCTTCACCTATACTTCCTAAAGTTCCACCACTAAAAACACTACTCAACATATTTGATATTTGAGGATTTAACGAAGAGTAATTATACATTGTATCAGGAAGTAGTGCTAACAAAGCTTCTTTCTGCTCAGGGCTAAGACCAAGGTCTGCAACAGAGCTCTGAAACTGATATGAAGGGTGCCAGTCCAAATCAAAATGCCCCCTGTCACCGCCTCTTTCGTGTTTTACATCTAAATTTCTCGCATCCCCATAAAGAATCATATCTTCAATGGAAAGGTTTTCTTGTGCATAAGGGTTAGTCATTAAAATTCTCCTATTCTATCCAAAAGGGTTTATAAATTCTGGGTCATATAATCTATCTGATATCCACTCAGGAGCTATTGATGCCATAGTAGGTTCATACCCTAATCTTAAAGCAAGAGATAAGGCTTGCCCTATTGGTTTATCTTGTATGCCAGAAAATGCTTCTCCTATCCCTGGAATAGGTATAATTTTATCAAGCATTGTCTGCTGCACATCTCCAATACCACCTCCTGTCGCAGGCTGTATAATATTGTCAAGAAGATTTTTTGAGCCCCCCGTAGCATCTCCACCTCCAGCAGTGGTTGGCAATGCCGCAGATGTCATTCCTGATGATATTGCCTTGGATTTAGCCAAATCAGAAAGGCCTTCTTCAAGAGATTCTAAATTTTTATCAATAAAAGCCTCTTGTTTTGTCCCTTTATATTTTTTCTTAAGTTCTTTAAGCTTGTCTGTAACTCCTTTTTGTCTTTTCTTTTCCATCATATACGAACCGCCAGCCGACATAATTCCTTGAAGTATTGACAAAAGCGCACCTGTTCCGCTTCCAATTCCTGCACCGCCTGTAAATTTATCAAGAAGAAAGTTGCTAGCTCCTCCTGAGGCCAGCCCCATAAGGCCTGCCAATAAAGAAGCTGCTTCGATTCCTTTGCCTGCCTTTCCTTCAGTCTCTCTCATAACTTTATTAATTTCAGAAGTTTGCTTCTTCGCTTTTTCATATTGTTCAAGATATGCAAGAGCCTGATTAAGGTTGCTCTGAGTAGCACTCGTTGGGTCTCCTGCCATTATATTTGCTAGTTGATGTGGTGATGCCATTTTTCTTCTCCTATCCTAACCAGTAATTTAATACTAATAATTTAATTTTCATAATCAGCTACTGACTATTAATCCAGTCAATAATTTCATTAATTTTATCTACCATATTTTTTAATAATACTTCCACCCCATCAACAGAATCTTCGTCTACTGATGAAGTATATATTTCGTCTTTTGTTATTCTATCCAATTGTTGGTACCTCCATTACAACTACACTATTTATAAAGGCATAAGTTGAATCTGAACCTCCTGCCCTTCTTGCTGTTATTAATAGATAATCTCCTTCACTAAAAGCTGCTGCTGTTGCATCTAAGGATGAGCAATTTTGACTTGTATGTATATATGTTCCATCACTAGCATCAGGAAATTGTATAGTCCCTATATGGTCAAATGCTGAAGCAACTAGAACCATTCCGCCATCAGTTGCAGGTGAAACTTTCCATATATCTGTATTAACAGTAGTGGGATTACTGCTCATATTATTAAGTAATTGTGCTCTAAATTTAATAATTGTTCCAGCATAAGGAACCATCTTTCCATAATAAAGAGCATGGCTTGCTGATGCTAGGGTATCTGCAGTTCCTTGGGCAAGATTACCTGTTAAATCTGTCGTTCCTGTATAGTAATTTTGATAACCTGCGTAATGGTCGTCTACAGTAGTTAGTGTATATCTTTTAAAATCATTAAACGTAATTATATGCCTATCTAATCTTTTGTCAGTACCCCCACCATCTGTAAAGAAAAGTGTCTCAGGGTCTGTGTTTTTAACCCATATTTGACCATATGTATCTGTATCAGCAACTGCTGCACCTGCTTCTTTAATTTTTAATGGAGCGTCTGATTTAACTTCTGTTACAGGTGTAAGATTAAGTTCTCCATCAGGGTCTAAAGTTAAATGCCCAACTGCAGCACCATCATCAACAGTGGAGAGGGTTGTTGCTCCTGATGCACCTATCTCAATCTCAAACAAATCAGCCTGGTCGCCACTGTAAAACATAATAAATTTATTTGAGGCAAAGCTTCCGTATAAAGTTCCTGAATTTTTAAAAGTTGTTAGACCATCTTCAGAATCAAGGATTATAGTTCCATCAATATCAACAGTTAAATCTGCAGCATGAGAATCATCATCTACCGTAGAAACTGTTGTAGCTCCATGTTGGTCTACTTGTATTTTAAATAAATCTCCCTCATCCTGGTCATCATATATTGTTAGAGCTGTATTATCACAATCAAAAAGAAAGTGATTTGCTGTATCGTCCTTAATTGTTACTTGACCACCATCAGCATTTAATTCAATATCTCTCTCTGAATCAATAATATCAATATTTAGAGTATTGCTAGAATTAAGTCTGCTGACAAAATTAATTTTTGAATTCATCTCACTTAACTGTCTTTCAAGAGAGTCAAATGATTCTCCTACCTTAACTCCCTGCCATTTTGAATTTGCTTTAATGTATAGTTTTAATCCATCAGGAGTAGCTCTAAAAGCAATATCCCCTTCTACCCCTTCTTTATTTGATGGAATCCCTCTTCCAATAGTGGGAACTGATGCCTTTCTTGAATCAAGGTTTCTTGTTGTGTGGGTACTTCTAATACTCATTACTTAACTCGTTTAGGTCTGAATATTATTGTGATATCATTAATTTCAAAGTCTGGAGCAACTGCCCCTAAAAGATATAATGAACTACTCGTTATTGAGTTTCCATATCCATGGTCTTCAAGTGTGGCAAATGAAGCTACTTGGCTACCTGTGATATATTCAGTGCCATCACCACTCCCTGCCTGTATTCTTCTTACATTATATCTACCAGGTCCATCATAAATACTTAAAATATAATTACCATAATCTGTGCTTCCTAAATCACCATGGAGTCTTGCTGACACAGTATTACCTGAAATGCAGGCCGCTGTTCCAGGAGAAGTTATTCCAACAGGATTTGTGGAAAGAACAAGTTGAATGCTTTTAACATTATTAATTGATGCCGATGGCTTTAATTCAGCTACCTGCCACTCTCCAGAAGTATTTAAAAAGCCTTTTCCAGCAGCAGTATCATAGTAAGTTGAGTTACTGAATGTCGAGCTTGTTGTTTCACTTCCATTTGTCCCATATAGCATCTTAACTCCTGAGTGCCCTGTTGATTTATAGGTAACATATATCTTATATATTTTTTTATTTACTGAAGGGCTTCCAAAGTCGAAATCTTTCGATTTCCACAAAGGATATATATCTTGACTTAAGCCTGGGTCCCCCTCTCCATCTGAGGTATTGCTCCACTTATAAAAATTAACCTCTGTATTATCGGTAGCAGTAACATATGCGAACACCATATCTCTATGTATATTTATGAAATTACTATAAAAGTGTATCCCAGAGCCTGTGCTTACTGTTGGAAAAAGGTTGCCCCAATAATATGATTGATAAGCCTTAAGCTCTAAATCATATAAAAACCACAGACTATCCCCGCTACTCTTTGCTTCTGGAGTAAATATAATTCTATTGCTTCTTTCATCATATCCTATTAAAGAAGTGGTTCCTATAGTGAAACCATTACTTTGAAGGTGGCGAGTCAAGCACTCAACTCCCTTGCCATCAAAGAACCATAAACCTATATCATTTATCCAGGCGATACCATTACTTGTTTTAACTACTTGGTGAGGCTTATTGACTCCTGTATTAGGATGTTCAGATTCAAGAACATCAAATTCTCCTGATATGTTTAATATATATAGTTTGTCTTTTTTGAATTGTAAAAGTCTATCTCCAAAACTTTCTAATGCTGTAATTTCATCTCCATCTCCAACCGCAACATCAAGGTAATTTGTTTCAGGGAATATGTCAAATTTATTCACAGGGCTTTTTATCATTCTATCAGGGTAACTTCTTCCTCCTTGTCTTATATTTCCTATATAAACTTTTCTTCCAGCAAGGGCAGATACATTGAAGCTGGCATCAATAATTGTCTCTGGAGTAAATCTGTTTTCTGATACATATGTATAGATTGGTTTTTCTTTAATCGTTGTCCCTTTAATATCAGTTGAGGTGGAAGTTCCTGTGCTCCAGTACGAATGGTTACTTACATCTGCTCTTTCATCAAGAATAAGCTCATCCTCACTAGCTGCAAACATCTGGTAAGTCCCTTTATCAAAATTTACACTTGAAAATAAAAGCCAATCACTTGAGGAGTCCTCATCAGTCACATTTCTCATATATATTTTAAATCCATTAATTCTTGGATTCCACTGAGATTGTGTATCGCCATGCTTGTATCTAAATCTTATAATGCATTCAGGGCTTGCCACATTTCCTGTCCAATCAACTGCAGCATCAGGAGAAAACTCTTCAAGCTTGTAAATCTTGGAATTATTGCCAAAAAGTCTTGCGGTTGTATTATTATATCCTCTCCCCCTAACATTTTCATCATTAACCCCAATTTTTAAAGTATTGCCATCCACGTCATGTACCCTTAACTGTTCATGGTATGGGTTTAATTTATCTGTACCTGACACGTTTATATCATCAATCAATATTATATCTCCAGGTGAAAAATCAGGCCCATTATCAACAACAATACTAGTGGCTGCATCCCCATAACCAGACTCATAACAATAAAAACTGTCAAGCGTCCCATCTCCTGCAGAGGCAGACGAATCAACAGTAAACCATAAATGCGTAGCCGCTGCTGTTGCCTGAAAGTATACAGTATGGCTTCCTGAAGCCGCGTAATCAGCCGCAGCAACAAATACATTGTCCATAGTATTACCAGTAAGGTCTCCTCCCCCAATTGCAATATTTAAAGAAGCTGTTCCAACCGCAAATGTAACTTGATATCTTTTTCCAGAAACAATTGCAGTAGATAAAGTATTAATAGCTGAAGAGTCTTGAGCTTCGCTTTTATCAAATACTATAGGGCTTGCATCATTTGCAAAAGTTGAAAATCCATCAGTTCCTCCATCAGTATCTCTTTCTGTCCAACCTGAAGCTCCTGGGCTAGTTCCGTTTTGCATTATGTCAGATGAAAAATTGTCTACAGCATTGCTTGAGTTATCAGTTGAATTTTCAACCAATGTCATTTTATAGCCCATGGTTAATAAAGATTCTTGAACCTCTTGTCCTGGACCATCATATGTAAATGACATTGCAAAATTCCACTTCCCCTTTAGGTCTCCAGAAATTAATGCTGCGTCAGCATCTCTTGAGCATAATCCTATTAGCTGAGTAATAGTGGCAGCTGTAGAGGCACTACTAGCCTTAGAATGGTCTCCATGTTTAATATAAAGCTTTTGGTCATGGTCTCTTCTATAGGCTCGATGTATTCCGTTAAGCCCTGGAACTCCTGTCTGTCCCGTAATTTCAATATAAGCGGTTCCAGCATATTGATTATAAGCAACAGCGCTTCCATCTGGGTCCACTGAATCTAAAAAAGGAATAAGCGCAGTAGTCAACTCTATTTCTAACGCTCCTGGAATACTACTGGTGGCATCGCCACTTATATCAGTATAGCCCACATCTCCAGAAGAATAAGCCGACCCGCTTCCATCTAATGATTGGTCTGGTGTAGCTTCAAAATCAAAAGTAAAAGTAGTAGCAGTGGCCCCTTTAACTGTTTGCTCACCTTCATAAACGCCCAATGATTCATTATCGGCCACCACACCATTATGCATATTGCTAAGCTGTATTTTATCAGTAACTGCAAACCCATGAGGCTGCGTCGTGTGAATCTTTACATCATTTGTACCATTCCCTACAAGTTCAACTCTCTTTATCCCAACTGTTCTATTAGTGTCTGAAAACTCAAGATGGACTTTTTCTCCTTCAAAAGGATAGCCTTGATTATGGGCCGCAATTTCATTAGAAACTCTCAATGATTGCATTCCCACACTTTGGCTAGTATAATTTGGCTCACTTGAGGATGCAAGATATCCTGGAAGTCCTTTTCTTGAATTATTTGGAGGTTGTGGTGTCTGAACATCTTCAACCCATTCATTTATAGAAAGAGATGTTTTTGCTTCAAAAAATCTATCTTTTTTAATATGTCCAAAATACTTAGGAACATTGACATACCAAATTAAAGACCCATTAGCATGTGTTGTTGCTTTTGTATTTGCAAACCCTCTAATTACTGTTATATTTGTAGAGCTCGATGAGCCACTCGTCACATACATAATCTCATTATTTATTTGTATAAGTGAGCCTGCGGCAATCGTTCCAGTACTTGTCACAAGGTTGACCTGGTCTTTAAGTAAAGGGGCAACATCCATATTAAGCTCATACGTAGTATTTTTCGCATCAAAATTTGTATCACATACTCTAAGTGCCCCATCAACATTATAATATTCAGGCTTAACGGTCTCCTCTCTGCTTCCAAGAGTAAATTTTTTAGTATACCAAGAAGTAGTGTCTAAATCATATATATCAATTTCATTTTTATCATTTAGAACTATAAGGTCAGTCATTCTTTCGCTTGCAACCTCAGAAGTTGGATAACAAGAAACATTGTCAATCGTTCCTGCCCCACCAGAATCATTATGTGCAACAAACCATAAATGGCTCCTATCGTATGGTGCTGTAAAGGTTATACTATGGGTACCAACCTCATAATCTTGAAAACTATCTGTATAAAAATCTTGAGGAAGATTGCTTGAACCTGATAAGTCCCCTCCTCCAATTCTAAGATTTAATGTTGCTACCCCTACATCAAACCATAACTGGTATTCTTTTCCTGCATCTATTGCATTCCCACCTAAAATATTGATTAAGGACGCTGTTCCATTATTATCATCAAAGGCAGCTGGAGAAGCATCGCTCCAACCTGCATCAGTAGCTCCTGCTCTATTTCTTGACCAATTAGTATCATCAATATCAACATCATCTCCATCTTGTATGATATCGGCCCTGACCATATTAAAGTCATGAGAAAAAGTATGTAAGCCATATCCTTGCTCAAATCCTCCAGCAGTACCAGTAATATTTGTTATTGTATGGCCATTTAAATTAGTCTTAGAATATAAAGACTTAGCATTTCCTTCGGTTACAAGCCTTCCAGGCCTTCTTATTGATAGGCGTGATAGTTGATTTTGGTTATCAGCAATATCTCTTGGGTCAAATTTATTATTTGTCCCCCCATGAAACTCTAATATTTTATATTCTTGTTTGGCCATTTATAATAACTTATCTTTACAAACTGCCCATACTTTATCGTCTAATTTATTTTTAGA
>CEUX01097898.1_pt1 | contig 15708 bp, 18 predicted proteins | sample 531361 | NCBI WGS metagenome assembly CEUX01 (sample SAMEA2622736, study PRJEB7988) | marine metagenome | isolation source: saline water (ENVO:00002010), including
GGTGGAATGCCAGAACAACCTGAACTAGGGACAACTGTTGAAGAAAGGTTAGATACTGCTTTTAAAAATTGGCTTGGTTTTGGAAAAGACAAATTTCCAAACACTAAAAAACCAGAAAACGTTAAAGGAAAGCGTGACGAAGAACCTCGCTCATAAATCATGAAGCTTGACACCATCCTTTTAGAACAACTCGTTCAAGAAGAACTTGAATTGTTTTTAAATGAAGTAGCTCCGGCCGTCGCCGCCGCCGCAATGGGAGCTGCGATGGGTGCAGTTCGTTCCTCGGCTACAAGAGCTATAGTTCCTTTCGTAGGGCGAGAGCTTACAAAACGCCTTGGACCTTCTGCCGCAAACAAAATCGCTTCTCAACTGATGAAGAAAACACCAGGACAACTCAGCACCTGGGTCGGAAAAAATCTTAAAATGGATCTTGGTAAGTTAATTCCTCGTTCTTTAATTGTAGCATACGGTCTGGATAAAATATTTGGTGGCGGCGATGACGGTGGTGGAAAAGATGATGACAATGATGATGGGCGCAAAAAAATCCCCGGAGCCAGCTCTGAAGGCGACAAGGATAAAAAGAAGGCTAAAGCAGCAAAAGCTAAAAAGAAATCTAAAGACGACAAAGAAGAACTAAAGCGATATGATTGGTGGGGATTTCAAACTGTAGAAGATGCAATTGATGACTTGAAGGGCGGCAAGAAAAAGAAACCTGCGAAGAAAAAGCCAGAAACACCTGAAAAAGATTAAATTGCACTAATCACCTTTCATAAACCTATTTAATATGTATGTCACAATATTTGTCAAAGAAAGACTTAGTAAAAGAAATTGTTAAGTGTGGGAAAGATCCTGTTTATTTTATAGACAATTATTGCAAGATTTCACACCCAACTCGCGGACAAGTACCATTCAAGACATGGGACTTTCAGCAAGAATTATTATACAAATTTAACGATTATCGCAACAATGTGATATTAAAATCTAGGCAGATGGGTATATCTACAATCACTGCTGCTTATGTATCGTGGATGATGCTGTTTCATCGTGACAAAAATATTCTTGTTATTGCCACAAAGTTCAGTACAGCTTCAAACTTGGTCAAGAAAGTAAAGGCAATGATTAAGCTTTTGCCGCCTTGGTTTGATCAGTTGGCCACAATAGCCATCGACAACAGATCATCGTTTGTTTTAAATAACGGTTCAGAAATAAAAGCATCATCAACCTCCGCAGACGCTGGTCGTTCAGAAGCACTTTCACTACTCGTCATTGATGAGGCAGCGCACATTGAAGGTTTTGAAGATTTGTGGACAGCACTTCAACCTACAATGGCGGCAGGTGGTCGATGTATTGCACTTTCTTCTCCAAATGGTGTTGGTAATTGGTTTCACAAAACATATGTTGCATCTGAATCTGGGGAAAATGATTTTCACCCAACACGCCTGCATTGGACTTTGCATCCTGAAAGAGATCAAGCATGGTTTGATGAAACCACAAGAAACCTTTCAAGACGACGTGTTGCACAAGAATATGAGTGCAATTTTAACGCTTCTGGCGAAACTGTAATACATCCGGACAATCTTAACACAATTCATGCAGCTTGTGGAGATCCAAAACACCAAACAGGTTTTGACAGAAATTTTTGGATATGGGAAGAATACAGTCCAGAAAATAAATATCTGATGGTTGGCGATGTTGCTCGTGGAGATGGAAATGATTATTCAGTTTTTCATATCTTTAACACAAGCACAATGGAGCAAGTTGCAGAATATAGAGGAAAACCAACAACTGATTTATTTGCTCGAATATTGTTTGATGCTGGCAAAGAATATGGTGATGCTATGCTTATTGTGGAAAATAACAATATAGGGTTTTCAGTGCTAGAGAAGCTTATAGACGCTGGTTATTCAAATATTTATTATTCCACAAAGGGAACTCACGAATATGTGGAGCAATATTTAGCCGAAAGCGTGTCAAATGCCGTACCAGGTTTTACAACATCTCAAAAAACAAGACCATTGATTGTTGCAAAACTTGAAGAATTCGTGAGAAATGAACTAATTACGATAAAATCTATTAGAACTTATCAAGAGTTAAAAACTTTTGTTTGGAGGAACGGCAGACCAGAAGCCCAAAGAGGATACAATGATGACTTGGTAATGTCATTAGCGATTGCATGTTGGGTGAGGGACACGGTGTTAGAAGAAAACACCAAAGATTTAAAATATAAAAGAGCATTTTTAAACTCAATGGTTTCTTCAAATACAAAATTAAATACAACAATTCCTGGTATGTTTGGCTACAAAAAGCAACAATCTTTTGATAAAATAAAAACAGCAGATAAAAATTATAAAGATTTTGGTTGGCTGATTAAAGGGTAAAAATGGCTTATAACAATAACAATAAAAAAAATACTACAAATACAAGGAATCCTGACAACTTTCTTTTCAAGGCATTGACCCGACTTTTGTCTGGACCATTGACTCAATATCAGCGTCAAAACCCACGACAACTAAAAAGATGGCAACTTGATAAATACAAGTTTCAATCTGCCGGTGGACTTCAGTTTAAAAAGAGTGCGTATAGCCCTTTTGATGGTATATATGCTGAATCTGCCACCAATATGGCACGTGCAGAGAGATATATAGACTTTGATCAAATGGAGTTTATGCCAGAATTGGCATCGGGTTTAGATATTTATGCCGACGAAATGACTACAAGCTCTCCCCTTCAAAAAATCCTGACCATTAATTGCCCTAACGAAGAGATTAAAAGCGTTCTTAATGACTTGTTTTACAGCGTTTTAAATGTAGAATTTAATCTTTATGGTTGGTGTCGCAGTATGTGTAAGTATGGAGATTACTTTCTATATTTAGATATTGATGAAAATTTGGGAGTTAAATCTGTAATTGGATTACCGTCTGCTGAAGTTCAAAGATTAGAGGGTGAAGACAAAACAAACCCTAATTACGTTCAATTTCAATGGAATTCAGGTGGACTTACTTTTGAAAACTGGCAAGTCGCACATTTTAGAATCTTGGGAAACGATAAATATGCTCCTTATGGAACTTCCGTTTTAGAATCTTCTCGCAGAATCTGGAGACAGTTGATGTTGATTGAGGATGCAATGATGGCGTATCGTGTTGTTCGTTCACCCGAAAGAAGAGTTTTTTATATTGATGTTGGTGGCATTCCTGAAAGCGAAGTCGAACAACACATGCAAAGAATCGTAACACAAATGAAAAGAAATCAAGTTATTGATGCAGACTCAGGTCGTGTTGATTTGCGATACAATCCAATGTCGGTGGACGAAGATTATTTTATCCCAGTTCGCGGTACTGCCGGCGGAACAAAAATTGAATCACTCCCAGGTGGAACCTATACTGGAGATATTGATGATGTCAAATATTTGCGAGATAAGTTGTTTTCTGCTTTGAAAATTCCGGCATCCTATCTTACACAGGGAGATGAGGGTTCTGAAGATAAAACAACTCTTGCCCAAAGAGACATCCGTTTTGCTCGCACCATTGGAAGACTGCAAAGAAGTATTGTTTCTGAGCTGGAAAAGATTGCCGTTATTCATCTTTACACGCTAGGTTATAAAAATAAAGATCTGATTTCTTTCAAAATCCGCCTTAATCAACCATCTAAAATTGCAGAACTTCAAGAATTAGAACATTGGCGCACAAAATTTGAAATTGCAGGTGCAGCAACAGAAGGGTTCTTTAGTCGTAGATGGGTTGCAAAACATATTTTTGATTTATCTGACGAAGAAATTGTACGGAATCAGCGCGAAATGTTTTTTGACAAACAGCTTGATGTGGCTTATGATGCTGTTGCAGAAGAATCTGGATTCATGGGGGGCGAGATGGGAGGCACTGATGCACTTGGAGGACCGGCTGGTCTTGGTGATGCACTCGAAGGTGCAACTGGAGAGGAAGAAGCCGCCGCAGGCGAAGAAGGCGAAGAAACGCTTCTAGCATCACCAGATGACGCAGCAGCAGCCCCAACAGATCTTGCAGAACCTGGTAAGAGAAATGACATGAAATGGAGATTAAGGCAACAAGAATACACAACTCCTGGTGCAAAAGGTAAAAAATATAAACCGGTTAAAACCGATAAGAGAGACATGGGCGCAAGAAAGCGTTCCTACAAGGGACAATACTCAGAAGAGACAGGTAAAAACACTGCACGAAACATATTTAAAGGAGCTTCAGAGTTGAATCAACTCGCCCGTGGAATTTACGAAGAACTTGAAACTAATTATAATGAAAAACAAGCTCAAGATGAACTAAGGGTATTGGAAAATGATATTGAAATTCAAAAAATCATTGAAAATCTTGAAAAAAAAGGTAAGAGTGGAAACAAATAATGGCCAAATTTAAACACAATAAAAAAAGAAATAGTGCTTTTTTATATGAAGTATTGATTCAAGAATTGACAAAAGCAGTTATTTCAAAAAATTTGAAATTAAAAGAGAACTTAACTTCTTTAATTAAAGAGTTTTACTCCAGAAATTCAATGATGTATCAAGAGTTGAAACTTTATCAAGCCATTGTAAACACCAAAAATGTTGACACGGTTGTGGCTGAAAAAATGTTAAGCGAAGTAAAGCTTCGCCATTCTGGAATTGACAAGAAAAAGCTAGTTTCCGAACAAAACAAGCTGACAAGAAAAATTAAAAAATTAGCTAGTGAGAAAGCCTTTACAAACTTTGTTCCCAGCTATAAAGACTTGGCATCTATTGCTCAAATTTTTAATGACAAAATACCGGTTAAGTCAAAGATTCTTTTAGAGAATGAAATTGTAGAAAAAATGTCTTCACAAAAACTCACAGAAAGCATGGTGCCAATCGATAATTTAGTATATAAATCTTTCATCAACAGATTCAATCAAGAATATTCTGAAAAACTTCTCCCTACACAAAAAGAGTTGTTAAACAAGTTTGTCACTTCTTTTCACAATAACGGTCTTGAGTTAAAGAACTATTTAAATGAAGAGGTAGGACGACTAAGAAAAGAATTGCAAGTATCTTTTGGTAGAGATGAAATCATGTCAGATTCTCAAATGACAGAAAATGCTCAAAAAGTAATAGATATTTTAGATTCTTGTAAAGAAAGAAAGCCTGACAAACAAATGGTGGAAGAGATAATTAAAATTCAAGCTTTGGCCGAGGAGTTAAAAGAAAATGGCGATCAAAATTAAAGTCGATCAAGATTCAGAATCTGAAGCCCTTGCAGAAACAGAAAGGCAAAATGATCCGGTTAAAATTTCCATGCAAGTCCGAAAGACTTTGGACGGGAAAATCATGGTACTGGAACACAATCTTATCGATATAATTCTTGATACGTCACTGAGTAAGGTTATTACTTTTCCCAAAGAAGAGTTGAGTGATGAAATTTATGCAATTCAAAATTCTTATTTTAAATATTTGGTAAATGAAGGTGTTGTTCTGCCTGGTAGTATTAGAAGTGGTAATGTTTTTGGCAGCTTAGAAGCAACATACCCAAAACCAGTAGATGAGGGTGTAAATGCCAGTCAAGTGGTTCTTTTGTCAACTAAAAAATTTATTGATGCTCAAGCACCTCACTTGGAAATGCAGAACTTTATTGAAAATGAGTTAGAGGATCACTTACTAGATCCGACAGCACAAGACTCAACAGAGCTTGGAGAAGTTCCTGAAGAGCCTAAAAAAGGTTCAATCACGCCTTATCGAATTAGGGCATACTTAAGCGGCTACGGATATTATTAATGAATTTAATTTTGTTTGCCCTTGCTTCATACGGGCTTACTCAAATTTTAGTTTACGGAAAAATTTTTGATAAAATTCGTCCACCATATCATTTCTTTTCTTGCCCCATGTGCATAGGATTTTGGACAGGAATCTTTTTGTGGGCAATTAACGGACACACAGAACTATTTACATTTGATTATTCACCTGTTACAGCATTTTTGCTAGGGTGTTTAAGTTCTGGAACTTCATATGCGCTTAATATGGTGTTTGGAGATTCCGGTATAAATATAAGGAGTCATCATGGTTGACAACATTTGGACATCAAAAAAACGCATGTTGCGTCCAGCGCGACGTTGCAAAGCTGGCTGCAAGCTCGTGCGGGTTGCGCCCGCAAAGGAATAAGTTATGAAAATCACTAAAACAAGACTAGTAGACATAATTCAAGAGGAACTCAATTACTCCTCTAATTTAAAAGAGAACGAATTTCCAGACAATAAAATGGAAGAAAATGAAATTCCTATTGCATCAATTGTTTATATGACTCTTGGGAAAGCATTAGATGTAATACATGAATATCGAGGCGAAATGGCTGAGACAGAGGAAGTGTCACCTGATTTTGAACTTATTCATAAAAAAGTTGCTGATGTTTGGCGAATGCTTGATGAGCACGAAGACTTGGCTGGCGGCGAATCACCTAAAGAATTTTATAGCACACTCAAAGAAAATCAAGAAGAGGTTGAAAATGATGAGTAGTAAATATCTTTTAAGAGAATATTTTGAGTTATGTGCCGGTGGAGTGTGCCACGATCTTTTAACGGAAGATGAAAAAAGACAAGTTAAAGAAGGTGCTGTTTTTTTGACTGGTGTTATGCAAAGATGTGATGAACAAAACGGAAATGGAAGAGTGTATCCTGCTCCTATTTTGCAAAGAGAAGTCAAAAACTATATGAAGGTTGTAAAAGAAAATAGGGCTTGCGGCGAATTAGACCATCCAGAAGATTCAGTTGTAAACCTTAAAAATGCCTCACACATGGTTACTTCTATGTGGTGGGAAGGAAAAGATCTTATGGGCAAGATTAAAGTCTTGTCAACTCCTTCGGGAAAAATTTTAGAATCCCTTATAAATGACGGAGTAATGCTTGGCATTTCCTCAAGAGGTCTGGGATCGGTTCGAGAACAACAAGGACAAACGCTGGTTGAAGACGACTTTCAGCTAATATGTTTTGATATTGTTTCAGAGCCATCAACGAAAGGTGCTTATATGACGATGAATGAATCAAAAAGCAAGACAATCTGGAGTAAAGCTGATCGATTAAACCGTTTATTAAACGATATTGTAGGCGACAAATGAATAAAAACGAATTAAAAAAAATATTAAAACCCCTTATCAAAGAATGTATAAAAGAAGTAATTTTTGAAGACGGAACAATATCAGGTATTGTAACCGAGGTTGCTCGCGGTCTAAATAACAGCCAAGGCACTACTTTAGTGGAGTCAAAGCCGAAACAAAATTCAAACAACTTTAGTAAAATAAAGCAGGAAATCCAAGCGGGAAGCAATATTCATGAACACTTGGCAGAGTCGAGAAAAAAATTAGAAAATTCTACTGGCTTAAAAGGAGTGTTTGAGGGCGTAAAGCCGATGTCATCTAGCGGTCAAAGCAAATCTCAAGGTCATGGAGCATTGCGAGATGTGGACCCAAATGACCCTGGTGTGGATATTACAGGGATTATGAGTGTTGCTGGTAATGTTTGGAAGCAATTAAAATAATGGAAGTAAGAAAAAGAAAAAACGAGACTGTTGAAAACTTAATTAAAAGGTTCATTCGGAAATCGAAAAAAACAAATATTGTTGAAGAATATAGAGAACGACAACATTATAAAAAACCATCAGAAATCAAAAGAGAAAAGCATTTCCGAAGATTGGCTGAGATTGAAAAACAGAAAAGAAAAGAATTAGAAGAATAGTAACTATTTATAGAAGGTGAGGTGAATTATGGCAGTTTTTAAAAATTACGCGGCAGGCTTAGGGAACGTAGCATCATACCAAGTTTCAGGAAGACCGTTTGTTAGTGGTGCAATCAATGTAGATACAGCAACCGCAGGCGACCTTGGACCTTTAGAGATCTCTTTCCCATCAGTCACAAGATGGATTACCATAACAAACCACGATACAACGGCTGATGGGGATGTGAAAGTTGGATTTTCAGCGAATGGATTTGATACAAATAATTTTTTCACAGTTTCTAGAGATGCAAATGACTACGGCGACACAATGACAGCGCGTCTAGAATTAAAAGTTACAAGACTATATCTTACAGGAGCTTGCACCAACTGCGATGTCATTGCAGGTTTAACAGGGATTTCAAACAACGAAATCAACAACAACTGGTCAGGTTCTACAGGGGTAGGGTAATGGCAGTTTACACCCCAGGGCTTGGAAACGTAGCATCATACCAAGTCTCAGGAAAGCCATTTGTTAGTGGAAGTATCGATCTCTCCTCTTACACAACTGGTCCTCTTGAAATTTCTTTCCCAAGCGTAACTCGGTGGATTCTTGTAAGAAATTTCGACACTACATCCAATAATGCAAAACAGATTAAGGTCGCCGCATCTGCAAATGGATTCATAACGGGAGAGTTTTTTCGGGTTAATGATGACTATAGTGGGACTTACCTGAGAAAGTCTCAAACCCCGAGATTAGAACTTAAATTAACAAAACTTTATTTAACTGGGTCGTCTACAAAGGTTGATGTCATCGCGGGACTAACGGGAATTTCAACTAATACAATTGAAAATAATTGGTCTGGTTCAGAGGGGGTGGGATAATGAGTCTCTATCAGCCAGGACCACCAGCTCTAAATGATGCCAGTTCTTATCAGGTTTCAAGTAAGCCATTTTTTAAAGGGGGCATTATCGCTGATAATATAGTTCGAGTTATAGAATTTCCAACAGTAACTAACTGGATTCATATAAGAAACAATGCAATCTCTCGGACTGGTGACGGACCAAGAATTTCTTTTTCTTTAAACGGGCAAGATACAAATAATTATTTTGTCCCACTAAGTTCCCCATCGGTTCAAGATACTAGCCCACAAGTTTTATACGTAAAAGTAACAAAACTTTATTATAAAAGCAATACAGGCGGCAATCAAAGCTTTGATGTGGTTGCTGGTTTAACAAATATTCCAACTGGCTCACTCGCGAACAACTGGTCCGGATCAGCAGGAGTTGGCTAATATACTACAATTTTAGTATTTTAACAATTTTACACACTATTTATTTGAGACAATTATTACTATTAGGAGATTTGAATGTCATCATCAATGTTAGAACAAGCAGTTATAGATGCACAAGCACTTAAGGAAGCTGCAATTAAGAACGCGGAACAAGAAGTTCTTGAAAAATATGCAGGCGAAATTAAAGAAGCGGTTGACACATTGCTAGAGCAAACCGAAGAAGAGGATCTAATGGGTCTAGAAGCTGAAAAAGATTTTGAAGGCGCAAGCATGATAGATCCAGCAGCACCCGAACCTGATGAATTTACAGATCAAATCCCCATGAAAGCTCTAGATGGTCAAGATGCTTGTCCTTGTCCTGAAGACAAGGAAGTCGTTGAACTAGACTTGGATGCTCTTATGAAAGCTGCTTCTGATGTAGAAGATGAAGAAGATGAAGTTATGTTTGAAGCAAACACCTCTGATCTTGAAAATCTCCTAAATGAAGAGATGGAAGAAGAGGTTGAAGAAGAAGAGGTTGAAGAAGGGGAGGTTGAAGCTGCTTTGGTAGATGCTTTCGCCGAAGGTAAAAAATTCCCCGATCTAACAGGAGATGGTAAAGTAACGCAAGCTGACATCTTGAAAGGGCGCGGAGTTTTTGAAGAAGAAGAACTGGAAGAAGAGATTGAGCTTGATGAAGAATCTCTTAAAGATGCAATCGCAGAAATGTTAAAGGTTGATCTCGAAAATGTACCTCGTGGAGATTTGGGAACCACTCATCCAACCAAAGCCCAGCAAATTTATGCAGTCGATGTTGCGGCAGCAGCAGATGAATCAACTGAAAATGAAGAAGAAAACGCAGCCTTTGAAGAAGCTGTTAAAAAAATCGCAAAATTAGAAGAGCAAGTAAATTCTCTCAAGTCTGATAAGAATAGGCTTGAAGGTGAGCACAGCGAACTTAAGAGTATTGCCCGTCAAGTTAGTGAAAAACTAACTGAACTTAACACAACAAATGCCAAATTGGTATACAAGAATCGAATACTGGAATCCAACTCCTTGAATGAGCGACAAAAAGAAAATCTTGTCGAAGCGATTTCAAACGCGAATTCAACTGAAGAAGCCAAGGTTATTTATGAAACCTTACAGGAATCTTTACCTTCAAGTAAACAAAATACTCCGAAGAACTTAAGAGAAGCTGTAAGTAAAAATAACAGGCTTGTTTTGAAATCAAACAAAGAAAAAACGCAATCTTCGGATTCCGCCGCAGAGCGAATGAAGAGGCTTGCCGGAATTATTTAAATTATTTAAGGAGAATTAATACAATGAGTATTATCGAAAAACTTACTGAGGGTATTGTTAGTCGCAATGTCCAAAAAGAAGGTCAAGCAGTTCTCAACAAGTGGGAAAAAACTGGTCTTCTAGAAGGTTTAGAGAGTGATCACAGCCGCAATAGTATGGCTGCACTTCTTGAAAACCAAGCAAAAGAGCTTCTTCGTGAAGCATCTTCAATGCAAGCTAGTGATGTCGAAGGCTTCGCTGCGGTTGCATTTCCAATCGTCCGTCGAGTATTTGGCGGTCTAATCGCAAATGAGCTAGTGTCAGTTCAACCAATGAGCTTGCCATCTGGTCTTATTTTCTTTCTAGACTTTACTTATGGCGACACCAAAGTGCCATACACAAAAGGCAATTCCATCTATGGTGGTGGAAAAGTCGGTAATCAAATCACTGGTGGTGTTGACCTTAGTGGAGTGAATGCAGAGAAGAGCTTTTATGCTCTTAACAATGGCTACTCTAGCCCAACTGCTTCGTTTGGGAAGTTTACTTCTACCCTAGTTGGTTGGGGTACTGCATCTTCAGATGCGGCTGCCGATTGGACTGGTGATCTAACACCGACTCAAGCTAATGCAATTACACGCTATGATCCAGACATTTCTGGTAGTGTTGTTGGTATTGGTAAAATTGATAAAAGCACTTTTGAAACCGCACAAAAAACATTAAATTTTGACGATTTAATTACTTTGGTAGTTTCTGATGGTACTAATGGATCCGCAACTCAACCTGGTTTTGCCAATAATGCGCGACAAGTCCGCCGCCTAACACAACTATCTAGCGGTTCATTCCAAGGTGGCGACCGTACAGGAACCGAGATCCTCTTTGTTCTTGAGTATACCGGTGGTACAGCTACAGCCGACATCACTGGTTCAGTCGAGGGCGTTGATAATGCAACTGGTTCAATCGTAGATGCATTTACAACCTCTGGCCTTGCGAAAGGTGCCATTGTTGGTCGAACCGACTGGGCACTTGAAAACACAAACGCAATTCCAGAAATTGACATCAAGGTTGACAGTGTATCAATTACTGCTGTAACCAAGAAGTTGAAAGCTAAATGGACACCAGAACTACAACAAGACATCAATGCATACCACAACTTGGATGCTGAAGTTGAGTTGACTGGTATTCTTTCTGAAACAATTGCACTGGAAATTGACCAAGAAATCCTTGAAGATTTAATTCAAGGTGCCTCCGCAGGAACTTACTTCTGGTCACGTAAACCAGGTAAGTTTGTTGCTCGAAGCGGGACTGCTGCTGCTCCAGGTGGTGCGACTACCAACGAAACACTGTATCCAGACTTTACTGGTACTGTTTCTGAATGGTATGAGACACTTCTTGAGACAGTTAATGACGTTTCTGCACAAATTCACAGAAAGACACTTCGCGGTGGTGCGAACTTTATCGTTACTAGCCCAGAAGTTGCAAACGTTCTTGAGTTTACAAGCGGTTTCCGTGCTGACACAACAGCCGATGAGAATCGTGGAACTGCCGGTGCAGTTAAGGTTGGTCAAGTGAGCAAGAAATGGGACATCTATGTTGATCCATATTTCCCACGAAATGTTCTACTTGTAGGTCGTAAGGGTAATAGCTTCCTAGAAAGTGGCTATGTATATGCACCTTATGTGCCATTACAAGTTACTCCAACCATTTTTGGACCAGAAGACTTCGTACCACGTAAGGGTGTCATGACCCGTTACGGTAAGAAGATGGTGCGTCCAGATATGTACGGACTCGTAATCGTAGAAGACTTACTCTAATTTATTAGATGTCTTTATGATCATTGAAAACCCTGTCTTTCTTCGTGAGAGGCAGGGTTTTCTTTTTCGTTTTGGCCTTTTTTGACTATTTAAATAGGAGGAGAATAAAATGGCTACAGCACCACCAAAATTATCACCAGTACAAAAAACGAGTCCATATGTCCTAAAATCAACCGGTTCCTATGACAAGGTAATATCCACAAGTGTGCCGTATGGTGTTTATCTGGATGGTGCAATGAAGTCTACTGAATGGATTTCTGGTGCCGTCGGCCAAGTCGCTTTGACGTACAAAATGCTTGGTGGTGATGTTCTAGACATTGAATTAACTGAAGATAATGTTTACACTTCTTATGAATTGGCTACACTAGAATATTCTTACATCGTCAACAATCACCAGGCAAAAAATGTTTTGTCTGATTTTCTAGGAGATGTTACTGGAACATTTGATCACGAAGGAAAAATACAAGCAGGAGATCTTTCTTCTAGTTTGGGCGGCAGCCATGCAGCTCTTAAATATCCTAAATTTACCTTTGAATATGGCAAGAGAGTAAGCAGGGGTCTTGCGGCAGGTGCTGCAATTGGGCCTGATGCAAATATATTTTCTGCATCTATTGACTTAGTTAATAATCAGCAAGAATATGATTTACAAAAAATTGTCCAAGATGCCTCCACTGATGGCTCCGACATGGGCAATGCTTTTGCAAACCAAATTAATAATAGAAGAATCGACATCCGAAGAGTGTATTATCGCTCACCCGGCATTATGTGGAGATTTTATGGATATTACGGCGGCCTAAATGTTGTCGGCAACTTAAACACATACGGACAATATTCAGATGAATCCACGTTTGAAGTCGTTCCCGCTTGGCAAAACAAATTGCAAGCTATGGCGTTTGAAACGAGTTTATATACCCGCGCCTCACACTATTCTTATGAAATAAGGGACAATCGTATTCGTCTTTATCCGCCCCCATCAGAACCCGGCACTGGCTCTCCGCGCACAGTGTGGTTTGAATTTACGGTCCATTCAGGCTCTTGGCAAGAAGATCCTACAAGAAAAGACGGAGCCGATGGTGTCAACAATTACAACACGATTCCGTTTGCAAATATCCCTTATGATAATATTAATAGCATGGGCAAGCAATGGATTAGAAAATACGCTTTAGCAATCTCCAAAGAGATGCTTGCACAGGTAAGAGGAAAGTTTGCTACAGTTCCAATTCCAGGAGATTCAGTTACATTAAATGCATCAGAACTGGCCGCTCAAGCTAAAGAAGAGCAGGGAAATCTAAAGGATGAGTTAAAAACCTTGTTAGATGAACTCACATATACTGCAATGGTAGAGAAAGATGCTAAGATGTCGGAAGATGCCACTCGAATACAAGTCCAGATTCCATTAGGAGTTTATAGAGGGTAAGTTAAATGGCAGACAATAAATGGAATAGGCCCGATAATCCACCTCCACCACTCTTTTTTAACAAAAAAGAAAGGGATTTGGTGAAGCAAGTAAATGACGAACTAATGGAGCGAGTAATCGGTCAAACTGTTTTGTATTATCCAATCAGTCAAACACATACCAACTTTCATCCTTTATACGAAGAAGCAATAGAGAAAAATTTTTTAGCACCCATTCGGGTTTACGTTCTTATAGATTGGGAAGGGAACGAATCTAATACTACCCAATATGGTGTAGATAGAGATTACATGGTCACGTGCCACTTTCACAAGCGCCGATTAACTGAAGATCAAGATTTGTACGTAAGAGAGGGTGATTTTATTCTTTATGGCGAATCTTATTATGAGATAGTTACTCTGACAGAACCAAAACGCTTGTTTGGTAATAAAGATTACATGTTAGAGATTTCAGCTAAATGTAAAAAGTCTCGCCAAGGCTTATTTGATGGGAGATAGAAATGAAAGATAGAACAAACATTAGCGGAACCATCAAGCAAATCTTACCTTTTAAACCATCTACATTAGAAACGATTGATTATGCCATGTATGATTGGATCCAACAACAGATGGATGTTTTCTGTACAACCAACAAAGGCTTTAAAAAAGTTCCATGCGTATGGGTGTCGGGAGAACGCTCTTCACAGATCAAAAATCATAAAAATTTAAGAGATTCTGAAGGAACTCTCATTTTTCCCATTATCGCCATACGAAGAAACAAATTTGAAAAAAATCCAAACAAAAAAGGGAATTTTTATGGCAATGTATTCCCTGTTCCAGATAAAAAAGGAGGCTCAATTACAATTGCTCGTCAAGTGCAACAAAACAAGTCAGCCAACTTTTTAAATGCAGACACGTATCGAAAAAAAGCTGGGATTGCTGGAAATGCTGGTGAATTCGGCGGACAGCAAATTAATTTTCCAAATAAAAAAAACAAGAACCCAAAAATTGTATATGAAACGATCACGATTCCGATGCCCGTATATGTTGACGTATCTTATACCATTAGTGTAAGAACTGAATATCAACAACAAATGAACGAAATAGTACAACCTTTTGTAGTGAACACAGGTGGGATCAACTCTAGAATCATAGTTAGTCGCGACGACCATCAATATGAGGCTTTTATGCAGCAAGATTTTGCAACAAAGAATAATGTTGCCGAAATGGGTTCAGAACTACGGATTTATGAAACTGAAATAAACGTAAACGTTTTAGGTTATTTGGTTGGGGCAGATAAAAACCAAGAACAGCCAAATATAGTGATAAGAGAAAATGCAGTCCAAGTCCGCATTCCTAGGGAAAGAGTGATATTTGGTGACATACCAGATTGGAAAAATGGAAAATATCGCTCATAGTGTTTCCATTTGTCTTTTGCTCGGATAAGATACTATTTATTAAAGAATTTAAGTATTGTAATACTAAATAAGGAGATACACATCAATGGCAAAAACCGGCGTCAGCAAATTTAGATTTATTTCACCTGGGATTCAAATTGCAGAAATCGACAATTCTCAATTACCTCGTGAACCAGAAGAAGTAGGTCCAGTAATTATCGGAACGGCAATGCAAGGACCAGCATTGCGACCCACAAAAGTAAATTCATTTTCAGAGTTTGTAGAAATCTTTGGAATGCCTCAAGCAGGAAATAAAGGTGGAGACATTTGGAGAGAGGGTAATTTTGGATTGACACCGACTTATGGAGCTTACGCTGCGCAAGCTTGGCTTAGAAACAACAGTGCTGTCACTTTTGTTCGCCTTTTAGGTCGTGAAAATACTGATAGGACTGCCGCTGGTAGAGCAGGTTGGGAAATCGGCTCTTCTTATTCAACTTCCGATCCGGGAGCAAGCGGCGGCGCAATGGGTCTTTTCTTGATTAACTCCGCAAGCACAAACTATGCTGCCTCGCCGCAAACCGGAACTTTGGCTGCAATTTTTTATTGCACCGAAGGTCGTGTTGATTTGTCGGGAACTATGTTGGGTGGCACAGCGACAACGGGCACGGTCGGCGCACTGATTACGAGCAATGGAACCAACAAGGAATTTACAGCTCTTATTAAAAGCGGTTCGGCAATGGGTGTGTCAGAAACAATCACCTTTAATTTTGAAGAAAGCTCTAAAAAATATATTCGTAAAGTATTCAACACTAACCCCACCCTTTTAGGTTCTGAGGGTGAAAGACAATATGCATCCACAAACAGAAAGACTTATGTCTTGGG
>CEUX01104635.1_pt1 | contig 15652 bp, 17 predicted proteins | sample 531361 | NCBI WGS metagenome assembly CEUX01 (sample SAMEA2622736, study PRJEB7988) | marine metagenome | isolation source: saline water (ENVO:00002010), including
GATTAATTACCTCCCACCCCTGCTCCCGAAGCACCCGTTCCTGCCGGTCAAAGGCAGGGAAATTTCCGTCTGCGTATCCACGCATAGGTCCTGCAATATAAATTGTTGGTTTTCTTTCACTCACTATTCAACTCCAATATAGCATCAACAATATCATCAATCAAACTCTCATGTTTCGTGTACGGTCTTGCCGGACAACAATCAATAAAGAATCCATCCAAAATCATCTTCCTCTGGTCTTCGGTCAACTTATCCTGTTGCCAGAATCCATCACCGAAATGAGGGTTACGGTAGTATACCATTATGTTTTCACTTCTGTCAAGTCTATGTGCAAATCTAAACAGATTAAAGTTTGGCAAATCCATTCTTGCAATATCATACTCTTCTTCAAAAATTCTAAAAGCATAGAGTGACTCATCAGAAAAATCGCTGAAGGCATTCTTTGTATCTCTCTGTTTCATCCATGCCTTGGGCCAGTCAACATATTCTAACATATCCTGTTTCCCTGCAAAGGACTCCAAGACATCTTCCAAAGTTCCATTCAGTTTAACATTTAGAATATCTCTGTAATTCTCTGGTGTCGTTGTAAACATAGACATGGCAAACTTACCTTGATGGTCGGTGCCCTTAAATCCATTTGAACCGAATGTGATAATGTCAAACTCTTGACTTGCCTTTTCAATGCTCGCAGATAACCAATCAAATCGAATTAAGAATTGGTCAACATCCATCAGCGTATAAAGTTCTTCATTATCCATCTGACTTGCCAACCATCCGCGAGCAAGTTTCGCCTGGATTCCAATTTCATAACCATCTATGGGTGCAACAACTTCCAATCTGTCAAGAGGAAGGTCGTATATTTCTTTCTTTGGATTATCCGAAACATAGGCCGCCATAACAGTGTGACCCAATGCCTTGTACAACTCTACTGCTTTTTTAAGAAACGGATAATAGATTTCATTATCATCACATGACAAAACAAAATTCATACTTTATCTCCTCCACTTGTTTAATGCAAGAAGTGCCGCGGCACCCTGATAAACATTATCATCAATAATTTTCCTAATCTTTCGGGGCGTGTAGTCTGCAATCATATCATTGATATCTTTGTGTTGCATCCATGAAGGCCAAATACAAACCTTATGACCCAAGTTAATAATTTTCTCGTTGTAGTCCGCGACTTGTCTGTTTCTTGGTTCATTGTCCAAAACAAACACGATGTCTCCTCCACCATTGGTTAGTCGAGAAGGAACACTGTCGATTGCCGCGGCACCAAGCATTGCAACAGTATTGTCGATAAACAGACTGTCCAATGGCCCCTCAACAGCATAGATTCTTTTGTCTGGGTTAGCACGCCACATCCCAAACCAAAGTCGGTCGATGCTTTTATCTGCTTTCACCGTGATATACTTTGCTGTGTTTCTGGCATCGTATTCGTCCTTCATAGACAAAGACCTACCCTGTGCGCCGACAACCTCGTCTTCTTTGTTGAAGATTGGAATTACCAGTCTGGGTTGTTGACCAATGAACAACTTGTTTTCTGAATCAAGTAGTTTTGTATATCCACCATAGTCATCTGTGTAATACAACAAATTCCAATGTTTCTTAGGAATATGCCTGAATTCCAAGAACTTAACACACTCATGATTTGCAGGCAAATCATTGACGCATGTAAGAGGTTTGAGATAATTGCATTTGGGTTTGAACTTCGGTTTGGCAAATAGCATTTCGTTTATGTCTTTCTTCTCTCTTGGTTTTCTTCCGTCCTTAAACTGCTCAAGCGAATACTCTTTGCACAAGTTAGGAGCGACATCCTTCAAAAAATTGTAGACATTGCAACCGTGTCCACAATTATGGCACATGTAGAAGAATGAACTTTCTTTTTGGTAAAAGAATCCTCTACATTTATTTTGGTTCTTCTTTGAATCACCACAGATAGGACACCGACAATTGGCAAGTGTGTCTCGTTTCCAAGAGAACTTCTCCAACTGCGGTGACACCATATTTATAAATTTCTTATCGAGATACGAACTCATATTGTCCACTCTGAGAATTTTTGTTTCATATCATCAAAGGACTTTGGCCCGAAACCGTTACCATATTCTTGGTCTTCTGTTTGGTTAGACTGAACCAACCCACTCTGGTCGTCCTTTTCTGAATCTGTCAACTTCATCTTTGCTCGATTGATATCCAACAAGAACTTTCGATTGGCATATGTGTCGTTGTAACGATTCTTCAATTGCTTCACTAGAACTTTACCCTGCTCGTCAAGGTCTTCTGTCGTCATCAAAGCAAACATAAAGTCTGCTGTTGCAGGTAGACCGAATGACTCAGATGTATCTTCGAGTCCAACATCAGAACTAGCAAAACCAGTCCTGTTAGTTTGTGTGGCAGAAAAGATTGGAACCTCTCGCTCGACAGCAAGACCACGAAGTTCTTCCGCGATAGACTTGATATACATGTAAGAGTTTGTATTTCCGCCTGCCTTCAAACGAGCAGATGCACAGATGTTTAGATAATCAATGAAGATAATATCTGGTTTGAATTTCTTCTTCAACCACAACTCATCCAGTAGAATTCTAAAGTGATTTACATTTGCCGTCGCAGTTGGATATTCCTTAATAATCAACTTACCATTAACACTAGACTTTACAGAATTAAACTTACTGTCGTATATTGTTTTTGGTAAGTCTTTCAACTCGTCGAGTGTAATGTCCATGAGGTTTGCATCGATTCTTTCTGCGATGCGTTCTTCCGCCATCTCACATGTAATGTATAGAACATTCTTGTTCTGAACTAAACAATTTGCCGCGTGGTGACACATGAACAAAGATTTTCCGACACCAGTTCCGGCCATCACAATATTCAAAGTTTTAGTCGGAGTGCCGCCATTCGTAATCGTATTGAAGAACTCCAAATCGAACGGGATTTTAGATTCTACTTTGTGGTAGAACTCGTATCGTTCTTCGGAATTTTCGATGTAGTCGTGTCCGATGTTTGTGTCGAACGAGACTGCGAGTGCGTCCGAAAGGATGTTTGGGATTGCATTCTCTGTCTTTGTTTGCGACTTACCGTCGATGATGTGAATCGATTCCATGATGGCATTGTACACCGCCTTATCTTTGCAAAACTTTTCTGTTTCTGTGAGTAACCAGTCTAGTTGAAGATTGTCTGATGAAGTGAACCCTTGAACAACATCGTTGATTGATTTAAACTCATCCTCGTTCAATCCCTTTGTTTGGTCTAGAGAAATCAAAACCGCCTCCTTGGAGGGAGGGGTTTGATACTCTAGAACAAATTCTTTGATTGCCTTGAAGAGGAACTTGTCCTCTCTGGTCTGAAAATATTCTTCCGAAAGGAAAGGTATGACACGACGAGAATACTCGTCATGTGTCATTAAATTCTCTAGGATTACATGTTCAACTGTTTTCATTCCGATTCTTTTCAATCTCCGACTTTGCTTCTTCTATTACCTCTTTGAGACTCTCTTCGTCGCTAAGTTGGTCGAGGTCAACATGAGTATTTTCGAACTCTTTAGTTTCTTCTAGATGTTCATCGAGAACTTCTACTAGGATACTACCAAGAACAGTATACAATTCATTTGACTTAATGTCAATATGTTCTGGTTTATCAAACGCTGTAAATTGAAACTTTAATTCGCATTGACCATCGTCTCGTTCATTGAACGCCGCCTTTCCGTATTGATACACCAGGCCTTCATATTCTCCTTCAAGAATTTTAATGGCGCCCACCTCTGGGTTGACTGGTGAGTCAACATACTCATACTTCGGTGTCTTGATTTCCGTCTGTTCCTGCATCTTCTTGCTCCTTATTAGATGAACCATATTTGAATTCTTTAGCAACGGCATCGTCGAGTCGTGCCATCACATCATCTGTAAAATACTTATCTGGATTCTTGTAGATTTGCTTTTCGTAAATCTTACTTCCGTCAGGCAACTCAATACGAGTCGAAACCTTCTTGAAGATTTCATGCTTTACTGCGAGTTCAACCAGTCCGTAGTAAGGATTAAGACCAGTATCATAGTCTAGCATTACATCAACCATCGAGTTCTCTTTAGTCAAACGAGACTTGTACAACTTGCAGTGGATGATGTTGCCAATAATATCTGTTCCTTCCTTTACTTTCTTCTTTGAAAGATAGACAATGGTTGACGCAGAATACTTAAGACCAGAACCACCACCCATTTCCTTCTGTGGGAACATGGAACCAATCACATCGTATGTGTGGTTTGTCATAATCATTGGAATTCCAACCTGACCCAATCGTAGAGTCAAAGTTCGGAAGGTTGCCTTGATTACTTGGGCACGGGTCATGTCCTTCGTTAGTTTACCTTCAGCGGTGTCTGTCATTTCCTTGGCAGTAGAAAGCATACCAAGAGAATCAAGAACAATAAGCATTGGTTTCTTCTCTGCCTTTGGTAATTCTTTGTACTGTTCAACAATTGTAATTGCTTGGTGACGGAACTCCTCGACTGTGGAAACTGGGAACACACCAATACGACTTGGGTCAATTCCTCTTTCCACAAACATCTCAGATGTTACTGCCTGTTCCGTATCAAAGTATAGAACAACTGCATCGTCATTGTCATCCAAAAACTTCTTACACATACCGAGGGCAAAGTATGTCTTACCTGTAGCAGACTCACCTGCTAGTGCAAGAATCTTATTGTCTGGCATACCACCATATACACTTCCCGACAGCAATGCATTGAAAGCGTATGAACCAGTATCTACAAACCCCCGAACATCTGATTCTGTTCCGTCTGATACAATACTGGCAAACTCATTCTTAGATGCCGACACCATTTTGTTAAGTAAACTCATCGTTTATCCTTTCCTTCTATTTCTTCTAGTACCTTATTGATTTTGTTTGTTTGTTCGATGTTGTCTTCAAGCACATCCAAGGGGCAATCACCCTTAACTAACTTTTTGTTTTGCGCCATCTTTTTATCCCTGAGTTTGATAAACTCATCTATGATAATTTTAAGGGAGGCCTCGCTTAGATTCATTTGAAGAACTCCTCTAGTGTTGAGACGCCATATGTTTTTAGAAACATTGGAGTCTGTTGTGTCTTCTTTTCTCTTCTGGTTTTCAAATCATATAACCATATGATTTTTTCTTTTCCCTTGTGAATTATTGCAGAACCATCCTTCACTGCCTTTCGCATCTCATAAGAGTACGGTCTATCTATGGTCAATGAACGCATGTGGTAATGTTTACCATTCCATTCAACATATCCTGTAGGTGCGGTCTTTCCCGACTCAACAAAATTTGTTGCTTTGTATATCGTACCAATATGACCTTGTGTCAAATCTGAGTACGAGAGTACTGTATCATACTTTGCATTAGAAATCAAGTATTTTATTATTTTTCCTAGAAACCAACTTTCGCTGTTAAATGGTGCCGAATCTAGGCACGCCATTCTTCTTATGTCGATACAATTGTTATACTTCTCTGCATGACGAGGTTTACCAAGAACACTACCTCCAACCAATTCATTATTGATTAACATTGCAAAACATTGACTGATGCCGCCACCCATGTGTCCTTTCCTATAGTGAAAGTCTTCAAAGATATGTCGTATATCTGAGAAGTTACACAATTGCATCTCGCAGTCATGTTTATTCAACTTACGCAAAAACACTCCAACCCCACGGCAATGGGCCTTGGGACTCGGTGCCAAAGAATGTCAGCAACAAGTTTCCTGTCACCCGAAAAATCTTTAAACCCAACATTCACAAAGCGAGTGACAATCTGTACATTGTCCATCGTGTAACCATAGTAGTTGTCTAGTCTGTCTACACTAGGCGCCAACATCCACCTCCAGTCACTTTTATCTTTGACTAACTTATCACCCAAAACTAATTCAATTTCAGACACAGGACACAGACCACCCTGCTTCTCAAACATGTCCTGTAGGAAGGGAACAGTTAGGTTTATGGTATCTCTTCTAGCAAGATAAAATGCCTTCCTTTCGGCCAGTAGTTTCTTATTCTTACTACCAGTCTGTGAGGCATTTGCTCTTGCTGTTTCATTCTTATAGCAAGACTTAATTAGTTCTGTCATTACACAGGGTGCTTTTTTATATCTCATCCAAATAGTCCCTCTAGGGTTGTAACCTTCTCATGTTTCCACCCAATGATATCCAAGATACTCTTGAGTGGGTCAAGGAAAGATTTCTCAAATTGTTTATCATAGTCAATGTAACCATCAAGTTCAAACTCCTTCGGTAAAGAATTTGCAAACGACACCACATGGTCTGTTCCGTTCATTCCGCCGAGAGGATTTGGAGTCTTGAGGTACACGAACTTTATCTTGTCGCCCTCATTAATCTTCGCATACTTGCCTGTAATACCATGTGTCCTGAGATAATGATTGTAAATCAATGCACCCTTAACTGCAATCGGTGTAGACTTTCGGTAGATGCTGGATGAATCGATATAACGGTCAAGACCACTCACTCCACGCGGGAAGGCAATGTCCTCGGGTTGTGCTTGCATAAACTCATCTCTCGTCTCGTCAATAAACTTGATGATGGTTTCTTCATCGGTTGACATAATCAACTTGATTGCAGACTTTAGTCTTTGTCGAACAATGTGTGGTGTAGAAGAACGGGTCGTTTCGATTCCCATGATTTTCAACTTGGGTTCTTCATACCGAACGCCTTCCGAATCATGTACATTGAGCATGTATCGTTTCTTAGCAGTCCATATACCCTTGTCCGCGACACACTCCCTGTCCATCACCATCTTGTTCTCATACGCATTTGTCATCCTTGCAAGTTCATCATACTTCTTCCTGATGAATGGGAGAATAACTTCCTCGCATGACTTGTCTAGAAAGTCAACCACTTCCTTTGTGTCTTTGTTAGGACAGACTTTATCAACAAGAGTCCCAAGGCGAATATACACAGAGTCTGTATCAGACGCAACAATAAAGTCATAGTCTTCCGTACCGACTGTCTTGTTTAGGAATGCATTCAACTTGTCGGCAATCCAACGAATACTAAGTTGACCCGACAATGTAATTGCTTCGGCAAGATTGGTGTCGTAGTATCGGAAGTACTGGTTACCAATCGCACCATAAGCGGAGTTCAATTGAATCTTACGAACCATCTGGAAGTTGTTAAACTTCGCAATATCTTTCTCTAGATTCTTCTCGCCCGCTTGCTGTCTCTTCTGACAGTCAATCATTTTCTTCTTGTACATCTTGCGTTCTTTGTACATCTTCTCCATAAGAGCAGGCAAGAATCCCTGATGCTTCCGAGTGTAGCATGTACCGTTGGCGGCAATAGAGTACCCCATAGACTTCAGCATCTGAAGTTTTTCGTGACATGGTTTGTGATACATCTCTGGTGTTGTCTTGAGTATGTTATCCACGCCAATACCGAATTTATCACTGTCGGAAATTTCAATCTGCGTCTCAGGACTGATGTTGTACTGCATAATCAAGTGAGGGTATAGACTGTTCAAGTCAAGAGACACAACCCAATCATGCATACCAGTGATGGGGTCTTTCACATACGCACCCGCATATTGCGAGTCTTTGCTTCCCGCCTTCTTCGGGGGAATAACAATGTTCTGTTCTGCGAGGTAGTGGTAGATTATCTGGTCCCATGTCTTGACCTGACTGAACACATCCATGAAGTTTACCTTCGCAGAATATGCCAACGCACAAGCAAGTTCAAGCAATTTCATCTTCTCTTCAAGACGGATAACCAATTCAACATCTAGACTGTTGTACTCCATAAACTTCTGGAAGTCGTTCTTGTAGAATTCTGCCATAGAATCGAACTCTTCGTATGAGAGTTTTTTCTGTCCCAACTCAACCCATGCGATATGGTCAAGTCGATATGATTCCTGATTTACATAAGTGAATGTCTGATACAATTCATAATAATCAAGAACAGAAATACCCACAGGTTCATACACTGTATGTTCTCGGTTCATCCGTGTTACTGTCCGTTGTCGAATCGTTCTCCACGGTGACAATCTACTTGCCGCCTGGTCACCACACACTTCTCTGATTCTGGTGACCATGTACGGAAGGTCAAAGAACCTGACATTCCAACCAGTCATCACATCGGGTGCTTCATAATCCCAAACATCAAGGAATGTGTTAATCAAATCCTCTTCTGTATCGAACGAATGTTGTTCTGCATCCTCGTCCAACTTGAAATCACCAAGACCCAAGATATACTTGTTGGTGCCGAAGTCAACTGTGATTGCAATTATCTTCTCGCGTGGATTGTCCACATTCGGGAACCCATGCTCACATGTAGTTTCAATATCGATATACGCAGTCTTAATCAACGATGGGTCGTAGTCAACCTCACCTTTATAAGCGGCGTTGATAAACTGATATGTGTAATCTGTGTTTCCGTAGACATTGAATCCCTGAACGCCCTCGTAGCGTTTGATAAAATCTCGGCACTCTTTGATTGTGCCTGGTTTGATGGGTTCTACGAATTTGCCGTCGAGTGTTTTAAACTCGGTTTGTGTGTTGGAAGGTAAAAACAGAGTGGGATGAAACTCAATCTTTTTCTTGATTGATTTACCATCTTGTCTACCACGAAGTAACACTTGGTTACCACGGAGGGCAACATTTGTATAGAATTCACTCACTATAGTTCCTCGCTAAACTTTCCTATAGTTTAGCATACTGGGGTGATAAATCAACTCAAAACTTTGTCAAAAAACAAATCTGCGTGGATTCCCTTATCGTCAACATAAATGTCTGCCGCCTGTTTCGTGCCTGTTCTAAGTTCGTGGTGTAAAATTCCCCATTCACTTATCTGTCTTGCAGTCAACTCTTGCCAATCTTTACCCGAAATCCTACCCCTAGCGGTTTCGATGATTATGTAATGTCCTTCTTCGTATAATCTATTAACGAAATCAATTCTATCCTGAATAGGTTTGGCATTATCATATTGAAGTACATCTTTTTTGATGCCTTCTTTCATACCGTCAACTTCTAAGGTGCATAATGTGCCATCTAAATCAAAACAATATCTCATATCAATTTCTCCATAAGTCGAACATCATCATCGACATCAATTTGAAAACTTCTAGAGGCAGGCATTTCATAAAATCCTATGTCGCCACTATATCTTAGTTTGCTTTCCAGTAAGTTTTCTCTTTTGGTTATATAAAACGCGCCGTTTTCTACAAACACATCACTTGCGTCTTGGCGCCTTGGTCGTTTATCCATATCCCACAATATAGGTTTACCTGTATTAATAGACCACCGAGGAATCCAATGTTCTCTGTAAACAGAAAACACAGAGTCATAACCACAATGCTCCATCATTTTTAATCCACCATCAATATCCACGGAAGTAATTAGAGGTGATGTTGGTTGGACAAAGATAATAGTATCATACTTACTCACCTCATCCAGAGAGGCAAAGTGTAAGAGAGCATCTTCACTTGATGCTTCGTCTGTAGCATATTCTTCTGGTCTTTCTACAATAGTGCAACCGAGTCTTCTGGATACTGCCGCAATATCATCTGCGTCTGTGCTAACAAATGTTTCTTCGGACAGACTATTTGCTGATGCTAAAATTGTATACTCAATAAGGGGTTTACCTTTAATCGGAAGTATGTTCTTCTTAAGGATTCCTTTACTGCCACCTCTCGCCAGTATTACGGTGCAAACTCTCATACACCACGCAACGACTTTCTCTTCGAGAACTCAGAAGGTTGGACTTGTCTATCTCCATATCCACCCATCATCTTTTCGATATCTTCGATACCCTTTACCAGTTTAAATAGTCCGCCTGGTTCTACCGATGCCATCTGGTCAGAACCAAACATTGTTCTGTCTAGAGTGATGTGTCGCTCAATCCAACCTGCACCAAGTGCGGCGGCAATATATGTCGGAACCAAACCAAACTCATGTCCACTATAACCAATCTCTTGATTGGGGTATTTCTCTTGCATCCATCTAATTCTATCCATCTTTAATTCTTCTATCGGAGATGGATATCCAGAACAGGTGTGGAACAAAACATCTGGTTGCCAGATAATTGTATCGTCTATTTCTTCTTCGGTACTCATGCCTGTGGATAACATCAAAGTCCTACAAGACTCTCTTGTAAATTTAATAAGTCCAATGTCATCCAGACACGCTGAGGGGACTTTCATTATGGTTGAATAATTTTCCATAAATTCAACCGACTCAATATCCCACACAGAAGCAAACCAATTAATACCAACTCGTTCGCAGTGTCTTGCAATTTCATCATATTCTTTTTTGCCAAACTCCAAACGATGTTTGTAGTCGATGTACTTCATTTCGCCCCAAGGAGTCTTTCTAATAACATCCCTTTGGTGTTCGGGTACACACATCTCTGGACAACGCTTTTGAAATTTCACATACTGACACCCGGCCGCGGAGGCGATGTCAATTAGTTTCTTTGCAATGTCAATGTCACCATTATGGTTAATACCAATTTCAGCAATCACTTTAGTTTTCATAATAAATCCTAATCAGGGTTTCCAGAAAGTTGGGCCACAGGGAGTTCCGGTGCCGTGCATTTCCTCTAACTGATAATTACACTTTTCCTTATCGTTCCATCGGAATGTTCGGTGACGCACTGCCGCAACCATCTTCAATTGTTGTGCATGAGTTGCTTCACCACTGCCGGGTTGGTCAGCACAGAAAGGAGTTTCCGATTCTTTTGGTCCTGCCGCTTGAATGTATCCCCAACCCAATGCTCTGGTCGGTCTTTCCATCAAAACAGATTGTAGCAAACATGTGCTGTTCATTCCAACAACTTTTTTTGCTTTACACATTAATTCTATAAGCGGAGGTTCTGTCTGTTGAAACTTTGATGTCCATTCACCAGATTGGATTTGGTTATCACCACGCATTAGCGCCCTATATTCATCAAACATTGGTTCGTTGGCGGGGTGACATCGGAAGATAATTCTGTCGTTAGGATATTCATCTTGAATCCACTGAACCATCTTGTGCATTGCATCTTTGCCTGTCCAAGGTGACCAACCATTATGTGGGTTCAGGTTAGCGTCCCACCAGCACTGCATAGGAACAAAAATGTAAGAATCTTTTTTGTCGCCTTCTCTTTGCCACTGTGAAATCTGCTTTGGTGTGAGTTTTAATTGTTCAATATACCACTTCTTCCATTCAGCAAGGTCTTTCATATGCTTCTTGGTAACCCAATCAATTGCACTTCCCTTATATGCCCTTGCTTTTAAGGAACGGCCTGTCTCTGGACATAGTGCATAATCATTTATAGATTCATGGTCAACACAAAAACTCGAATCTCCCAAAACACCACAGGGGTCAATAAATTGATGGGCCCTGGCAGGAAGGATTCCACCTTCATAATAGGATAAGCAACTGCCGCCTCGTTCGAATTTAACTTTCTCAGCGGCCTGGCGAATGTCTAATGCTTCTTTTCTAGAACCATTATAAATGAACGCATGGTCGCAAGCACGGAAGTACGGTTCCCATTCTTCAACAGTTTTCTTTCCCCACACATAGTTTACAGTGTGACCCCTCTCCTTGAACCAATTATAAATGGCCATGGCAGGAGTTGCTTTATCTTTATACCAAGCGGCGAATAGTACATATCCCATAGATTACCCTCATTTCTCGTTATATGTATTCTCTTTATCGGATAGGAATCCACTCATCAAAATCATATAATTGATAATATCGAGAATAGCATCTTCATACCCTTCGTTCTCTACCTTGAGTTCTCCCGCTTGCACAAATGTGCTTAGACGAGAAACCTTATCGATAACACGAACGAGAAATCCCTGTTCGGTAGAACAAACACCCATCGCTTCAGTTCTTTCAAAATTTGCAAATGGTTGTCCTCCGCCTTGACCAGCGTAATCATGATTTTTTTGTTTCATGATATCCCTGGCACGGGCACACATATCTTGATGATGTTTCAGAAGTTGTTCTCTATTCATCCTTTGATTCATCATCACTCCCTTCAGAAACTTCTCCAACCCCAGTGCTACCAAAACCGCCGTCGCGGGTTTCTGCTTGTTCAATAGAAGTAGTCTCTTCAATTACAACCTTCTCGCACTTTGTCATGATACCTTGACAGATACGCATATGGTGAGTTACAGAAGTAACTGTGGAGGACTTATTCTCAAGGATTACAAAAATTTCCTTCTTATAATCCGAGTCAATAATTCCTACGCTATTGACAAGACTCAAACCGGAGTAAAGAGAGATACCAGAACGGGCAAAAAGTCGAACATAATGACTCTCTGGAATGTCGAGAATAAGTCCAGTTGGAACCATAATTCTGTCGCCAGGATTAAGGTGAACCGCTCTGGTGTCCTCTCCGTCTGGTGCGGTATAATCTACAACATCTCGTCTTCGAGGTTCATTATGTGTATTGTAAATTGTAACATACTCGTCAAAAAGATTAGAGTAAATGTCAAAACAGGCAGAACCATCAGTAGCGTATACTGGTTCCCTCGCTTCTTCATTTAACTTGTAATACTTAAGTGATGGGGTTGAAGCAACCTTTCTTTTTCTCTTAGTGGTTGCTTTCGCTTTTGTAGTAGGCATAAAATGCTCCTTTCAATTGTTTTCATAATTATACTACAACAATAGTAACTGTCAATATTTATTTTAAGAAACTGAAACGAATTCGTAATCTTCATTTTGAATTGCGCCAAAGTTTCTATCTCCATGAAACTTATAGAGGGGAGATGTCCTCTTAATTCTATAATCTTTGTTTGCATAGTCAACAAAGTCTGCGGTTGTAATCGCAATCACATCAATCATATCTTCGTATGAGTCCATGTTAGCAAAGTTGCCAGCGTCATTAGAACCCATTGCTAATATCTGTGCGCCAGATTGACGGGAATCATCCGAGTTTGCTTCGATTCCATTACCTGTACAATCAAATATGATGTTTCCCTGCAACGAACCTTTGCCGGGTAAAGCGGAGGAATTGCCAGTGCAATTTATTCCGTCACCACCGACCTTACATATGGTACAGTTAGCAACATCAATCTCTGCTTTATTTGAAGTGGCATCTAAGTTGACTCCAATTCCTCCAACATTAGTTATTACACAATTTCTTACCTTAGTTGTGAGTGCTGTTATGTAGAGTCCGCCTTGGTCACCACCAGCGGCGATGACGGCCTCGCCCGGACCTACTGGACCAATAATTCTACAATTATCCAGTGTTGTATTATTTGTTGATTTGACAACGGCATCAAATGTAGACTGTGCAGTATCATCCATATGAAATACACAATTATGATAAGCGGCGGTGGTTACCGTAGCACAGTGGGCGCTAGTATTCCTTGCTTTGCATTTGAAGTTACAACCAACCCAATGTTGTTGGTCAACATCAGCAGTTTGAGTTTCAACAACAGAAGTTAGGGAGTACGATGTGCTTGTGTTTTCAAATGACAAACATTTGTAATATGTGTTTTCCTCTGTATCAACCATTGCGACATTCGCACTACACACGAACAAAGGATAATTTGTCAAGTCCAAATGAAGACCCGACTCCTGAAACTTAGGGCGAAGAATATTTCCACTTGAGTCTGCACCGACCCATTGGTTTGGTTGTGTTGCTGATGGTGCAGAACCACTGAATGCTAACTTAGTTGTGCAAGCGTATGTTCCCGATAAAAATACAAATCGCTTGTTTGCCCGGTCGAGGCCTTCTATGTTCGTTGACCAGTCACCACTGCTAATTGCGGGTAAAGCATTTGCAACAGAACTACCAGAGTTATCCCCTGCACCGGCGGGTGAAATGAATATATCAGTCAGTGCCATTCATCATCTCCGAGTGTAAGTAAGAAACGCCTGTGCATTCGTAGCACCATTGGTGTTATTGAATACTTCAAAGTATAAGAAATTACCGGCGGTTATACTTGCATTATTAAACACTGTACTAGAACCTGTAAGACCAGAAACACCAAGTGAACATCCCGTCACAGCACCAGTAGTTGGTAATCCAAAGTCACTACCTGCAACATAAACTGCTCCTGTTAATCCTGCGGCCGACGACTTCAGTTCAAACTTTGTTAGGGTTGCGTCGTAGGGGACTCTATGAAGTGCTTTGGTTTTTGCGCCGGTTGCAATACCAGAAGATGCATCGATTGAGAATGTCGCAACATTTGTTTGTGTTGGTGGAATGGTGTTTTGATGTGTGCCATCGGGGAAAGTAATTCCACTGACCCCCAAAGAAATACCACCAACTACATCTAATGAACTTGCCGGCGTTTTTGTTCCTATCCCAATTTGCCCTGTCCTGAGAATTGTCATCCTCATTGTATCATTCGTAGCAAACTGCAAATCATTGTAGGAAGTGCCTGTATTTAAGAAAGCAGAGTTTGATGTTGAATTGGTATATATTTGACCAGCATCACCGACGACACCTAGTTCAAATGTTCCTACTCCACCATCTTGGCCCATTGATATGATGGGGTTATCATTTTCACCAGAGTTGTCTGTGTCTGCAATTAGATTGAGTGCAACATCTCCTGCACTTTTTATGGTTACATTACCCGCAAATGTTGCACCGGCGGAAGCAGAAATGCCCGATATTACTATATGAGAAGCGGAGTCTATACCAAGAGTATTTCCACCGCCTGGACCACCGATAGTTAATCCTGTTCCACACTTGATGGAACCCGTTGCTCCGTCAACATTGAGAACGCAAAGTTCACCAATATCCGCGAAGGCCAGGGGGTGGTCGCTCCCAATACCCGTCGATTGTTGGGTTTGATATAAAATCTTTGGGCCGCGTTTGTATGTACCATACTCGCCGTTGATGGACGAAGAGAGGTATGTGGTCGGGAAAGAATATGAGGTATGGTTACCAAAAGCAAGTTGGCCAAACTTAATTGTACCGCCCCGAACATCAATGTCGCCACCCACCACATCTACTTGAGTGCCAGTAATACCACTGAAGTTTGCACCCGCGGCACATAGTCCTCCAGAGATACCAACTGGAACACCAATGGTCATACCGTCGTGGTTTGCTTGAAGAACCTCACGATGGGCCGAACCGCTGTGTAGGGTCAATTTAGCACCATGAGGGGCGGCGCCAGCACCAAGTGTAATGACTTGGCGTTGGTTTGTTGCCGCAATCGTAACTCCACTAGGGAAAGACTCAAATATGATACCTAATTTGTGAGAGTTTCCCTCGGCAGTAATACCACCCTGCGTAGAAAATCCTGCGGCATGGAATGTCTTGGTGGTGAAGTCAACTGCACCAGTGAATCCGTTGACACTACAAACACCAACTAAGTCGGCAAAAGTAACTGCTCCGGTCGCACCGTTGACACTGTTGACTCCAACGATTGCACCTGTAGCACCGTTAAATGACCCGACACCCTGAACAGCACCCGTGGCACTGTTGAAAGAAGAAACATACTGGAATGTGACCGTGCCTGTCGCACCATTGACACTAAGAACCGCATCATCAGCAGTTGAACCGTCCGAAGACCATGTAAAAAATTGACCGGAACAACCCTTAGTAAATATTTTACCATCTGAAGAATTTAAGGCAAGTTCACCAACAGACAAAGCGAACAGTCCAGGCGTGGCACCCGCTGTACATGAACGCATGTGTAATATGGTGGTTCCTGTTGACCCTGTAATTCCCATGTGCTAC
>CEUX01036501.1_pt1 | contig 15630 bp, 4 predicted proteins | sample 531361 | NCBI WGS metagenome assembly CEUX01 (sample SAMEA2622736, study PRJEB7988) | marine metagenome | isolation source: saline water (ENVO:00002010), including
GCTACCTGAGAGTTCTACACCAATCGTGTATGTGTGGTCTTCTACTTCTTGTTGTGTGATATACTCCTTAACTGCCTTCGCAGTTGGAAGTTGAGCATCAGTAGAATTACTATTAATTGCAGTCACTAATGCGCTTATGTCAGATAAATCCGCTACTGCAACAGTGGAGAGTTTTGTGTTTAACTGGGTTTGTATTGCCGATGTGACTCCATCAAGATAGCCAATCTCTGTGGCACTAACACCTGTGACACCATCTAGGATGTTTATCTCTGCCGCAGACGCAGTGATGTTTAAATCGCTTAGAGTCTCAACCTTATCAGAAAGATTGGAAACTAAGTTTGCTATCTTGCTTTGTGCTATAGCGGCATCGCTGGCAACTTGAGAATTGCTAACGCCACCTGCTTTGATAGTCACTGCCCCTGAAGATACATCGAAGTTAGTGGATGAGAAAGACGCTATACCCTTGTTTGATGTCGTGGCATCTTCTGCGGCTACACTCAATGTCCCTGCACTATCATCGTATGTGGTGGTGATTCCCTCTCCATCGGTTATCAGAGCATTGACTCTATCATCGACTCTCTCATCAGTGTAGAACTTGTTACTCCCTTCAGCGAAATCATCTGTATCTAATGTGAGAGTCCCACCGAGATTCAATGAGTTACTGTTTATTGTTACGCCTGAGTTAGACAGTTTAGAGTTTGCAATGCTTCCAGCAAGTTGTGCATTAGTCACAGAAATATTAGTAACATTGCTACTCCAGTCAGCACCAACAGTAGCACTAGCGGTAATTCCATCGAGTTTCGTTTTAAGTGTAGACGTAAAGACCTTGTTAGTAGAACCATCAGCAATCTTGTCAGCACTAATGGCGGCACTACTTGATATATCTGCATTTACTAGCGTAGTTCCAGTTGCACGATAAGTAGAGGATATGTCTGGTATATCTGAGGCAATGAGCAGAGCGAACAGATTTGCAGGGTTAATCCTACGAAGACCATTCGTGGCATCATCATACATCAGATAGTCAGCAGTTCTATTGATGCCATTCTCAACTGTTAGTCCATCAATATCAACCTTAAGAGTTGTACCAGTCCTATCTAACCCGTCACTGATTGTCAGGCTAGGTTCTTTCCCGCTCAATGCACTAGTTAACCCATCTATCTTACTCTGAGCAATCGCCGCATTACTAGCAACACTTGCATTGACTACAGAATTGGATGCTAACTGTTCTGCTCCTATAGCATCATCAGCAATCTTAGCCGAGGTTATAGCATCGTCTGCCACCATTGCAGTAGCGACTTGAACCTCCCCAATCGTACCAGCAGTAGTAGCCCCCAACAATCTGTTGTTAGTCGAGGTATCTTGCATCTTCCCATAGGTAATAGCATCATCAGCAACATCACCAGTAGCAATGGTTCCATCCGCTATCTTAGCACTAGTGACTGCACTATCTGCTATCTTGACAGTTGCTACTGCATCATTTGCAAGTGTAGTAGAAAGAGCCACGTTACCAGTACCAGTGAACCCAACTGCACTTGCAGTCACATCACCAGTGATACTGAAATTCCTAGAGTTCTCTAGAGCAGTTGCAGTAGAGGCATTCCCTGTTACGGCTCCTTCTAAGTTAGCGACAACAGTTCCAGCAGTGCCTGAGAAGACTTCGCTTGAATTAGTAGCATCGGGTATGAAAGTGAATTTACCTGTACTATCATCAAACCCAAAGAACCCAAGTTTGCCACTAACACCATTATGCCATTTGAATTCTATTCCCCTGTCCTTGTTGTCATTGAGTCCTGTTGCATCCCCACCCAATGTGAACACTGGGTCATCGACTGTAACGACTGTTGAGTTAATGGTTTGAGTAGCACCATTGACTGTTAGGTTACCACCCACAGTCATGTGACCAGAGAAGATAGCAGTATCATTAGATTGAGAACCAATTGTGAAATCACCAGAAAAATCTGAATTCAATCTAGTCTTCAAATTCGCAACTGTGACATCTGTATTCGTATCAGTCTGATGTGTATCAATCATGCTCTTGATATCAGCAGGTGCATATCTCTTGATTGTAGTCGAGTCTCCAGCAGTTCTCTCTGAAGACGAAACTTGAGACACCTGAGCATTATACGCTGTTTCGATTTCAGCATTAGATTGGTCAGCAGTAGCACCAGTTTCTATGCCGAGCATGGTTCTTACGCTTGAAGGAGATAGTTCCTCTACTATTCCAGCACCGGAACTATCCCTTCCAAGTATCTTATCTGTAGCAGAAACATTCTGCATCTTAGCGTATGTTACGGCATCATCGGCTATGTTAGCAGTAGCCACACCACCAGTAGGAACCAACCCCGCATTGCCTTGAGATATGGCAGATGTGTATGTTATGTCAGAAGTAAGAGCAACAGTGCCAGTTGATGATGGGAGTGTTAGAGTTGCTGACCCCTTGGTTAATGTCCCATTAGCATTTATCCTAAGTGTTTCAGAGCCACTGTTTATCGCACTGAATCCCTTAGTGGTCTGGTCATATCCCAAGAACTGAACCAAGCGGTCTATTGCATCATGGTCTGTCCCTGCTGGATACTTGATTATGGCAACCGGGATATCCCCAGCCGTCAGAGAAGACACAGATGCGGTACTTACTGAATTGGCCCCTGTCCTAATCTGTATTACATTTGAGGAATCAACTACAACCGTTGCATACCAATCGTTATCCGCTCTCTCACCAACTCCCGGTGCTATGTCGTTCCTAGCAGACACAGAAACTAGAAGCCCATTTCTCAGTATCTTACCAGCCGCTACATCATACTTCGTGTATGTGCCACCGTCTTCTTGTGTTATGTTGAAGCCACTAAGAACACTATTACCACCAGTGGCTACGTTCAATGCGTTGATTATACCACTGTGGATATTATCAGACCCGTCTACTATTCGCGTATTAGGAGTAACAGATAGAGTTGTCAAATACCCCGGATTAGAATTAACCATCAGTCCACCTCCACTCTAATAGTAAATGTCACCGTATCTGCCGATGGTACTACCCCGGTGTTAGTGAACGTGACTCGGCTCAATAGGGTATCGGATGAATCAAATATTCCTAACTCTGAAACCCCTTGTGTTCCGATATCTGAACCAGTGAAAGAAGCAGTCCAAACCAACTGACTTCCTATTCTGGATGGGATTACAGTCTTAGATGCTACATATGCATCCAATGAGGTCTGCGACACCGCCGTATCATCCCTACCATTCCCCACTTTCACTGTCGTGTAAGTAGACGCTATTGTTGCCGCTAGTGCTTCCTTTCCTGTATTAACAATCATCAATAATCCTCCTGTTCATAGAACTTACCCTTGTAACTCTTTTTAGTAACTATACTATGCTCAAATCCTACTTCCTCAGTGAAACCAACTAAATCATCGAACCCCATGTTAGAATTACGAGACAATGCATTGGATGACCCTGTTATTGTGTAGGACAAACTAATATCCTTTAGTTTAATTGCATCGAATAGGAACTTCCCTGCTGAAATCGACACCCCATCTCTAGATAGCAACACGTTACTATCATCTGCTTGTCTTACAGATAACTCACTTAGACGTTCAGCAATGCTTTTATTGAACGTTCCTATCTTCAACTTCAACGTTCCAGCAAGCACGTTCTCTATTTCAAACACTATGTAATCATTAATGGGTATGTTGTGATTAGGGAAATTCATTCTTATGATGTCTCCCGGTTCTATGAATTCAATACCTTCCTTTTGCAGTTCAACTGAGATTTTTCGTACCTCCTCATTATGTATCTGCATCAGTTCTATAGCCTTCGTTTCTGCCTCTGTTCTAGTTTTAATAGTAGAATCTACTACCTTGAGAGTCTTAGTTTGTTTTTTTGTTGGTTTCTCTAGTTCATACTCTACCTTATCGCCAACCACAATTATCTTGTTGGCCTTGTCAAATAGTGATTTGTTGCTATCCACCTTAATCAACCGATTAGATTCCTTGTAGGACAATGCCACCTTTCTCAGACTGCTCACATCTTCTACATTTCTAGTTATGAAAGAACCATTTTTGATAGTATAATCCAACCCCCTCTTGAGAGCCAAGGCATTGATAGCATCATACATATTCGTATTAGCAAAATTGAGATTAGTCACAAAGGTCTTCTTGTTAATGGTGATTAACTCATCATAGTTTAGAGGGGTGTAGTATTTCTTAGTGAGTGTTATGACTGCATTAGACACCCCATTGGTAGCAACCTCTCCAATCAAATGACCACTTTGGGTGTATAGAATATCTCCGGCACTAATGCCTGTTACGTTTGCAGTGCAGGTGATGGTTGTGCTTGAAGTTCCTCCACCATTAGCCGCTATCACATTACCAGTGGGATTGGAGAAACTCTTAGTCGCGTCATAAGTAAGCCCTGATTCTGTCACGATGTTCTCTATCTCTTTCTCCAGTTGAGATGAGATAGTGTATGTTGTTCCCACATGGCATTTCTTGATGTTCTTCAGTTTTGGCCTTCTACCAAGCGTGAGGTCAAATGTCTCACCAAACGAAACTACACCGTTACCATTCAGAGAACCGTCAAACGTGAAACTGAGGATTGGTTCTGTAGCACTACCCCCTCCCTTTTTCCTAGTTGTATGCACGTTCAACAGGGTTCTTTGAGAGTTAATACCATCAGTGATAAACGCATCTATTGCTTCCCCACTCGTAAAGCCAACAATTGCATCATGCCCTATCCTCTTCTCTAGATACAGATTTCTATTATTGTTTATGTTATAATTGTCAATGTCTACTAACAGGTACATGGAGAACACACCCTCTCGGTACTTGTCACTGACACCACTAGTTGAGCCATCTCTGAAATCACTAACAACTACATCTCCTCTTAACCCAGTATCATCCATAATGTTGAATTCCACTTTATCTCTCTTGGAATCAAAGGTCGTTTCTGCTGGACGCATCAAACGATAGTTATTGCCGTTGGTGCTTGTATCGATAGCCCTATCAAATGTAATTGTGTGTTGCTCATTAGTAAAACCGGAAGGGGCGGTGGAGATTACATGGCTGGTTATCTTAGAGATGAACTTAGGCGAACTCTTTGTTTGTGTCTCAGTGATATCTACTCCAAGGGTAGTTTCCTCTGAGACAATGTAATGTCCTGTCAAATCAGGCATGTAACTCAACCAAGGGTTCCCATTACTAACATAGTTCAATTCATCTAATACGAAGGTAGCAGTTTTATTTTCATTGCTATATGTTACTCCTTGCCCAGTGCCGAGCCTGAATGTGGGTTTCAATAACATTTGGGCTGAATCTACCTTAGCCCCCTTAGAAGAGTTAACTATGCTGTTATGGTCTTCAAGTCTAAGACGAGTTGACATAGGGTTAACATGCTTCTTTAGGTTCTCATTATCAGACACAGCAATTGCATTGTTAGCAACTAGTGTTATTTCGTCATCCACAACTGATGCCACCACACCTATGAGTACGCTACTCTCATCAAATACAATATCACCTACAGAGAAATGGTCAGTAGCATCCTTACCATCAACAGTAAGAGTAGTTGTAGAATTAGCATTAATACCGCCACCATCGTTGAGTTTTACTCCTGATGCTTCCAATGCGGTACTAGTTGTCGTATTATCAAGTATCTTATCGTGATTGCCATCATCTAGATTCTGCAAGTATTGGGCATTTGTCTTGGTTCCTAGCATAGCAAGGAAATTGTTAGTGCCATACTCTTGTATCATGCAATTCCTAGTGTGCTGGTCGTGGTCGTTCTCACCTGATATAGTCGAGATGTATGCCTTGTAATCAGTGTGTGAATCCAATTGCAAAGGACTGCTCATCAACTCGTACTTGACCCCTTCCGCACTGCTTCTGACATCCTTGAACAGTGCTATGCAACCTGCATATGGGTGTGCGCTACCCTCATCAATCGCGGCAGTATTCCCATGTCCGAACTTATCCCCCGCACCGAAATTACTGCCATGAGTAGCGAAGGTTCTATCAGACAATCCACAAATAACCCTTGAGATGTGATTGTATCCAGTGAACCCATCTATGCTGAATGGGTGCTTGGTTCTGGATGTCCGATTAGTCCCATCAGCAGATTGTTCCTCCACAATCAATGGCAGTATGATATTATGCGGGTTGTATGTGTCAGACCCGTCACCACTATCCTCTTGTAATAAGGCATACTTGAAGTTCGTTCCAGAGTAACTAGGTCTAGCAATGAACACATCAGTCCATCTAATTGCGTTATTGCCTTTCGTCAAACCTGTCAATAGATTAGCATGACCGCCCCTAGTGGTTAGACTTTCAATATTATAGTCAGAGGTTCCAAAGACCTTGTAGTGGTGTACTCCTTGCTTAGAAGTAGTTCCATTAAATTTCAATAGTTCCCCACTAGTAGTAAAGCCATTTACACCGCTTATTGTGAATGCATTATTACTCACAAAACTACTATTATCAGTCTTCTTGATAGCAACTAAACCATTGATACCCGCTACTTGGGTAGGCAGTGTGGATTTGAATGGGAAGTCTCCGATAAGGCTAGAGGAATAGAACATGTCTCCAGCAGTGTCATTCACTGATTCAGAGGTTATAGTACCGCTATTGTCTACAGTGATGCTACCTGTGTTTTGATGCTCTGAGGGGCTTCTCATTGTGATGTAGTCAAAGTATCCTACTAGTGGAATCTTATCGCTTCTCTTCAGAGCATCGAACTCAACTGGATTGAAATGCCAGTCAAAGGTAGCCTCTACTAGTCTCATTACACCAAATCTTCTCATCTGGTTAGTCGTGATAGTCGCACTGCTTATCGAATTCTCCTCAAACATGTCTTCTGTCTGTAGTGTCTGCTTGCTCGTACCAGTGTATTTCTGATGAGAAGTGCTTCCCGTTTGACCAGCCTCTGTCTCTAGTATCACACCGAATTCATCGAAGTCTAAGGTGTGGTAACCAATGTTGTTCTCTCTCAATTTTGAGGAGGGAAAGACATCGCCAGTGGCTAACAATTCGTAAGTGGTAGCCCTTGGGTCTATCTGCTCAAAGACATCATAGTCTATGTCCACCTCATATGCAGTCTCACTATCGGAGGCATCATATGATTCAACAAGGGTATTAGGGGTTATTCCACTTGCATAGAAGTTACCAATATACTCCCAGCCCTTGAGGGTATTACTACCAGCAAGTGGCTTACCAGAAGGTGTCTCAGTGAGGGTAATGACAGAACCATCTGGTTTCATACCGTAAGCAGTAGCATATCCTTGTATCTTCTGTGGAGTTTTCCCTTCATTGTAGATACTATCATAATCTGTTCTAAGCACTCCGGGTTGCATTGTCTGTAAGTCCCAATACCTCATCGTAGCCTTCGTTCCATAGAACCCCGGAACCCGTATAGTGCTAGTAGTATCTACCAGTGTGTCGAAATGTACGTCTTGTAGACGATGTATGAAACCACCAGTATCTAAATTAGCATTGAGCAAATAGACCCCTATATTTCCTCTGGCATCCGAGGAATTAGCATCGAGCCTACCCAATACCACAGGCATATTAGGGGCGAGTGTCAGAGTAGTGCTTCCTTCTGACTTCTCATTCACACTAACTACATGGAACGTTTCCTTGTTTACTGTAGTGATATCTTGGGTAGTCATCCTAACCCCATTCTCAGAGCCTACATTGAAGGAAAACACAGAGTCATTGGTGGACACTGACTTAGCATTCGATATATCATAACCAAGTGTTCTATTCTGTGTGTATGTCCCTTCGTTTGAGGTAGCCTTCAATTTCCTACCAGAGAGAGTAAGAGATGCAGATGCTAATGTCGCATCCAAGTTAAGACCAGAATTGAAATTCACGCCATGTTCGCTTATCGAGTCACAACCTGCCATCCCTGAATTATGGTTCGGATTACTTGCCATAGCCTTAGTTCCGATTATCGTATTTATGGTTGTAGTATCATACGGATGATAGTATTTCAGGGAGGTAGTTACTGTAGAGGTATCATATGGGGAACCGTAAAGAAGGCTATATATCCCAGTTCTCTCCTTTACCACTCCTATTAGTTCCCCCGCTTGGTTTAGGATTATTCCCCCTCTCTTGAATGCGGGGCTTTCAGTACCACTAAATGAGATGAATGCGGCTCCGTAGTCGCCAAGGGGAACTGCATCAATAACATTCAATGTCGTTCTCTTCAGATTCTCATTGTCCGATAACGCCACTGTATTAGCAGGGAAAATAGTAATTAGAGTTGCAGTCACATTTGTGATGGGGCCGACAGAGACTCCATCATTGTCATAGAGAATATCACCAATCTTGAACTTAGCAGTAGCATCAGTACCATCTACTGCTATAGTTGTGGTAGTGTTAGCCCCATACCCACCACCATTATTCACTATCACACCACTGTTCTCTAGAGATATACCAGTAACATCTACTGCTTGAGTAAGCATAGGTGGCATACTAGTGTAAACCAAATCATCTAGAAGAGCAGTGTTTTTGTTTAGTGTTTGCGATAGTAATTTGGAAGTTTCATCTCTACCTACAACATTATAGGAAGTCATACCATTTGCAGATTCACTGGTTATGTCTTCCACAATACCAGTGAAAATAGCATCACTAATGACATAAGACCCATTATAGTAGTAAAATCTACTCGCATTCTCACTACTTCTTTGATAGAAGACCCTATCTGCATCTTGTATCTTTACAATTTTATTGTTCTTGTCACCATAGTCAATTCGGTTATGGTGTCCATTGTATGAAGTATTAACAAGCCTAGCATTGTATAGGCTTGTTTTCTCCTTCTCTACAGTGGTTTCACCCAAAGACAATTTACTGGTAGTGTAATCATACTCTGTATCTGGCTCCAATGAGGTGTTGATTACACCAGTATATGGGGGTACGGTTATTGTCTTACCAGAGAAGTTTTCTGCTACTGCATTGCCAGACCATGTATTAGCAGTTTTGAGTTTCTTATCCTTTATCGTAATAGTCTGTGTCCCACCAGACTGTGCGGCTATCGAAGCAACGACATAATGATAACCATCAATCTGTATTATGTCGTTTACCCCTAATATCTGTCTCAATTCTGTTTCCATACCAATATCGCTTACCACTATCTGTGATGTGTTAGAAGAATGTCTAGCCGCCTTTCCACTAATGGTTTTCATGGTTAGGTTGTCGTTGAATATATTCTTCTCTATGATTAAATTGCTTTCTTCTTTGAGTTTCAAATGTTGTAATCCAGCATTGTCTAAAACCTTGAATTGAGCAAGTTGGCTCATTTTGTTTCTGGGATTATTCAGAATGGCATTGACGATTTGAGGGATTTTGTTATTCTTGTAATTAGCATTCTCAAAGGTTGCATACTTACCCGGCCCTGTTAGATTACCGTTTAGTGTATTAGCAGTGGTGGTATCAGAGTTGGCCGTGTGTCTATGCATCTTCGGAAAGGCATTCTCCCACTTGTAGAAATCAGAGGAGTTAGTGTCATCGCTGGTCAGGTTAGCATCTACAAGCGTTGCTTCCACCCTATCCTTACCCAGATTGGATACTACCTTGTTGAATTTGGCCTCTGTGCGAAACACCACGTTCTGAACAGTCTTTCCTATGTTGATAGACCCAAGGTTGTTACTAGCCCCTGTGAAGGTAAATGCCTCTCTAGCGAAATCCAACTGAACATCATTACTAGAAATGCTCTTGATGTTTCCAATGTATGTTTCATCAAAGGTATTCCATGAGGTGAAGACCGACATCCCAACTGATAATTTAGCAGTATCAGAGGCGTTGGTCATTACTATCTTCACGCTATTGCTCCCCGCTTGGAATTGGTTATGTGGATTTGTGGAGGTAGTCGGTAACCAAGAACTGTTACTAGGATTATAGTCCCACCATCTTAGGTGAGTAGCGTTGTACTTCGTCATGTAATCCAATTGGTCTTTCTCATCCAACCTGTCGTTGTAGAAATACCAAGTGGGCAGACTACAGACATTGACATTATCATACTTGGGAGTGGCCGTGGCTTGGTCATCCCCTCTCAGACCATAACTAACGGCGACTATATCGGTATCTGTCTTGAGCGGCCCCTTGTAAATCTCAAACTCTGAGTCCACTGGAACTGTGCTTGGGTATGCTGGGCTGAATTCCAAACCATCACCAAACTCATCAAATGTAGTTATCTTTGTTATCTTAGCAAAATGGGGTCTATTGTCGGTAGTTCCCATAATGTGGATTCTTGGGTTTATCAGAATGAAATAGTCATAATCATCAATATCCAACCCCACTTCTTCAGTTGCTGGGTAATCCGAATTCGGATGATACACAAATTTCCTATTAGTCTCAGAGTTTGTAGATTGGGAATCATATACCTTGATTTTAAACGAATGGGTATTCTCAGAGTTTTTACCGAAAGAGGTCATAGTCCTGTTTTGAGGGAATATCCTATTTCCTATTCTATCGTGGTGTTCATTACTAATCATCCCAGCATGAGAAGTTTTCCTTATTTCCATGAAGTTAACAGATGCCTTCATACTGCTACCAGAAACCGAGTTTTCATATTGTAAGTTATTTTGAACGAATACTGGATTAACTGAGGTTGAGACATATGCCTCTGTTTTCTTAGTAGCGTGGCTTCCGTAACTAAATGAAGTGCTATTGTCTGTGATATCACTCTCTGATTTACCAGCATTCAATGGGAAAATAACTTTGCCTTTGTCCGTTGTTCCCATTCAATCACCAAACGTGTAGTAAAACATAATGTCCGAGTACCCCGGAGTAAGTGTCTTTTGTGTAGAGGATGGCCTCTTTCCCTTGTGCATTGATATCTCAAACAATTCACCAAAGAACTGCTCTGCATTGTTAGCCCCTCTTCCTATCTTACAATCACTATGATGTAGATGGAATGGGGTCAGAGTATGGGTTGCTTTCTTTACGAGGTCATTATTGAGATATAGTTCCAAGACGCTCTTACTGTAAACAAGGGACACCTTGTAGACCTGCTCTAAGTATAATGCCTCTTTCAGTTGGTCAGTATAGATGGTAGATGTAATTGCAGTAGCAGGTGTCGCTGTTAGAACAATCGTGTCTCCTGATACACTGGATACGGTTCCTATCAAGGTAGAGGACGAATCGTATATCTTGTTTCCAGCACCGATATTATCAGCCTCTCCACTACCTACCTCTACGTTGTTTGTTTGTGTAGTGGAGAATGAAGTAGCAGTAGCCCCAGTGACGTTCTCGGATACCGCAGAACTACCGACTGCGGCTTGGTTCAACTTAACTGCAATCTCATCATTAGTTCTAGTCGTTATCAATGTGCCATTATGTCCATTGGAACTGTCTATAGCAGTCTCTAGATTAGTAGCCGTAGTATTGTCATTAGTTTGCGCTCGGTAAAACACATATGTACCATCTGTGGTTCCTGTTACTTCGTGTGTAGATGCCTTGTATTTTTTCAATGTGCCAGCCGCATCAGTCAATCCTATGTAGTTGTCTGGGGTTGCACCCCCACTGAAATTAGTTACGCTAATGTTTGATGGGAGGTTTCCTAGACCAATTGCAGTAGTGTTCGCACCTATTGTGTTCTGCGTTAGATTGATTGTCGCACTACCAGCAGAATCAGTCGTTATCGTCCCATTGTGTCCATTGCTATGACCGATTGCTATTCTTAGATTGTTAGCAGTGGCAGTTGCACTGGCCCCTTCTTGAAAGGCAATGCCTCCACTGACATCTCCGATGCTACCCCCACCATTGTTTCCGTTTCCTAACGCATCACCATTCTTCACAGGGACATACTTCTTGGTGGTAGGACTCCCTTCGTTGTCAACCAATTGTATGTATGGTGTACTACTAGCATTCGCTTCATTGACACCACCTGTGAAATTAGCACCAGAGATGGTGGCAACGCTATCTGCAACATTCGTCTTTGCTAATGTCGCTGAATTGCCACCAGTACCAGAACTACCATGTGTTAGATTCACTACTGCGTTACTACGAGTAGCCTGTATGGAGGAACTGTGTCCGTTGGAGTGGTTGATTGCATCCTTCAATGCCTCTGCCGCGTCAGCATTCGACCCATTACTGGCGAAATTGAAATAGACCACTGATACAGTGCTACTATTATCTAACGTTCTAGTGCCAGTAGAACCAGTTGCCTGTCCAGAATCATGTGCTGGGAAGTAGTTCTTGGTCAAACCAGCACCATTAGCAATCGTGATGTAATTGATACTACTATCAGCAGTATTTCCAGAAGATTCTCCAACTATGTTCTCATCTACTCCACCAGAGAAATTAGCCCCGGCAATTGTGTTGGCTGAATTGCCTGAATCGGTGTTGATAGAGGCAAAGGTGGTTCCAAAGGTCAAGGTCGCACTTGTTGCACCTACTCTATTGGGGGCAGAACCCTGAATTTCAGCAGTCATAGTTATGTCGTAAGTGTCGTTATCTCCAAATGTTGCGCCAGTATTCTGTGCAGGATTAGAAACCGTTCCTTGAAACCCCTCATTGTATCCATTAACTGCCTGTGAAAAGTTACTAGCGGTTGTTGATAAGTCTCCTCCTATGTTGTATTGTCTAGAGTTTGCGGGCCAAGTGAATGTCCCATTACTTCCTGATAGTGCCGCACCATTTGTCCCACTACTTCTAGCAAACCATTTTGTAGTCGTGCCACCATCTTCACTGACTATCTGAATGTAGTTGTTTACGTTGGTGTTATCTGAAGCAACTGGCTGATAACCAAATTTTATGACTGTTGATTCGGCAACCGGAAGGACATCGGTGTTTAATCCATTCCTATTGGCTATGGTCACGCTTCCCGTAGCATTGACAGGAGAGGTGTAGTTGGCAATGTCACCCGAAATTACAATCTGACCAGTTGATTTGGTGTTTCTTTCTAAACTATTGAATGCGCTGATGGTCACGGTGCTTGTAGGATTACTACCTGTAGCAGTAGTAGAGACTCTTTGATATTTGGTGGTCATCCCATTATAGTATCCACTTGGGTCATAATAGCCATGAAGCGAACTTTCTGCACTGATTACCGTATTGCTCTGTATCGTTGCGGTACTACCAACCGCATTGCTAAGTTCCGCCTTTATCTTATACTCTGCTGGTTGGTTGTAAGAACTACTGGTTGTGTTCTCCAAATAGAACTTGAGATATTGATTATGGAAGAGCATCATTTTTTGGGTTAGATAGTTGGAAGCATGTAGATAATCTACACTTTCGTATCCAGTCCTATCAGTTATGTCATCTGTGGGGTATGGGGGCGTCTTTTGTGAGTCAAGTACCCCATGTCTCCCAGAAGCCCTAGAACCGCTTCCATTGACATCATAAGGAGTAATTACTGCTTCTATCACGAAGCCATTTGCAATACCGACATCCTCATCATCAGACCAGATGCTTCTATCTCTCAATGATGAGGTTGGTGTTATGTTCTTCTTTAGATTCTCGTCATTGCTTAGAGCGACTGCATTGTTAGCCGCCAGCGTTATTTGTGTAGCAGTGACAGCACTTACGACTCCAACCACAGCACCAGTATCATCATACACAGTATCGTCAATGGAGAACTTAGTAGTAGCGTCAATCGTATCAACTGCTATCGTGGTAGTGGAAGTGGCTCCTATTCCACTTCCATTGTTCACTAACACACCAGATGATTCTACAGCGTTGTTGGCATGATTGACTGCTTGGTCATAATCTATATTCAGATAAGCGTCACAGAAAAGGGGAAAGACCAATTTGTATGAGTCCTCAATGAAAGCATTAACCATGTTCACCCATCCAAGAAGTTCTCCGCTAGAACATATGCCTCTTCAAAATCCAACGTAAATCCAACGGCTGGGAATTCTGCACCACTCATTGTGGTATTGAAAGAACGTATGAATCCCATCAGACCAATTGAATCGGCTTCTGAACCAGTCCATGAAGCATAATATTCGTCATTACTTCCTTGTGATGTGAATACATTGTCATATCCCCTGTTCTTGAAAGTGAATGGTATCCTTGGTAAGTCGAGCAAGTCCTTATCCTCATCTGCGGCATCTCTGTACTCAAACGCATGATTAACCCTACTAGGTAGGAGAATGACTAGTTTGTTCAGGCTCTGGTCATCTTGGAATGTACTTGAATCCACATATGTGTGAATTAACTGGGCGAGTTCAAAGGAGGTCATCTTTCTACTCTTAGCACTCTCACCATCCCTCTGCTTGGAAATGGTCTGGCCTAGTAACTGCCCAGTGATATTCACTGTCTTTTGTGCCATACCAGTATCGAATGCTAGGTTTAGTGATTCACCAGTAACCGCTCCTGAGAAAGGGACGCCCATGTTCAACACGGTCTTTGATGTGTTTATCGTTATCGAATCGACCATCAGTGGTATCCTATTCACATTCCCAGATTGGTCTATCCCCTTGTCGTTCCTACGTTGTAGTTCCAAGAAGACTTGGAAATTAGCAAAGTTCTCGCCAGACATTAGAACCTACCCACCGTGCTTGATGTTCTATTCATCTGTATTCCAATCTCCCTAGCGACCTTCTGTGCAATATCCCTTATCTCTGCGTCTGAGGCTCCTACCCTACCATTGACATTAACGTTGATTGTGTTCCCACCCATCCTTCTACTTTCGGCATTGGAATGGACTCTCGCACCTGCGGGTAGGTTCACCAGTTCTGGGCCTTTCTCACCAACAACGGTCATTCCACCCGAAGACACTCCTCCAGTATGCATGAATTTTAATTGAGGTACTTTCAAACCCCCCATTAGATTGTCCATGCTAAAGAAATTTCTGATTGTACGCCATATTTCACCCATAGTTTGAACCATAGTATCTATGATTGCTCCTATCAGAGCAATTAGTATCTTTATTGCGACTCCCACTCCCTTCCATAGAACCCTACCTATGGGTATTAACACATCGAAGATATACATCTTCAGTGCCTCCAAGAACTTGCCTTTCATTAACAATTGAACTATGTCAAATAATTTCTTCAGAATGTCAATTACGAATCTGAATGCCTTCTTTATGTCCTTTACTCCCAAGGTAACTCCGAACTTCTCTAGATACCCCCTGAAGTGCTTAACGAACTTAATCGCTATTGGTAGGAATATTATCAGCATCAGGAACCCAATCGATGCTGATAACAGCATCTTACCAGCCATCTTGACTATCCCGCCGACTAGTTTCATGAATTTGAGAGTCTTGAATGCCAACTTCTTGTCCAGTCGCCAACCCATTGCCTGATATCTCAAAGCGTCTATCTGCTTGCCTTCTAAGTCAGCCATGATTTCTTCATTATTCACAAGGCTTTTCTCAATGTCTGCTAATAGTCTCGCTTCTGCTGACTCTACGCCTTCTTTCGCTCCAAAGGCTTTGATGTATGTTTTTCTCTGACTCTTGAATTCCTCGGTATTCCGTAAGTCTTCAGGTTTAAAACCACCATCTGGGCCTAGTCTCTTAGGCATAGCCTCTTGAGCCTTTTTTAATTTCTGCATTGTCTCTGCGGCTTCATTCTGCGTCTTGATAGACTCAACCATTGCCTTGTCCATTATGACGTATGCATCAGTAACTGCTCGCACCTTATTCTGTATCTTCCAGAAACCACTACCAGAAGTCATTCTACTGACGAAGTTCCAC
>CEUX01102190.1_pt1 | contig 15609 bp, 17 predicted proteins | sample 531361 | NCBI WGS metagenome assembly CEUX01 (sample SAMEA2622736, study PRJEB7988) | marine metagenome | isolation source: saline water (ENVO:00002010), including
GTTATACGCCTTCCCTAGCTCAGATGTCTCCTCTTTTATACCAATAATGTTCGGGTGTTCAACCAACTTATTGATTAATTCTGAGGAATAGTCATACCACCCGCCGTTTCCTTTTCGCATAAACATGGCGTGTATTATTACTGGAATCTCAGAGCTATCTGCACACCTATAAAAATGATTTATTATTGTTTCGTCGTCGTAATATCTTTCGGGATACAAAAGCATCACGCACTTATTTGTCTTTTTACCAATTATTTTCTGTAGAGACTTTATTTGTTCTATTGTCCTTGTGGTGTTTGCTGGTGGTATTCCAAGTATATAAGAGCTAAAGCCATCCGCAGATACCGCGTAGTTTAGTTTCGCAACGTCTCTCTTAGCCAACATGTTGAACTGAGACGTTCCTGCGGTAGTCATAACGCAAGTTACACCTCTATTTTTAAGAAATTCAAGATATCTAAATACACTCAACTTATTTATTCCGCCATAATTGTCGTACATTGCTGGTATGGGTACGACAAGACTTTTGGCTATCTTATTAGCAATTTTTTTGTTTCGTGCCATTTTCTTATGTTTTCTCTTTCTAGTTGATAACCGTGGCTAGAAATAATCTTGTCTTTGTTTTCCCAGTAGTGGCTAGCCTTTTCGTTTTTTTCTTCCAATCCAAAACCAAATAGTTCTGGTTTTATGTTGTTCATTATACATATACATATAAATGAGTAGCCAACGCTTGGGGACATTACTCCTCCATAAATCTCTGTGCAAATGTAGTCGCCTAAAAAAGCCGTAGAAGTTTCGTCTATGTGCTCCTCTCGGCTTTCCCAGGCCGAGGAATCTTTGTTTAGCAGAAGTATCTTTTGGTTTTTTAAGTCTTTGATAAAGTTTTGTGGCTGGCCTTCTGGTTTCCAGTCTTGGCAATTTTCATCGCCCCCTACATTGTGCTTTACATTTGCAAAAACATGATTATTAGCTACTCTAAGTGTAGTTTTTGAACCAACGTATTTTTCCCAGCCTTCTGTTGGAGCCCTGTTAAATCTAACGACCTCATCAAACGAATCTATTAAACCGCCGTATTCTTGCGTTTTAAGCTTAGACGACGACCCGACTATTGCGATGTTTTTTTCAACAAAAAGATTTGGGTAAACCCCTCTAAGCTGTATCATTGTTTTTCTAAGTGTATGTTTATCATGTTTTCAGAATAATAGCTAAATCTAGGAGGACCATAGCCATGTTTTTTTACTATTTCGTCCAATCCATTTTCGTTGTGATAGAAGGCGTATGTTTTTATTTCTCCATACGCTTCGTATTCTTCATAGTAACTTTCTTTTTCTGTCACGCGAACCCTTAAAAAGATAACGTTTTTTGCCCCCAAAGAAAGAATATGGTCGAAGCATTCATCTCCGTCCGGAAGAACGTCACACAAAGCATTTGCCACTATAACATCTCCATCTTTTATGTCTAAAGATGAAATGTCATGATAATCTTTCTCTTCAAAGTCTCCAAACTCCCCCCACATGGCTGACGCTGTTTTAATGGCGGCCTCAGAATAGTCATATCCTATGTAGCTTATATCTCCATGCCACATTCGAAGAAGTTTAGAAAATGAGCCTACGCCGCAACCGATGTCTACAACCCTAGAAACGTTTTTAGTTCTGCTAAGTTCTTCTAGGAAGAACCTCCAGTGTGGCGGAGGGTCGTTGAGCTCTCTTAGGTTTAGAGCAAACTGCTGCTGGAAAGCTTTTGTGCTCGCTTCTTTCCATCCGGAATCATTAGAGGTTTTCATACCAAACTTCTTTCAACTGATTGTTAAACTTGTCTTTGAGAGAATCAATGTTCTCTTGTATTCTCGCCGGGTGTTCTCCATCAAACTTTTTAGTGTAACAAGGACCTCTGTACTTGGGCTTAAATTCATGCACTCCCTCCCACTCCTCTTCTATTTCTTCTCTAATCTCTGGATTAGTAACCCAAGGCTCATATATTTTTTCATAATAATCTTCTATGCAGTTATCTCGGCTGACTGCGGCCTTGTAATATTGAGCTTTTAGCTTTACCTGCCATGGGAAAACATAGGAATAGTGGTACATACGAACACCGTAATTAGCTAACATATTATACGATAAATGAAGCTCTTGTAAAGTAGGTCTAACTTTATGCGCTATTGTAGGAGGTCTGTGCGTTGACCAGTAAGAGCCAGGATATACTTTTCTTATTCTGTGAAATTCTGCGTCTTCTTCAAATCCTGTTAAATAATGGTCAAAGCCTCCGTAGAAAGAAAGGCTTTTGAATCCAACAGAAGTAAACTGATAGTCTTTCAGAGCTTGAATCACTAACTCTATGTCCTCTGGTTTGAATATTTCGTCTGAGTCTAGGTTCCATATATAATCTGTATCATCTCGCATGTGCTTGATGTATCTGTTGCATTGCTCGTTTTTTTCCTCATACTGACCATGCTCGATAACAATCTTATTATCTGGGTCATAAAGCTCATGCAATATATCGTTTGTTCCATCTGTGGATGTTTCATACCCCTGTTCCTGCCAATATTTAACCGGACCCTCAGAAATCAAAATTTGGCTTGCAAAAGGATAGACGGATTCAAGGCATTCTTTGAGGACATAATTTCCATTGAATACTATCATCCCAAAGGCGATATTCATGATATGTTATACTTTCTTTTTGTGTTTTTGCAGAGATTAAAATATTCGTCATATATTTCTTCTACTCCAGGCTGAGGAAGGACATTCCCCCATTCCCCTTCAAAGTCTATTTTATAGGTATCGTTATCGTAATCTGGGCTAAAGTGTGAAAAATGAACAAAAATTAAATCCTGAGTGATTTCATGCTCTCCTGTTACGTGACAGTCAAAGAACGCCGGTCCCATGTCCCAGGTCAACTTTTTATTGTGTACAGCAGACAGACTGAAGTTCCATGGGGCGGCGTGTCCTATTGTATGGTCTAATATGTTTATTTTTACATCGTCACATATAAATGGAAAAAGCTCTAAATATTTTTGGTCTCCGCAAGTTCCGAATTTTTCTGCATATGGATTGTTCTTGTCTACGACACAATCCCTCCAAAACCTTAGACATTTCTTGGATTCATCAGAGCCACTGAAATATACAACACCTACATTATAATAACCTACACTTTGCATATAATCAAGCGGAACATGTTTATGCGTAACCAGACCAACATCATCGCTTTCAACAGAGTCAAATATTCTCCTTATGTCGTCATAAAAGCATATGTCTGTATCACAATACAGGCAGTTAGGCAGACCAACCTGCTGTATTAAATAGTCTGTAAAGAAAGAGGCTAGAGCCCAATGAAACGGAGATAAATCTCCAGGGCGAGAGGGATTGTTCTCTTTTAGGGTTTCAAATGCAGGGTCGTTTTCTATACAATCCATGTCATAGATTTTTATATTCTCAACAGACTTGAGCGCGGACTTTGTTTCTTCGTCCAAACAAAGATAGTGAATTAAGAAGTCTTCTTCCGTGTTTGACTTTATTGAGTCTCTCAAGGCCAATCCATAGGTCAGATAATTAGAGTCGCTTATGCAGGATATATGAATCAAAGCCTGTACTCCTTAACATATAGCGCGTCACCCCAGCAATCTCCGTCCCAGCTAGTTTCCGTCCTTTTGAATTTGTATTTTGACAAATATTCATCTATTTCTTCAACTTGAGCGCATCCTTCGTATACCTCATCCCTGTTAACCTCTGTCATTATGAAGTCCACTCTATCGAGAAATTCTCCAGCGCCCTTAAATACTTCTAGTTCGTAACCTTGTACATCAACGTTCATGAAATTGTATGGGACAATGTCTTTCAGCATATTATCAATTCTATCTATTTCAATAACTGTTTGACCATCATCAAACAAAACGTCTGGGTGTTGAGTTAGATGTCTCTTGGGTTTTAGTACAGAGCTTGAAACTAGGTTATTTGAAGCTCTATACATCTTTAGCTCTTTCTTTTCGCTTCCAGCGCCCTTGTTTATTAAGACAACATCATCCATAGAGCCAAACCTATCTTCCAGAACCTGAAAATTTTCTTTTAATGGTTCTATGAACACCACTCTGTTTATACCGTTATCTATGTAACTGAAATATTCTTCTCCAAAGTGTGCGCCAACATGAAGAACTCCGCTGATTCTCATGTCATATTTTTGAAGAAGCTTCTCGAAGTCTAAGAGCATTTTTCACCCCAACATAATTTAAGCTCCTGATGAACACCAATAATTGTACTAAAATCCATCCCCTCAAGAGATAGTCTGTAGCCTTCAAGGAACCTATCGTTCAATTCCTTTGCGGTATTACCAAAAAACTTCCCAGCAGAGTTTGTAAAGGTCTCTTGAACCCTATTTAGGGGAGTGTTAATTACGTGGCTCTTTTTAAAACAGCCCATTTTATGGGTTAAATTTTCCGCGTATTCGGTTTCCATGATATGTAGTCGGTGGACAGCGCCCTCCAGTGAATTTGGGTTGTAGTGTCCTGGTGTATTTTCTATAATCCATTTTACAGTTTTTGTTCTATATATATGTCCATCTACGGAAAATGGATATCCAAAGCTTGTTGCTCCATATTGTAGGCAGTAAAACTTCCAGTCCCATTCTTTAATTGGCTCGTCTTGTAAAATAATCCCATCGGGTATGAAGCAAATTGTATTTTGATATTGGTCTTGAACAAAAGTATTAGAGCCAAGCCTTAAACCTATTGTAAGTAAGCTACCGCTTGTTTTGAACTTATCGTCAACCAAATCAAAGTCGTATTCAAGATTTCTATAAACTATATCGTCGTCTGTAAAGAACAAAATATATTCACCAGACCTTTGAACAACTTCCTGCAGGGTCTCTTTGAAGCCCCCGTATTCAGATTCGGCAAAGAAATGAATAAAAGGTTTTTCCCATTCTTTTTTTAAGTCAGAGTAACCCCTTTCAAAATCTTCTGACTCTGAGGTGTGTATAATATATATATCCCAGCTTCTAGAAAAACCCTTCAAATTCTCATGTATAGATTTCAAGCAGAGGTCTAGTTGCGCCGCTCTGTCCTTTGAAAATATAACTATGCTTAATGGTTTTTCCATTATACAGCGACCTCTTTATTTGAGAGATACCAATGAACCGTTTCCTCTAGGCCTTCTCTCAGAGGTATTTCTGCAGAAAAGCCGAACTCGGTTTTAGCTTTTGATGTTAGGAGGCATCTCCTGGGTTGCCCATCGGGCTTATCTATATTATATTTCACCTTTCCTTGATGCCCCATTATTTCTCTTAGCATTTTAACTAGGTCACATATTTTAATTTCGTCGTATGTTCCAAGGTTTACGGGAGACGGGTCGTTGTATGCTTCAGCAGCCATTACTATCCCTCTGGCAGAATCTCGTACATGCAAAAACTCCCTGCTTGCGTTTCCAGTTCCCCATATCTCTAGGTCTCCATCAACGCCAGACTCTTCTATTTTTTTAATCAGCGCAGGTATAACGTGAGAGCTTTCCGGCTTAAAATTATCATACGGCCCATACATGTTGACCGGTATGGTTGTTATTCCGTTTAAACCATATTGATTTCTATACGCTTCAAGCATAACGGTTAGCGTCTTTTTTGCTATCCCATAGGGAGCGTTTGTTTCTTCTGGATATCCATCCCATATGAATTGTTCTTCAAAAGGAACCTTAGCATATTTTGGATACGAACAAACAGTTCCCGCCAAAACAAATTTTTCCACAGAAAACTTACACGCCTCGATAAGATTGACGCCCATTATAAGATTGTCATGTATAAAAGTGCCCGGATATTCTTGATTGGCTCCAATGCCACCAACCCTAGCAGCTAGGTGAATCACAACATCGGGAGTGTTATGGCTGATTAAGGCTAGGGATGAGCTTTTCTCTCTTAGGTCACAGTGATGAATTCCAGTTTTTCCATCAATATAATAACGGGTTGTCGTGTGGCTATTTGCACACTCTATGATGTTTAGATAGCCTCTGCCGCGAAGCTCTTCACAAACATGTCTTCCTAAAAATCCTAAAGCCCCAGTTACTAATATCTTAGAGTCCTTATCCATTTTCAAAGCTCTCCATTATTTGTTTTACCCTGTGTTCGTATGTATGATTTTTTAATACCGTGTCTTGACACGCATGCGTATGTCTTTCTCTAATGTCTGGGTTTTTAATTACTTCTTGAACTAAATCGTGAAAATCTTTAGGGCTTTTAGCTACGAGAGCCTCGTTTTTAGTAAATATGTCTTCTGTTAATGATGCGATTGGGTCAGATATAAAGAAAGCTCCAGACGCAGCTAATTTAAACACCCTTTCATTTACTTCGAAACCAAAAACATTCGCGTGAGGCTCGCTTACATTTGGACATATTAGAGCCGACTTGAAAAGATTTCTAACGGTTTTATCGCTAGCTAACCCCATGTACTGAGGGACTGGCCATGGTTGGTTGCCAAATATTTTTACATTATGTTTTCCTACTGGGAAGCATAGCGGTATTATATATTTATCTAGATTTTGACCCTTGTAAGGCCAGTAGCCACCAGTAAACGCTATTTCACATTCAAGAGATGGGTCGAATATACCAGATTCGCACTCAGTCATATCTGCTGCTGGAAGAAGTCCGATTGTTTTCGCAACGACATCTTCCCATGAACCCATAAGATAATCTTTTCTATTTGGGTGAACATAATTAAACAGGACTAGGTCTTTAACAGTATCGGATACTTGCTCTACTTTTCTGATTTCTTCATCGGTATTCATTAGTATGGGATATTTTTCTGTGTCAACGTCTTGGCACACAGGCCCCCAGCATCCCACCTTTAGTAAAACCTTTATTTCTGGTCGCAGTTTGATACATTTAATTGTTGCTCTGTCAAGATTATAGCCCTGTCCTATAAAAAGGTCTGGCTGAAACGTGTCAAACATATCAAAAGCAGGAGTTGTGTCTGAGTTCCAAAATATGCACTCATGCCCAGCTTTCAAAAAAGACCTAAGAAGACCGCTATATATATAATGCGACGCGTTATGTTCGTGTCTAATTAATATTTTCATTTCTATTCTTTGTTTCTTTCTATTGCGTCATAACTCCATTTTCCGTCAGGAGAATAAACAGTGGCGCTTAGGACTTTTGAAGTAATTAGAATCGACTGTATTTTATCTTTTGTTTGACCATTTTTTTTATAAAGAAACTCTATGCACCTATTTTTTTCTATGTGCTTTTCCTTGATTAGGGGTTTTTTACCGCCGCTTTTCAGAGCCCTTTTATCTATCGCCCCACTTATAGTCACTCTTGTTGGCCTGATAAATTTCATTCCCCCATGCACTTCTGCTACACAAGACTTTGGTCCAGTCACCTTAATTTCAAATACCGTGTCTTCTGTTTCTACAAGTATTTTGGTATTTTTTTTTAATTTGGTTATATCTATACTCATAACTATATATACTTACAAACTAGCCTAATTTCAACTTGCTCTTTGGTATTTTTTCTAAATCTTTTGCTACATCCACCTCAAATATTTTCATTGATTTTGGGTGGTGTGCCTCTATTATTCCGCCCTTTTCGATAATATAATTTAAGCCCTCATATCCAAGCCACTGAGAAGTTTCTTTTTTTGTTGAAATTTCTTTAAAAATCTGCATCTCTTTTCCTGTTAGATACGTTATTTGTGCCCACTTTGGCTCCACACCAAAAGAAAAGTTTGTTATCGTGTTTTTGTTTTGCACAACGCCCACCTCTTCTTTTTTTAAAGAGTTTGAGTTGTCAACAACAACTTTTGAAGAGCCTCTTAGGTTTCTTATTGCGTTTTCGTTAAAAATTAAATCTCCGTAAACAATCATTACTTCTTCTGAGATTATCGCCTGCATCCCTAGACCTATGCTATATAATACGTTTGTGCTTTGATGTATTGGGTTAGATATAAACCTAACCGGATAGTTGCTTAGTTTTTTCCTTATTTTTTCACCCTCAAATCCAATAACCACTAATATTTCAGCGTTTGGGTAAACTGACCAAAGAAGCTCTATCTGCCTTTCGATTAACGTAATTTCTTGGTATAATCTTATTAAGGCTTTAGGGCCATAAGACTTCATTCTGTGTCCCATGCCAGCAGCGGGAATAATTATACTAAGGTCTCCAGAAGGAGGGTTTGCTTTTCTTTTTGCCGGAGTTATATTTCTAGTTGCTTGAGCCATTTCTTCTTTGCATTATTCTGGAATAAATTTTTGACCAATTTTCTTGCCAAACCTCTTGAGAAACAACGTCCGAAGAATTTTTTCCCGTTACATGGTAAACGTGAAGCGTTTCTGGTATATGCACGGCGACGAAATTTTCAGTTATCCTTAGCCACAAGTCCCAGTCTTCGCATGTCCTCATTCCTTCGTCGTATCCCCCAGCTTCATATATAGCGTATTTACTTACAAGAGGGGTGTTTGATATAATACACTCTAGCTCTAAGGCGTTTCTGTTATAGGGCTGTCTAAATTCATGTATCTCTGTGCCTGTTTTTATGTTTCTTATTATTGCGTCAGTATACACAATTCCTATATTTTCTGGATTTTTAGAGTATTTATCAACAGACTTGCAAATTTTTCCCTCAAGGTACAAGTCGTCTGCGTCTAACATCATGAACAAATCTGTTTCATCAAATACAGATTGCATTCCTATGTTTCTTGCCCTTGAAGGCCCGCCTGCGACCTTGACATTTATCAAATTTATTTTTATATTTTTTTTCTTATTAAGAAACACCAATTTTTCAAGACCTTCGTCTGGATTGCCAAGAATCTCTCTGGATATCAATTCGCCCCGTTTCTCTATTGGGTTTGCTGGATTATCAGAAGACCCATCATTAACAACCACTATTTGTAGAGGTCTATATTTTTGCATTAGAACACTATCTATAGCGTCTCCAAGCATGTCTTCGTGATTGTGGCAGGGTATAATAACGCTTACGAAATATTTTTCACTACGCTGCTCAAGCTCTTTATCAAACTCTGGCATTTTTGCTTTTCTGCCTCCTTTTTTATTTTTTCTAAAAATCCGCCGGGCTCCGGAGATTGGGAGATTTGCTTTTCACACATTCTTTGTATGAACGTTCCGCTTCTTTTGTTGTTGTCTGGAATTAAAACCAGTATTTTTTGCATTTTGTCATTTATTTGGTTGTCTATGTCAGAAAGATAATTTTCAGGGACAACGTCTCCCGAAATGAAAAAGCAAAAGTAATTGGAAGCAGAAGATTTAATCGCCGCATTAAAGCTTGACGCACAAGCCTCTTCTTCGCTCATTTCTTTTACAGAGCTTCCGCTTATATGCTCCATATTCCATTTTGACTTTACCCCTAAGGACTCGCACTCAATTCTAAGGTAATTTATAAAGTCGTATGGTCCAATTCCAGAATTATTTATCGCATAAATATGTGCTGGTTCAACAAGTCCAGAGTCAATGCTTTTCATGGTAATGGCAACTTCATTTATTTTTCTTTTTATTTTTTGCCTCTTAATTCTGTCGTCGGTTTCGTTTTTTATTTCAGGGCAAGGGCCGCAATAAATAATAAAGTCGCACCTAACGCGTACTTCTTTTCTTGCCAAAGAGACCAGCTCGTTTTGTTTGTAGCCATTCTTGGTATTAATTTCTACCCAATCCTGGTTTCTCATCATGTTGCATATTCTTTTGTTTATGGCTGTATAATATTTTTCTTCGGTTGAATCTTTGATTGCATAAACTTCGCCGCCGTTTTGTTCAATGGCTGAAAGCCTGTTGGCGCTGCAAAAACTTTTATGGTCAGAGTCAGGAGAGGCTTGTTCGTTCTGGAAAGGACATCCAAGACAAACAGTTTGCATTGTTTTTTCTTCGGAACCAGTCTGGTTAAATTTTTGTCTATCTATAACTTTCATAAGTTTCTCTCCGCTTCTATAACCATGAAATAATGGTTTATTCTTTTTTTAGTTACTTTAAATCCAAATTTTTCAGATATATATTCCGACAGTCCAGAGGCAGTAAAGTTTACCTTTCTGAATAGATATGGTTTGGTTTGTTCGCCGTGTATAAGTCTATTGGCCTCAGTTATATCCATTCTATACTGAGAGAAAGACTTGCAAACTTCAATCAAGTCTATACCGCCTATTATCAACTTTCCTCCAATTCTAATTTTTTTAGCCCAATTAGACAAGGCTTCTTCACATTTGTTTAGCGGAAAATAATCAATTACGTCAATAGCGCAAAGCTCAGAAAGCTCTGCGTCGTCGGCGTATTTATCTAAATTCCCAACATCCCCTCTTACAAGGTTGGTGTCGTCGGGGTTTTCTTCAAAAGGGTTTATATTTAGGTGGCTGTCTAAAACGTCGCCAGAACCATAAATTAAGTTTATTTTATCCATTTATTAACTCCAATGACTTATTGAACGCGGCGTTCCATTGATTGATAAAATTTTCTAGGCCAAAATTTTCTACGATAGTTTTTCTTGCGTTTAATCCAACTTCCTCGGCCATGTCGTCGTCTTTTAGCAGCATGTCTACATAAGACCTTAATTTTTGAGGGTCGTTTGATGTAAATCCGTTGTATCCGTTTATAACTATTTCTGGAATCATGCAGGTTTGAGTGCTTACAACAGCGCATCCAGAAGACATGGCTTCTAGCAAACAGGTAGGAACGGGCGATATTAAGGATGTGTTTAAGAAAATCTTCGACTTTCTATATTCGTCTGCCAGCGCCGCAGTAGACGGCGCGGATTTAGAAAGCCCAGGAGTGTCTCCAATAACGTGTATCGGCAGCGTACTGTTAGGGTGCCCTGTTATTTGTTCCCATATTTTATATCCGCAACACCAATCTCTATTAATCCAGTCATTTACAACAGACAAGACCCTGTTTTCTCTAGCAATATCGTTGCTTGGAGTAAAAAACCCTGTGTCTACTCCATGATGAATTACATCTGCCTCTTGTTCACCCCATCCCCACATCGCCCTGCTATATTCTGATATAAATATATTGATGTTCCCCTTCATATTATATAAGGAGTTTATTTGGTCGTCGGTCCAAGACTCCATTGGCAAAGTGTGCTCGATGCTAATTAGTGGAAGGTCTAGCTGATTTGCTATTTGTGCCGCAATGTCAAATTGACCAAATTTATTTTGACTCAAGACAACATCTAAATCGACATTAATTGGTATTTGCTCTGACTCTTTGCTTGGATTTAACAGAACCGTGTTTTCTGGCACCGGAGCATACTCTTTGACCCAAGGCTTTATTATCCCAGGCTGCTGCCATAGATAAAAATTATGACCCGTTTTAGCTAAATTGCACTGATACCTTTCGTGCGTTGGAAAACTTAGCACGTTCAGTGGAGAGTTTTCGTCTCTTGTAGATTTTCGAATTATGCTTTGTAATTTAGTTCTCATTTAATAATTTACTCAAACAGTGCTTTGATTTTATTTCGCTATTTATCGGTATTATATCTTGGTTATTTCCGTGTAGGGTTTGTTTCATTAATTCTCCTACATTTGAATAGGAGTATTTATACGAAGCGTCTATTCCTTGTTGGGATTTTTCTTCTCTTGTTTTTTTATCTTCGTATGCAGACCTCATGCTTTTCATTATGGACGCAATGGATGGAGAACTCCAATTTTCATTTCCAACATAAATTTCCCCGAAAGTGTCAGAAGCTCCAAAACAGGGCTCGTCTCTACACTCAACAAGATACCCTCCCTTTCCAATAAAATCTTTTGGACCGCCGTTGTCTGTGCATATAGGGGTTTTGCCCATTGCCATTGCATCAAATATTGGAATTCCCCAAGCCTCCCCAAAACTTGCAGAAACAAAACAGTCGCAGGTTGAATGAAGCCTCATTATTTGTTCGTCGGTAAGATAGTCTCCTATAAAAACTTCGCTATGATATAGTCTTGGGTTTGGGTATAATTTTAAACCCTCTTTTATTTTGTTTGACATTTCGGTAAGATATCCTTCTGCGGCAGCCGCAGGCTGCCCAGGTATGTGGGCCTTTATGACAATAGATACATCTTCATTAGGGCCAAACTCCAGGTGGAAGGCTTTGAGTACAGCCCCTATGTTTTTCCTCCTGCTTGCTTCACCTATATAATAAAAAACAAACTTATCTTTTATTTCTGGTATCTGTAACGGTTCATATGGCTGTTGGTATTTTTTTAAATCAAAGGCGTGAGGTATTATATAATGGGGGGTAAATATCGAGCTATTTTTTGACGCCTCTTTTGCCATAAAAGAATTCGGAACCCAAGCCTCATCCATTAAATTTATTCTTTCTGGCCAAGACGTATTTGTGCAATTGCTGGTTTCGGTAACATACAACCCTATGTTTTTATCAAAGCTTCCACTATAGTCAAAATAATGAGGTAAAACATGCTGTATTACAACATCGCAATTCTTAGAGCTTTTGGATTCAAGCTCGACTATTCTTTCCTCCACCTCACCCTGCGTATCGTTTAGCTTTAGAAACCTTGGGACCACATCAACATTAGCTTGGTCAAGAGACAATATATAGCCTCTTGCTGCGTTAGCCCATCCAGTCCCATCTCTATAGCAGCCTATGTACAAAACTTTCATTTTATGATATGCCTATTGTCTGGTTTTGCTGTTGAAAGAAATTCGCATCTAGGGTCTTGAATTGAGTTTATGTCTACATACCCATAATTGCTTAAAGCCAAGCTATCAACACCGGCGCAGGACTTAGAGACAGACTCTCTGATTAATTCTATATTGTTATATGAATCGCAAAGAGATTTTAACTGATTTGCTGCGTCTTGTGCTGTGTAGGGAGCTTGATTCGCCTGATTCCCTATATAAGACAGCTCATTGTAATAAATGCCTTCGGAAGACGACAGAGTTTTTCCGTTATTTAAATCTCTAAGCATTCTCATTGCCGTATATGTATTTTTATTTTCTGGTTGACCCCATATGTTAGTTACAGCCCAATCTATAAACTCTTTGTTGCTTGCTATATTTTCTGGAATTTCTACATTCGGGTTGTGTAGATTTGCGTCAGAATCCCACGTTAAACTGTGGTCAATTATTTCAATAGAGTCTAAATATTCTTCCCATTTTTTAGAGCATTTTTCCCATGTGTAATTTTTTTTGGCTCCCATATACGCATCCATGCCCTTTTTGTTTTTCATGCTTTTTGGCAGTTTTGCAAACTTAGTCATTTTTTCTACTAGTTGACCGTCATTGGGTATGGCTCTTTGCGAGTGCGTTGGAGAATCCCAGAAGAAACTCTCGACATCTATAAAATCTGCTTTTATATTTTTGCCAACGCTTTCCATTGCCGAATAATTGACTGTAATTACAGGAACTCCACATGCCGCCGCCTCTACTTGGGGCATTCCGAACCCTTCGCAAACAGAGTATTGTATATATAAATCAAAAAAGTTTATTACATGAGAAAGCTCTTCTGTTGTTACGCCAAATGAGGTGTTTGGCAAGTGGCATGTTTTGTTATTGCATCTTGGGCACACGCATACAGAATCTTGGTAAAAAGAGGGGAAAAAATAACCGCAATTTCTGCACTTGTAAGTTAGAAGAACATGATTGCCCATGTTATACAATCTAATAAAGTATGGAAGTTCCCATCCCAGGTCTGGATATGAAGTGTGCAGATATAAAAAAGTGTTTTGGGATAGCTCTGGATTTGAGTCAATCATTTTCTTGAAGGACTCTATGAGGTTTGGGTACAGCTTCCTTCTTTGATTTCGCATTACGGTTCCAAAAATGTTTATATTTTCAGAAAAACCAAACGCAGCTCTGTGTTGGTTTTTGTTTGAAACGGGCTTTAATTTATTAAAATCAGCTCCAGGCGATGCTATATCAGTTATTTGTATGTGATTGTTTGACTGTTCTTCCAAAACTTCTTTGCCAAACTCAGAATATGTAAAAACAGCATCCGCCTTTAAGTAACTGTTCATGAATTGCTCTTGCTGTGGCTTTGAGTCTACTGTTGGCATTATTACCCACTTGTAGAATTTTCTAAGCGCAGACCTGTCTTGATATTCCATCATCCACCAGTCCCTTATGTCTATAACTACGTCTGGCCTAAAATCTAGACAAACATAGTCAAACTTATTTTCTCCAAACTGATAAGATTGGTTCAAGGAGTATTCAGACTGCTCCATGTCATTTATTGGCAGGTTTGGATAAACCCTCCAAGGAACATCTTTTAGGCTTGGGTTGTCATGCGCCGCATAGCAAGCAAGCTCGGCTATTTCATACTTTTCAGTCTCGTACAGCCTTGTTAAAACCTCTTTGGCATAGATTGAATATCCAGTATTTAAGAAGCTGGCTTCTCCACACCAAAGTATTCTAAGTTTTCTTGAGGTTTTATTCATATTGTGCGTCGGTTGTTAGGTGTTTGAAATAAACTTGCTGTACCTTATTCAAAGAGTCGATAATTTCTTCATCCTCCTCTGAATCCTGGTATTCTCCAATAGTTTCAAAATCGTCTAATCTGGAAACCGCAGAAAAAATTGTTAGCATGTCGCTCTTATTTTGCTCTTCTTCTGTCATGTCTATTGAAAAGCATTTTTTGGAAAAATCCTCATGATTTACAGCCTCATCATTGTAATAAAAGCCTATGAGGGATTCTTGGTAGTTTATTTTTTTAGATATAGCCAAGACAGACGAAAAAATAATTTCTTTTATTGCGTATTTTCGGCAGGATATTGTATCAAAATTTTTATTATTTTTCTTAAAATCAATAACTGCTTCTTCCCTGTCTACCGACCATGAATACTCATATAAAGCCTCTTCGCTGAAAGGCAGGCTTTTCCTGGCGGGGAATTTTGAATACGCCTTATTTATAGCGTAATCAAAGCATGAAACAGAAACGAAATAGTTATTTTTTATTAAGAGTTTTTTTATTTCCTCTGTGTTTGCAAACATATATAAGGTAACATCCTGCTTTTAATTAAGTCAAGTTAAATTTGCCAAATTTGGCCAATAACCAAAGAATCATTCCTGCCTCGTTCGCCTTGAACTAGAACCGTGTTTCCTTCGTATATGGCGTCTCGGCACTCTTGGAATTTGTCTGGAAAGCACACAACATCATCCAGAGAACAGCTATTGTCCTCTACTGTTAAAAAGGCCATTTCTTGCCCTGGGTTTTTGCCATTTTTTGTTTTTACTACTTTTACCTTTGTTACTTCAACCGCAAACTTCATATAGTCTTTTCTTTTTGTCGTAATGAACTCCTTGCATGTGCAATTAGCCTCTATTCCTCGTTCAATGGCATCAACTCTGCTGCATGTTATTGGAGCTCCAAGCGTTTTTTGTTCATTCCAAGCAATCCAATCCATGCTATCTTCCAGCTTATGCGGTGGATTTTTGAGCGATGTGATTAAATCTCCTACAAAATCAGAGCGTTTATCATTTACACAGCCTCCGCCAGCAATTTGGACTTTATTTTTCATTACCCTTTTTGGTTGACATCTTTTTAATGCTTCAAGCAACTTGTATCCACTGTATTCATTTACAATCCACTTCTTTTCTGTTGGGCTAAGTTGAGACCATATAGAATACTCGTACAGCATTGTATTTCTTGAGAGTTCAAAGAAGTCTAAAGCTCCGGCCTTTATCATAGATTCGGTTACGTTGGATGAT